>Ga0325400_1001780_pt1 | contig 18146 bp, 13 predicted proteins | sample PopdelMetagenome_2_FD_205662 | JGI IMG/M metagenome (GOLD analysis project Ga0325400, IMG submission 205662) | Populus deltoides microbial communities from Bellville, Georgia, United States - Xylem-PdKOR-R1 | ecosystem: Host-associated > Plants > Phyllosphere > Stem > Wood/Secondary xylem... | reverse complement strand
ACACACACACACTAGCAGAGGTGGAATGTCAGAGAGGGAAAGGTTAAAGAAGGGGACTTTTCTCCCACCCTAATATAAGGCCTGCTGCTGCCAATCTGCTTTCTGTCTGTTTTTTCCTGTTCAATGGGATTTTGCCACGTGTCATTGGATTATGTGAACTGACAGCCATGGCCTTTTTGGTTGTCGTCGGAAGGTGTACGAGAAAGTCAGAGGTTGTTTTTAAATATTTTTTATTTAAAAATATTTTTAAATAATATTTTTTTAATATTAACATATTAAAATGTTTTAAAAATATAAAAAAACAAATTACGAAACTGCGTAGGTAAATGAAGGGTTCTTTGACAATGGTGTTATTGGGTGGAACTTGTGAAGATACTGAGGGTCGTGGTCCTGAACCATACTGACCCTCTCTTTTTATACTTGAGAACTAGCTAAGCTGATAAGCTCAAATGTGTCACTTTCAACCAGGGCCGGGCCAATAAATTCTGTTTGGGGGTTAAATTAAAAAAAAAACAAAATCTAGGGAGTCAAAAGTTAAAATTCACTAGTTTTAGGACCAAAAGTTAAAATTACTCAAGAAAAAGGCAGTAAAAAAAGTTTGTAGGGCCGGGCCCCTGCTTTTAACCATGTTCGCTATTTTATTATTGAGCACCCTTTTGGAGCTCCTTATAGAAAAGTGTACTAGCTACGTGAACCGTGATTCACACGGGTAAGATTATTCTTTTTCAATAAAAAAACAAATATGCATGTTTTTTTAATATATCTTTGAATATAAAAAATTCTTAATCATAAACTAAAATAACTATACATTTATTTAATTAAATAAATTGATATTTAATCAACAGATAACTAACAATTTGATCTCGCAACACGGATAATGCACTCAATTGCAGTGGCGAAACCAGAGTTTTTTAAACGAGAGGGCAAATTACTAACAAATACTATATTATGTAATATATGTTAAAAATCAATTTAAAATATATATAGTAATTCATATCAAGTAAAATTAATTTAAAAATACTTTAAAATAATAAAACTTACATTATAATTGTTCTTTTCGAGTTTTTATTTTTTAAAACCGCTTCATAAAACTTACATATCCATATGCATATAATAAGTATGTTGATTAAATTATACTTAATTATTTCTAGACATTTAATTAAGGAACAATGTCTAGTGTCTTTGTAAGAGGAACAATGCTTGAAAAACATGTTTTCTACATGATATTTTACTTACAAACAAATTATGTGAAAATATTAAATTTCAATAAACTACTCTACCAATGCAAGAGATGCCAAGAATAGTGATTTTGCATGAATATTAATTTATTTCCTTATAATAAGAAAAAAATATTTAATTGATTAAATTAGCATATTTAAATATTTATTTTGAACATATTCATATCAAAAACCTTAAATTATCATAAACCCTAATATTTTTAATAACTAATTATAAAAGAATAAAATTAAAATTAAAATTAGACAATAAAACAAATAAAAAAGATGAAGGAAATTTACCTAAAGTATAAAGCAAAGGTAAAAAAAGTTAATTACTTAACTGTACTTGAAAAACAATTTGTATATTGGAGAAAGCCAAGTAACGAGCTGGATACACACACACGAGAGAGAAATGTAGGGAGAGCTAAAGAAAAATTTGTACAACTAGGGTAAGAAAAAGAAAAAAATGAAACATCAACCATTCACTACATTATTATATTAATATTTTAATATTAAAACATTAAAAAAAAATTAAGGGGGCAATTGCCCCTTTTTGCACCCCTGTGGCTCTGCCACTGCTCAATTGTGTCTAATAACTTTGTTTGTAGAGATAATTTTTTTGTTCAATCAAACAATTATCTGTACCAATAAAGGTAAACAAAATCATCACTAAAAGCAAATTGAATAAAACCATGAAGTTAAAATATTAAACAACTCAATATTAAATGATGAGATTGAAAAAAATAATAATAAAAAAAAGATATGGGTTAACCTGATTTACTCGCTAACCTAGCGAACATGGACAAATGATTAGAATAGACTCATAGAGAGGGCAATAAAAACAAAAGCACGAAGATCAATTCTAAAAAAATACGTTAAAAAAAATTAGAAAAAAATTAATTTTAAAAAAACTAAAGTCAACTCGTGCTAACTTTCAAAAACTCATGACCATTGTCATGAGGTGGGGACTGACCTTATTAAAGGCAAACCCATAAAACACCAGAACAAAATTTTTAATAAAAAGAGCCTTAGCGATGAAACCAAAATAAAAATTAATTTAAAAACAAAACGGTGAAAAAAATATGAGTCAGCCTAAGATTGGGATAACCTTATGCAGAGGAAAGCAAAAAAAAATTAAAACAAAAAAAAAATTAAAATGTTGAACAATGACCTTGGAAAAAATAGGAGGAAAATAATGAAGAAAAATTCTTAAAAAAATGACAAGAGATTAAATTGGAAAAAAATTCAAAACAAAACAAACAATAATAAAAAAAATGAGGACCGAATTCAACATAAAAATAAAATTTAATTAGTAAAAGGAAAAAAAACAAAAGAATAAGGACCAAATTTGACATAAAAATCAAATTAAACTATATAACAAGGAAGAAATTGAAGGAAAAAATCAATCAAAATAAGATAAAAAAAAAAACTATACATATAGTAATAAAAAGAATAAGAACTAAATTGGATATAAAAAATAAATGATAGGATACACATACTTTGGCAAGGAGAAGGCAGAAAAAAGAGGGAGTGAAAGAAAAAAAAACCCATTAGGGCCCAATTGAAGTTCTGTTATACACACATGTCGCATCATTGTGTAGAGAACGTTGACACGCTTCCAATGTTACCTATGAAGGCAACGTATAACCGTAGGACGCCGCTACATGTGCCTCCCGAAGAACACGGATGACATCCACTAGTTGGCACTTGCCATACACGTGTCAACAACTTTTTCTTTTCATTAATATTTTATATTTACTGAAAGACCAAGATGCCCTTTAACTCTTCTAAGAATAACAAAAAAGCTAAGAGAAGGAAGCTTTAATTTTTTTTATCCCGAGAGTAGTTAAGTAACTTTACTGTGTATTAAAAATTAAAATTCCAATAAAACCCCTCCACCAACCTATTATTACAAAGAAAACCATTGGTAAAATATCAATACACCCCTTACTATTAGTGAATAAAACTTGATTTTTTAGTAGTAATTTAGATATTTTACTGTATATATGAAATAAAAAAGACAAAAACATTCATTGGCACCAACTTTAAAAATTTTGATTCCAATGGTAGTGAAGTCATTTTATTTTGCATAACACACGCAAAAAGACCGATCTATCCCCAATAAATATGGTAATGACAAATGAACACCTATGAAATAATAAAAATACCCCCAATTGGATGGTTTTAAGAGGGGTAAAATGGGAAAAACATAGTGGACTGTCCAATGTGTTTTCCCCACTCGTCTTAGTAGTTCTTATATTATAATTATAATAATTTTAATTGTTCCAATTTGTGCATGACATTAAAAGGAAAAGAAAGGTAATTTCATCAATACTAATAAACTTGAATTAATTAAGGAGATGATGGAGTGTTACGATGATCACAAAGTTTAGATATATCTGTTTATTAATGATTTCATCTCTCTCTCTCTCTCTCTCTCTCTCTCTCTCTCTATATATATATATATATATATTTATATATATATATAAGAGCAGCATAGCTTTTGTCTATTAATGAGTTGAATGCATCATTTTAACTACAGAGCTTTTATGAAGAAAAAAAACTTGTAATTCACTTTCTAGTAATTAAACAGTCATTAAGATACTTGCACTATTACACGTTTATAGGAAGTACAAATTGCATAACAAATGCAAAATAGCTACGATGCACCATGTGTCATGTATTAAAAGACTTCTTCCATAAGGATTTACAATTTAAATTTTCATTATTTAATACACACACACTTCATGTTGAATTATAAATAGTATTTAATAATTGATATTTAAAATCTGATAAATAATATATAAATATATAGAAAATTTATATAATTAATAATGGATAGGATATAAACATAATAGAATTAGTGGATATTCATTATCATCAAGTGACAATATATAGCTCACAATTATATTGTTGGCCCGTGCTTTGTTGTAGGTCAAATTATTTTTTTTTAATGTTTTTTAAGTAAAAAAAATTAATGTGACATCTATTTTTTTAAAATATTGAGACAAAACATATTAGATCGATTTGGGTCAATCTGGATTAACTTGTCAAATATATGACTCGATTCATGAGACCATGATAACACCATATAAAGCAAATCGAAACAAATTATGAAATTCAATTTTTAATCAATTTAATGTTGAAAGATGAAATTTAAAAGAAAATTATTTTAAAAAAATGACAAAAGAAATTATCTAAGTTGAAATGTCAAACCCACGACCCGGGTAATGAAACTAAAATAACCCCATAGAAAATAAATTGAAACAAATTATAAAGCTTAATTCCAATCACTCAATATTGAATGATGAAATTACAAAAACCCAATTAAAAAAAGACACAAAAAATGACATAGGTCAACCCACCAAACTAATGACTTGGTTCATAACACTAGGATAACCTCATAGAAAGTAAATCGAAGAAGTAGCTCAAGTTAACCTAGATTAACCTATCAAAGCAACAATGCAGGTCATGAGACTAGGATAACCTAATAGAAAGAAAATTGAAATAAATTATGAAGCCTAATTCTCAATAAACTCATTGTTGAATGATGAATTTTTTTAAAAAAATCTAAAATAGGACACAATAAAACAACGTGAGTCTACCAGGATTAACCTGTAAAACCTTAACCTAGATCGTGAGACCGAGATAACCTCATAGAAAGCAAACCAAACAGATCATGAAGTTTAATTTCTAGTCAACCCAACATTGAAAGGTGAAATTAAAAAAGAAATTAAAAAAAACTCAAGTCAACCGAGTTAACCTGTCAAATCTATAAAACAGGTCATGAGACTAAGATAACCACATAGAAAAAAACTACAACAAATCATGATGTCTAATCTTCAATAAACCAAATATTGAATGGTAAAATAAAAAAAATAAAATTAAAAAAATAAAAGAAAAAAAAAATATTGTAATCAATAGTGTTTTGTGAGGTAGTGCACAATAAAAACACCTTCTCTTTTAGTTTTTGTTAATTTTTATATGATCTAACTAGCCAGGCTGCATAAATAGAAGGATATGTTTAGCATGAGAAGCTTATATGACACTCCATCCTTCACATATTTCTTAATATTTATTCTCTACTTGAATATATATATATATATATATATATATATATATATATATATATATATATATATATATATATATGACATTTTTTAATGTCTAAGGATACCTCTTGAAGCAATATGAAGTAGCTTGTGTGCATTAATTTGCTTGTATATATACATATAGATTAACCTGGCAACAAAAATATCTTCTAACTATGATGCAAATATGGTAAAAATATCATCCATCATTAAACCAATTTTCATCTTAAAGGGTGGAGAAGAAAGAAGAGTAAAGGTGTTTGATAAACAATGGTAAATGATTGAAATCCTCCTTAACATATGGTGGAGATAAATTCTCATTATATACACAATAATTATAACTATGTAATCCTATATAATAGGAAATGATCAAATATAAATAATCAAAATATTTCTACAACTATACAAGCATATATTATGGTAACAGAAAATAAATACAACACATATTATAGAGAATCATTCAATTCTCCCATATCATCCCTTATAAGGTGAGTATGGTAGAAGGGATATTGTTGAGCTTGCTTTGAAAGAGAAAAAACCAAGGTTGGTGATGTCTTTGGTTAGCAAATTAGCAAACTACAGATGTGAAGGAACAAAATCAACTTTTAAAGTGCCTAATAACAACAAGTTCACGAATAAAATGTTAGTCGATCATAATATGTTTTGATCGAGGCTGAGTAACCGAATTGACTACCATAAAAATTGCACTTTGATTATTTCAAAGAGTTTTAGATGGATCTGAGAGTGTAGCATAAAGGTCATGAAGCAATTGAATAATCCATGCAATATCAATAATGACAATAGCTAATGAGTGATGTTCTTCTTCTAAACTTAAAAGAGATATAATGCTTTATTTTTTAAAGAACCTGGATATTAAATTGGTGTAAACAAAAAAGATAGCATAGCCAATAGTAGAACAACTTGTATCAGGACTTTCAGCCCAATCCGCATCAGAATAAGCAAGAAGATCACAAGTAGACTGTTTATGAATTTGAAGTTCATGATAAGTAGTGCCTTTAACATAGTACAAAATACACTTGAGAGCATGAAAATGATCCTCGATGGGAGCATGTATGAACTGGTAAATGGAATTTAAATTAAAGGACATATTAGGCTTGGTGATAGTCAAGTATTGTAGAGCACTAACAAGAGAACAAAATAAAGTAGAGTCGATGAACAACTTCCATTTGGTTAATAGATGTTAACCAATAACAAAAGGTATAGAAATAGGCTTGACATCAATCATGGAAACACATTGTAAAAGATCAAAAACATGTTTCTTTTGACTGAGAAACAGACCTTCTCATTAGCTTGAACTTTAACACTAAGAAAATAATGAAAATCACCCAAATCCTTCATGAAGAATTCCTTGGAAAGTCAAGTAATAAAAGTGTGATCCAGAGAAGGATTATTTCTAGTGATGACCATGCCATCAAATAAGTAAACAGTCTCGAGCGAGGAGTGATAAACAAACAACAAAGAATCAACCTGACTAGAGAGAAAGCCAAGTTTAAATAGAAAAGAGATAAAACAATGAAACCAAGCACGAGGAGATTGTTTTAATCTATAAAAAGCACACTTCAGACGACAAACATGCTGAGGAAACTATGGATTAGTTTATCCAGGTGGTTGTTCCATGTATACCTTTTCATTGAGAAAACTATGAAAAAATGTGTTTTTAACATCTAACTGATATAAACGCCATCCAAAAGTAATAACCATTGACAAAATGATTTTAACCATAACAAGGTACACCACATGATAAATGTGTCACCAAAGTCAAGACCATGAACATTAGAAAATCATTGAGCCTTGTGCCTTATATCGCTTAATAGACCTATTAGATCAAAGCTTTGTTTTGAAAATTCAACAACAACCAACTACATTATGGTTAATGAAACGAGGTACAAGAACCCATGTATTGTTTTTCTTCATAGCTTGATTTTAATCATTCCTAGCTAAGAACCGTTTAGGGTGTTTTGCAACAGACTTGAAGCCTCGAGGCTTTTTTAAAGAAAAAAAAGCTTGAAAAGGCTTAGAAGAAGATAAAATAGTCATAACATGATACAACCATAGTTCAAATGTATCATTCTTTCCTCTAGTAATCATTAAATGGCTAAAAGTAGTCATATGAAGAGCTTAAGACACGGGTGGAGGAACGACAGAGTCTAAAGCTGTAAAATCTAAAAGAGATTCCATAGCAAAAAGAACTTGTAGATTAGGGGGAGGATTTAAGGACATGTATGGAGTATCATTGTAAAATAAACACGATGAACTTGAAAAGGATGATGAAGGCCAATAATTAAAAAAAAAACATTAGAAGAACTAAAGACTCAATCATGACAATCATAAAAATGAATATAGTCAATGTTAGATTGCAGATTTTTCACATAATCACAATCATATAAAAATTTGTTTTCATAAAATTGCATGTGTCGAGAAACATAAACACGATGTGTCTTTTGGTCTAAGCATTCAAATCATTTATGAAGGTTAAGTAACCTAAAAAAACATTAAGCATATTTTGAAGATAATTTATAAGGTGAGGAATCTCTCAAATAAGGAAAGTAAAGACACCTAAAAGTTTGAAGCATAAAGTGATCGGATTGTTTTCCAAACAAGAGCTCATAAAGAGTTTTGCCATCAAGAGACGGTGACGAAAGTTAGTTAATGAGAATGAAGATAGTAGAGAAGGCCTCAACCCACAAAGAAATTGGCATACGAGTATGGGACAAAAGGTAAGATCAATTTTTATGACATGAAAATACTTGTGTTCAGGAATGCTATTTTGACTAGGAATGTAAGGACATGTCAGACGAAGAACAATGTCATAATAGTACAAATGAGAGTGAAACTTATTATTTGTAAATTCAGTTACACCATCACATTGAGATGATTTTATTTTTGCTGAAAATTGCATCTTTATATAACATTGTAAATTGATAAAAGTATCAAAGAAATTATATTTGTGTTTTAAAAGGAATACCCAACTAGGGCCTGTTTGAGATTGTGGTAGCGATGGTGGTTCAAAGTGCTTTTCGCTTAGAAATATATCAAAATAAAGTTTTTTTTATTTTTTTAAATCATTTATGACATCATCACATCAAAACGATTTGAAAACATAAAAAAATTTCATTTTAAGCAAAAAAAATTCAAAATTTTTAGGAACGCGGTTTGCACCGCGTTCCCAAACAGACCCAAAATCTGGTGCAATCATCAATAGAAATCGCATAGTATATATATCTAGTAAAATAAGAAATTGGTGATGGACCATGTTGCATGTTTGTGGTGTCGTGGTGATTATCCTCCTAGATCATAAGTTGTTGAGTATGTGTGGAAAGAACGAGGAATTCTTGCCCTTTTATGGTTTAAGAGGTTTGGAATCATCACCTAATATTTTGATCACTATGAACCCTTCTTTAGAGTTTGGATAAGGGGGTTGGTTGTGTATAGAAATGACAATATCACCCCTAGTACACCCTACCTAAAATAAATTGCGTTGTTTATTCGTCTAACTATCACTAAGGCGCTATTGTGTTTTTTAAATTGTTACTGTATCTATTAGTTAAAGCATATTCACCCTAATAGAGTGTATTATAACTTTACAAGTCAAGCCTAGCTATTCTAAAAAACCTTGAGTTGTTAGCAGAGAAAAAAACTGGCGTATAGAGAAGAAAGTTATGATTGGCCTTATCAACGGAGGCTCGCAATATCAACAACAACAAAACGTAGAGAAAATAAATGAGTATTGAAAGAAGAAAAGACCAAGAAACATAACCAAACAATATTAAGGAGTCATGTTTTGGAGAAAATAAGAGTTATACCTATAATAGCAATGACAACTTGGTATATCTTTCCCTAGAAGAACATTAGATCAAATCTTTTTATCCCCTTCTTCTCCTCCTATTATTCCTTTCTTTCTTGCTACATCCCTTCGCTTTTTTTCTATAGTTGTCTAAAAACCATGATTTGTTGGCAAAGATAAAAAAAAGTGACATATGAGGAAGAAAGCTATGGTTGGCTTTGATTATTTATTTGTAATTGAAAATGAGGTTTGGGCAATGGTGTTTTATGGTGGAGAGGGAAAAAGTTACAAGAGGAAGGTATGATGGCTTTGTATTCGTGAGATGTAGGGTGTTAAGTTTTTCAAAGCTAAGCCTTGAAGTATGAAATGGCAATGTGGTTATGGCCTTTTTATAGGCTCCTGGGTTAGAGAAAAGAGGGAGGTTCTAGGGCTTGTGAGCTAATGGAATCTTGACCATTGATGTTCAAGAAGGAAATATGACCATTGATTATAGCTAAAAAAGAAAGTTTGTCCTATTTTGCAACTATCAAAGTGGTTACTCATACCATTTGAAAATTTCATTAGTTTGGGTTTGAGATTGTTATGATTTTTTCTTGAATCTTGGGGCAAAAGATGAAGACCTGAGTGGAGGGGATTTGATAGGAACATATGTGTTTGTATAACATTCAAATCTAAATAAGCAGAATTTGGCTTTATGGTGCTATTAGATGCAGTAATATGTTAGAAGGAGTTGTGATGCTACTATCCAAATAGCCAAAAAGCTCTTGATGAGTAAATGCACCATTATGTTGAGCGAAAGAGTAAGAGATGAAAAAGAGAAACCAACCATGAATAGGATTATAGAAAAAAAAAAAAAAAAAAAAACCTTTGCACTACTACCATAAAAGTGTTAGAAAAACAATGGTAAATGGTTGAAATCCTCCTTACCATACGAAGTAGATAACTTCTCATTATGTACACAATAATTAAGTTATGTAATTTTATATAATAAGAAAGGATCAAATACAAATAATCAAAATATCCCTACAACTATATAAGCAGATATTATGGAAACAGAATATGAATGCAACATATATTATCATGGAGAATCACTTGATTCCCCCTTATAAAATAGAAAGGAGGTTTTGCTTGATAAAATATTGAAGAGATTATTGCAATGCATGATTGTGAATTTGTGATTCATATAAGATTGATTGTGTGGGCATTTGATTTTATACGAATAATAAGTAGGTGCATCAATGATTTATATTTAACATCTTTGGAATATAGTCTCAATTATGATCAAGAAAAGGTTATGGAGAGCATAAAAAAATACTGGCATATTAATTCATGTAATCACTTGGTGATTTTACGAACTATATATATATATATATATATATATATATATAGGGATTGGAGGTGACCATTTAAGAATGAGCTGCAAGCATTCTGAAGATCCGAATGCTGGGTTTCAATTGTCACATCTTTTTGGTAGAACTTTAAAGGAAATAGAAAAATGAGGTTCATAAGCATCAAAATATCAATGTAAGGAACGGCTTTTCGTTCCAACATATTTGATGCTGCACAAGGAAAATAAAGAGAAGGCCATTCATAAGCTCCTAAACACAACTGAGCATACAGCCCTAGAAAAGAAAAGCATATGATACATACAGCATTACACATAATTTAGTTACAGTTCCTAGGCTTTTACAGAAGCGGACCGGCGGCCAGCTATAAGTTTTGGGAAGCATCTCAAAATAGTATGATTGGTGGTAGGCTTGTAGGATGTGAAAAACTCGGCATCCTGCTCGAGGGACTCTGAATAGCTTTCCAGAATCGCAACAATCTGGTCAAAATGTGGTCGTTTATCTGGGTTGCTGGACCAGCATCGGTTAATGAGATGACTAAAGGCCAGTGGACATTTTGGGGGTAATGGTGGTCTGGCATTCTGCAGAAAGCCCAGAAGATATCAGATGCAAGAAATTAATGAAAGTGAAAAAATAATCCTAATAAGGGATTAAGGCAAATTTCCTCTTTGAAAGATTGAGAGCACAAAATGAGAAAAAGATTTCACTTCTTGTCAAGCATTTACTTCGACAGAGAATATGATCATAAGATGTACACTTGGGTGGTAAGGGAAACAGATTGTCATGAATCGACATACATATACAATATACAGACTCGAGTTATGTACCTTCAAAATCAAAAGAGAAGACTTTACGTTTGTCGATGCTACTATGATGTCAGTTGGCTTGATATATAATACAGTTTTCAAGAAGATAGATACACACCACATAAGAATGGCAAAGACAGCATGGTCCCCACTTCTAATGGCTACAACACAGGCATGGGCACATGTGACTGATTGTAATCACAGTGCTCCAGCATGTGAGGAAGATGCATCTCAGTAGATGAATCTAGAAGACCAAAACTAGCATATGTTACAAAATTGCAAATGATTTGATCCACTTGAATTATTGCAATTTCATATCATTGATGCAGTACTGGTGTATCTTCTTTGCAGCTTAAATGTTCCTATTGTAAGTCACATTTGGACAAGTGATATTGAGAACATTCCATCCTGAACATTTTCCATCTCGTCAGTTTCCAGAATAAGACTTGGAACCCTCCCAATCACGTAACAGATGAATATTAATACAATACTGAAAGCAATAACCGGGCTACATGAATATTCCCAATTATAGATCTCAAATCTGCATTACCACAAAGGCCATATTCCTTCTCGATAGTATTAAAATATCAGACCTACACCACTACCATATCGTCATTACCATCATCTTGTCCACAATTGCCAGCATGAGTAGAAAATTGGGAGCTATGTGACAATAAAAAAATCTTGGGACCAGTTACGTTAACCTGTGTATCGTCATCATCCTAAAATTGTCTTGGATTGACAATTGGATTTAAACAGTGCATGATGATCTATGAGGCTGAAGGAATGTGGTTTGGAACTTTCTTGAACAAGAGTGAGAATGTGTTCTACTAACATTCTCACTCAGAAGATTAATGACTTCAAGACAAAACCACCATTCATAAGATGAAATAGATATCTTCCTTCTTTCTCCTCAAGTCAGCAATGAATTGGTATCAGATTGTTGCTCATTACATCCTAATTTTCAAGGATATTCAAAAGAACTTATTGCCTGACAGTCTATCCTTGTAGCATATCATTAACCTATGCATGAGTGGGGCTCAATATCCAGATGTATTACCTCAGAGATCTTAACAAAACTCAAAGGAACTCTTCTTTTCTTTTCTTTCTTTCTATTTTTTTTCTTCTGTGGTTACAAAGGAGAGGCTCAAGCTCAAAGATCTCTCAAGGGAAACGATGCATGGGTAAGCTAATTGGCAGAAAAAACTCAAATGAACTCTTTAAATGTGTAGTAAGACACTAGTTTGGAGGTCAATAAGAACTTCCATGTTGATTCTCGTTACATGTGTGACTGCAGACCATTTTGCCTTGTTTCATGAAATCTGACCCGGTTTCCTTCTACTCTGAACCCTGTAACCCCTCCAGTGTGAGCAAAACCATGTGTACTTTCAATTCATAAAACACTACAATCCAATATTTCTTAATTTTCTTGAACCTTCTAAGAGACATTTGATCAAATTCTTACAAATCAATCCCTACAGGTCTGGTGCTCCATCCATTTTTTCCCATTCCTCATTTTAGCATCCTAATATATCTCTTATCTTTTGCCGACAGCAAAATGATTCACAACATGGAAACGATTTGTTTGACAGATAAATAATTAGACTTCTGTATATTTTGACATGAATCAAAAGCTCAAATAAATATTTTACTCCTTGCATCTGCAGATATTCCTTTCCTATTTGTCCTGGAAACTAATTTTATTCAAAAGTTGGAGCATTTTCGCAGGAATTATTCCTAAGAAAAAATATGTCATGCAAAATTATCAAAAATTTAAAACACCCTGAAAACATTTCTAGCCATGCTTTAGGGGAATAGCACAAATTTTGTTCTTCTCGAATTAAATTCTCCAAAATAAATACATGACAAATTCAGAATGCAAAATCATTAATTATCAATAAAAAAACTAATTATCATATGAAACATCATTATTGAGAGGAGGCTCTGATGTTTCCTTCTATTCCCATTTTTAAACTCTTTTCTTCCCCTTCAGGATCTAGCTTTTCATTTGTCTTATCATTATTAATACGCAATCCATTCAAGATTTTGGAAACAGCCAAGGGCTTGAGGCAATGAAATGTCTAGCTGATGTATATGCATTTCAGGATATGTCAAGTACAATTCATATGCAAATAGAGATAAGTAAAATCCTACAATTACTAGATTCATACCAGCAAAATGAATCAGATGAGTTTACCTTTTGGCAGACAGCAAATGCAGCCTGTTCTGGAGTCATGTTGTCAAATGGTGTCATTGCTGTCAGGAGCTCCCAGAGGACTATGCCAAAACTATAGACATCAACTTTTTTTGTGTGATGTTTTTCTTTGATCATCTCAGGAGCCATCCATCGATATGTACCTGTGAATCCCTTTGCATTACCGCAATGAGATTCCAAACAGGAAATACCAAAATCAGCAACTTTGACGCTCATATCTTCTCCAAGCAGTAAATTTTCAGATTTGAGATCCCTGTGAAGTATCCCTTGTGAATGGAGATATTGCATCCCATGTGCAATGTCAAGGGCTAATTTCAGAACTAGATCGAGAGGAACTGAATATGGCTCTTGCTGATGGAGAAATTTTCTCAACGAACCCCCAGCCAGATACTCGGTGATTATACAAAATACAGGAGGTTTCTTACAAGCTGCAACAAACTGAATGACAAAAGTGAAGAAGACAGTGTGACTTATAATCAACAAAAATTTGCACAATTTGTCATTTGATTAAACCATTTAGACTGTGTACAATGCCAGTAGGGTCAGAGATTCAATTCACTCCAACATCTGAAGTGGCCTAGATGTAAAAATTAAAAAGGCTCATCTGTACAGAGAAACATCCACAAGAGTGTAGGAATTTGCATTTAATCTACTTTTCCAAATATGTAAGAATTACTGAACATGAGGAGATGAGGAAATATAGCATTTTTGGTCCATTGACAACACTGACAAAGACTTCCAATAGTAAAATATAAATAAGAAAGCAAATTGTTTTCTCTCCTTCAATCTTCATTCTTCAGTCTCCTAGCCTCATCAATCTAGAAAAGATACTAAAGACCCCACTGGCCATTGCAACCTCTGGTATGGGTACCCTAATAAAATAGTCTAGATAATTAGTGATTTAGCTATAAACTTTTAACTGCTGAAGGATATGCTGCCAAAAATATTTAATGCGGAAGAGAAGTGCTGCACATCATAAATACTAGCTAACAATCATGTTCATGACTGTATCAATTCTCTTTGCTGGTCCCCTTCATTTTTAACCATACCTCAGACTGCAAATATCCATTCAATGACATCATTTGGAAAACAGAAGAAGCATTGATGATCTTATATCAAAATTAGAATTCGTAAATCCCAAGAGTTTTTTCATAAGATTGCAAGCCCATGGTGAAAAGTTCACAATCTAGTAAAGCATGATATTACAAGGCTACTGCTAGAATTTTTAGACGACTCCTCATCAACGGAAGGAAAAGAGAGTAATAAATAATGCACATGGGCAATATGTAATTGATATTGAAAGTTCAATGAATTTCTACCAAATTTGTTCCACAAAACCAAGCCAGGAAACATTGCATGTTGGAATCACTTTCATTGTTCTGCAGCAAAATTACAAGCCATTTCCACCACCCTTTGTTAACAAGTAAAAATATGTATAAGATCACAACTGGTTCGAATGAGAGGTTAAGAATTTAGTTTTAAGGTAATTAACAACATATTCCTTTACAAATCCAAACACTAAATTAAAAAGAAAATGGAACTCCATGTATTGTTAATATAAAGCACAGGACATTAACACATGCAGTTAAAGAAACTGGATGCTTACAGTGATGATATTAGGATGCCTTAACCGAAACAGCAAAGCCACCTCTGAAGTGAAGTGGTTCTCAAGCATAGCAGCCAAGTTCTCGTCCTCTTCAGGCTGACTTATAAGCTTAATTGCCACATCTCTTTGCTTATACACCCCCCTATATATCCTACTGTGCCTCCCAGATGCAAATTTGTTACCAATAAACAACTGAGACATATCTGCGCTCCATTCCCCCTCTCCCTCTCCTTTAATCTCTGCCCCAGATGACACCAAATACTTGGACCAAGAAACCGCTCTCTTATATTCTCCAAGAGAAAGCCTCCTCTCTGATTTTCCACTGTTATAGATTTGCTTAAAACAGTAAAGATTCTTCATGGATTTGAACCAAGTCTTAACAAAATCACCAGATGCTTAACCCTTAAGCCTCTGGAACTCAATGTAGAAACCACAACGCCTCTAAATTTAGACTAGAAACTCAATTTGTATGTGACCCGACAAGGAAACATCTGAACTTGCATGCACAGAAACTGTTTCTCATTCAACTACATTTCAAAACATTCAGTGCTCACGCATTCAAACATTGATGAAAGCAATTCCAACCAACTAAAAAAACGAGAACAAAAAAACACTAATCAACCATTTAACTTGAATCACAGCACTAAAAGCCAAATTTGGAAACAAGAAAAACATAGGTTTTTTCATATAAAAAATCAAGCTACAAAAGATATCCAAAAAGCTCACTTCTTTCCCTAGCAAAAATGTTCAGACTGACCCTTTCGCAAATCTCAAAGCTCTAGCTTTAAATCAAACAAAAAGACCACGGTTTTGAATAAAACACAAGCTCAAAAGGATGGTTTTTCTTATCTTTTCATGCCATAAAATGGTGGCTCCGCAGACAGAGTCAAAACCCGGAATCAAATTCTAGAGAAAAGCCGAGTGTGGTTAAAGAAGAGAGAAAGGGAGTCGGTTGGGTTGGTGTAAACACTGTTATTGTTGTTGTTTCTAGTGTGCAAAGCAGTGAAAAGCATGCCAAGCGCTGGCGGTTTTCTCTCTCTGTGTCTCACACAATAAAATATTCTTGAAGAAAGTAAAAAAAGATGAAAACACAAGCTTCACTCACTCTCTCTGACTGCAAGAGGAGGAGGAAAGATGTTTGACAATCACAACGTGCGAAGATCCACTTCGGAGGAGACAAACCGGGTCTTCATGATAATGACCTTTGTCCATCTCTTTTTCAATTTATCCTTGCTTTTCTAGCTGAATATCCACCATGCCATTCCGTGCTTGTGCTTGCCGTGTTTTCGACTTCTTTAAACAGTTCCGAATTGACCAGAAAGGTCTCTCCCTTCTAATTACTGCAAGCATTAGATTTCATTTTCTTTTCGATAAGTCTATTACCATTGCCCGTGCGTTGCTAGTAACAGATTTCATTAAAATTAAAATTAAAATTGAAATTGAAATTGAAAGGCTAACCATGGTGACATTTTTTTTTATTCTTTTTTTACATTAATTTTCTTTTAGAAAAATCCATCATTCAAATATTAGACTTTATACTTTTTTTTAGTTTTTCCTTTATATAAAATTATTTCAATCCCATTATCTACATCACAGTTTTGATAGGTTAACCCAAGCTGACTTATATATTTTTTTTATTATTTTTTAATTTTAATTTTTTTAATTTTATCTTTTATTAGGTTATCTCGTTCACATTATCCGACTTGCAAAGTTTAGCAAACTTCCTTAAGGTTATTTTTTTATATTTTTTAAATTGATATTTTTTTTATTTCATCTTTTTATATTTAGATTATTGGAAATTGGGTATTGTAATTTTTATTGATTTGATTTTTATGAAATTATCCTAAAATCATGAGCCGGATCCCGAGTTAGTAAGTAACTTGCCCAACAAGTTTATTTTAATTGGTAAGAGAGAGTTTTTCTCATTGTATTTAGTAGCAAGTCCCACTTATATTTTTCAATACAAGTTTTAAATTGTTTTTTTTATGATTTTTATTGTATTTTAGTAACATAATAACCTATCATTTATTTCATAATGTATTTTCTGTTAAAATTCATAAAATAGCCTGCGTTGAGGCCAGAAAGCGTGCATGTGTGGCTTATGTCTAAGGCCACTTGGCTTAGGCTTATTTATGAAATATTTTTTAAATTTATCCCATTTATTGTTGTTGTTTTTTTATTATATAATTAAATCAAACTAGTGTATTAGACCCAGTTAAATCTATAACTCAACTCCTGAATTTTTCTTACTTCTTTGAAACACACTAGTAGCGAGTGAGCATCTTTTTTTACATTAAAAAAAAAATTAGATTTAACCTATAGCGTAGTGCATGTCATCTATCTAATATTTTCTAAGACAAGCTAATTTTTAATGTAAGAGAAGAAGGTGCAGGTATTATGAATGTGTTTTCGAGTATCATGATTTTTTTATTGAAAAGTGATAATATGTTAATTAAATTTAATTATATATATATAATGAAGAATTGTTAACACTAATTAAAATACTAAAAGCATAAAGTTAATCTTCCCAGTGAAAAAAAAATAGATGCACATGTAAATATTTAACTCCAAATATCCTTTATATCCTTTATATTTTTTTTTATCTTAGTGGTTAATTCTGGTTGCTAAGAACATACAATTTTCATTTGCATAGATGCATCATGCAATTACAATTTATTTATATAAAATAAAAACTAAATTACAATAATAACTTTAAAGCAATGTGAAATTAAAAACAAATCAAAAAATTAATTAATATTTTTTTAAAAAAAAGTGAACTAAATATTTTAAAAAATAATAGAGAGGGTGTTAATTAAAATTTAAATAAAAAAACAAAAAAAAGATCAAGCATTGCTGGGCCTAACAGATCAGACCCACACACCTAGCATATTAATTTTCTTTTTCTATAACTCGAGTTGCAGATTTGATTGGTTAAGCCAAATTGATATTGGGTCAATCTAATATATTATCATCTTAATATTTGAGAGAAAAAAAAAGTTATCTTGATTTTTTTTAAGTCAAACCATATTTTTACAGATCGTTTACGGTGGTTTTAGTCCT
>Ga0325400_1001779_pt1 | contig 18147 bp, 19 predicted proteins | sample PopdelMetagenome_2_FD_205662 | JGI IMG/M metagenome (GOLD analysis project Ga0325400, IMG submission 205662) | Populus deltoides microbial communities from Bellville, Georgia, United States - Xylem-PdKOR-R1 | ecosystem: Host-associated > Plants > Phyllosphere > Stem > Wood/Secondary xylem... | reverse complement strand
AACATCACTTTTGAATTGACCCAAGTTTAAAAACAAAATTGACAAAATTGAAACATCACAACTTATAATTGAACCGAGCTGGTTTAGTAGCTCACGAGATGACCCAACAAACAACCTAGTCGCGGTCGCCAAATCCAAGCCTGTGGTCTAATGATTACAACATGTGTCGTTAGTAAGCAATAGTTAAGAGCAGAAGAAATATAAAATTAATCCATCGGGTCGGGTCTCGCATAGCCATCCAACTTGGGGAAAGGGGAAGGTTTACATTTTCTTGACAACGAGTACATAGGAGCTTAGCTTGCTTGTATATACCAAATCGATAACACAAACGCGAGGGCAAAATTGGGGGGCCTTGTTCCCTACGAGGAGGAATATGATTATCCTCACAAAATCCACATCGAATGTCCATGTTTTGAGGAATAACACATTATTGACTCCATTGGTTAATGAGAGAAAACTGAGCAGAGATGCAGCAACATGAAATGCCCATTCGTAAGGGGAGATTTTTGCTGCTTGTACCTTTTTGCAACCGGCAAGCAGCTGCTTCTTTCAGAGAATATTCCCCCCCTTTTTTACCCACTAATGATTTTCATCGTGGATTGGAGTTAATACCTAAATTTAACAGCACAATGAGGACAAGATGTGACAGATCTACTCAGATGTACAAGAGATATGGCTCGTTATTTTACAAGGGCATAACTGCCGTGCAAGCTTCTGTGCCCGAACTCAACTTATTTTGTTACTAACCCTTATCAACCCCAGGAAAGGGAAAAAAAAAAATTAAAAATTGATTTTTCCACCTGGGGGTTTGGGATAAATAATGAAAGATTAGAAACCAATGATTCAAATACCAGCTTCAGCTTCAGATAAGCTATCCTGTTTCTCCATCAACAAGAAATCACATATTTCCAGAAGCTGGTCTGCAAGGGGAGGAATACCAGGGTTCCGTCCATCGTTGTACAAGTGAGCATTGTAAGCAATCTGCCACATATCATGTCTGAACTCGTTTCGGTTCTTGTATTCCATCTTCCTCGCCTTGTCCTTAATAGTTGAAAGATCCATGGGGCGTTTTATGATGTGCAAGTAGTCAGGAGCCTCCTTCTTCAGGACCGGTTTCAAGAAAAGATAGGACACTTCCAACCTATCTTTAAGAGCATCCACAATACCTTCCAAGATGTTTGCCAATCCAACCTGGACGGAAGTAGAGAAAATTCAATTAACTTAGTTCAGGTTTTCATACAAAAGCAGTGATAAGATTTTGCAGATGAAATTATAATTTCTGCAAATTGTTTTTTCAATTAAGGGATATGGCACTAAAGGTAGACTCCCAAGTCCATTTAGGTAAGAAAATTGTATTTTAGTCGTTAATACTTCCCGAGTAAATAAAAAATACTGATCAGGATAAGTTAAAAAACAAGTTGCATGATGGCCAGTGAGACAATCCTATCAGAAACATTTCAAATGAACGTGGAAGGAAAAGCCTCGCGTGTTTAAATTTTTATGCAATTCCCAGTCACCACTGAATTGAGCAACCACTAAATCAGTACACTGAAAGAGAAACTCCTCAAAACCAACCAGGACCGAAGAGGTGAACACTAAATGGTTGTTAACAAGCTTTTCAGAAATAATAGCACCGAGGAGCTCTAAAACATGACTTTTAAATTGGGGCTTTGTACCCTCTAAAATATCTCTGTGCTTCTAAAAAATGTAGGTGGAAATAAAAGCTAAGCAAGCACAATTTCAAAAAAGACAATTTGACCAATAAAGGTCTTCCAAACCATTGCATAAAAGGAACGATGGATGATGGTAAAACAGGAAACAATATAAGCAGATCACAAACCACATGGAAATAATAAGGTTAGAGTTGGTCAGTACCTCTCCAACTCTACGACGCTTGGTTGCCGGGGTATAATCAGCACCATAATTCCCCACATCAACAACAGGTCGCCTTTTTGCACCCCGATCTCTTTCTGGCATCCTTCTCTCATTTCTGTCTGCCCTGAAATCATCCAAGTGATCACTGATTTCGGGCCTTTTCTTCTTCTTCTTCGTCTTCTTTTTGGCTTTTTGGCGTTCTTCTTCCTCCCAATCCCATCTGATGGTTTCTGTGTATCTTTCAATCTCAGCTAATTTTTCTCGTTCTTCTCGTTCTTCACGTGACCTCATTTCTTCTGCAAAAATCCTCCTTGCTCTATCTTCTCTCTGTCTCTCGGCAGCTCTCTGCTTCTCCTCCTCTTCCCACCATCTTCCGTCCTCCCTAGCTTTCCTCTTAGCTGACTCTCCAGAGAAACGCATGGTTTTCCCAGGCTTCTCAAAACTGGACAGTTCAACTATTTTTTTAGTTTTTCGATGCTCATAACCAGGGCTTCCATCCTGACTAACCTGGTCCAGATCAATAATCTCTTTGGGCTGTTTGATAACAATTTTCTTTTGAGTCTTTTTTCTATCTTTTTCTGCTGGTGGACGTATCACAATGGAGGGCTTATGAGGATCAACATGGTCTCTGTCCATGTATGTTGGTGGTCGTATCACAATAGAGGGCTTATGTGATTCACTTTGGCCTCTCTCGGTATCGATTGGGGGTCGTATCACAATAGATGGCTTATGTGATTCAACCTGTACGTTTTCAGGTTTCACCTTGTTGAAAATTTTTATTTTACTAACCTTAGAAGTTGCCCTACTCCCAGTGTCAATATCAGAGCTGACAGGTCGGACATTGGACGTGGTAGGTTGATTAGAAGTATCCGCAGCCCCATCAGAAGGTTTATCAGAAAATTTCTCTGTGGAACCACACTTGAACTTCACTGGAAGAGATTTTGCTAAACTAGATTTTTCACCCTCAGCAGCTTCAATTTTGGTTGCGCTTTTGGAGATCATCTTCTTCTTCTGCAACTTATGCTGGGACACATTCAAGAGATCCTGGGAAGTGGATTTTCTAGAAGACTTTTCCAAATCTATAGTTTCTGATGGTGTTTCAGGCTCCTTTCCGTACTTAGGGCAGTTTTTATTGGTCTTCATGTGTCCAAGCTGGAAAATAAAAGGTAATACAATTACAACTGAAATTCTTCTGAAGCATCGCGAAGAAAAAAAACACAACTAATTTGGTAAGTTATGCACCTGTCCACAGGCTCCGCAAACGAATCTCTCTCTTGCTGATTTCTTCTCCTTGAAAATCTGGATTGGAATTAAACAAGATTAAAGGTTGTTCAGGGCCGAAAATGGAAAAGCTAGAATTCAAAAATTAAAATGGGAAGTAGTGTTTCACATGTTAAAAATCCAAGTAAATGCAGCTTGAAAATGTAGCATGATAGCTATTGAAACACTGGTTATTCTAGAACAACTACCAGTGCAAGAAATGATTACAAAGCCCAATGGCTGTCCAGAATAGAAATATAACACCTCATATAACCCAGGTTGCATCTCTATCACTAAACACAACTTGGTATGAGAAGCCTCGTACATTATTATCAGTAGCAATTAGAGACACGCCACTATGACATACTTAAGCCATGAAAGGAATTTCGTGCATCTTTTTAGGGAAGGCGGAGAACTTGATTTCTTTTTTAAATTTAAACTACACTGTTTGGAAAACTGAGTCAGAGAAGAAGCACATGCATTTGGGTTTTGTGAGTTACAGAATGCATCCTAACAACATCATTTCCTGCTTTTCTACTTAGCAGAAATTAAAGGATGAGCCTCTAGTTGGTAAGCATGTCATACCAAAATTCTTTGCTTAAGTTTCAACCAAACTACAAATTAGTCAAAACACAAAATGATTATCCTATGCTTCTTTCATATCTTCTATTTCTTCTATGCTCCCATAATCACATATCTAGACGTTGCACAGCAAGACAGCAGATTCAGTACAAATTTATGATACATGATAAGGTGTACTCAACATGAAAGGAATTTCTTAAGTGCAACCACACAAAATTAGAGAGCATGTTATATCACAAAAACGAAAGAGAATACGCATGCATTATATCTACCAGAATCTGTATCTTTGAATAAATGTTCCTAAAACAAAATTTCCAATAACAAAGATAAAGTTGCATATGTACTGAAGAAAAGATGAATACGCTCACATGATTAAGTCCATCTGCCATTATTACTTTTGCCTTCAGTGGAGGTGTGTTGAAGGCACCATTCTTTTTCACTGTTTTCACCTTCTCAGACATCTTCCCCTTGATAGATAAGGTTTCAAGCTGCCACCACAAGATAGTCATTGGTGTACACTTTCACAAGCAGGAAGAAATTATCTAACCATAAGATATGACAGCAAACTGGAAGTGAATTGGCCAAGAAAAATGCAGGTTTAACAACAATGAACAATGTAGTTAAGGTTTAAGGTGGAATGTATTTTACCTCCTTCAAGTCTCTAATGTTGTTCTCTTTTGGTGCATATGATCCATTGGGTTGGGTTTTGTTCATTTTCTTACCCCAGTGAACATTGTCAACAAAATTTGGTTTCGTAGGTGTCACTACTGCATCAACACCAACATTTCTTGTTTTTTTCTTCCTTTTCTGCTCAGCCTCATCATCTGCAGCACAGCAAGCCACCACAGTCTAAGCTAAATTATAAAGTAACAACGTGCAATCTATGATTCATCTACCAAAAGTTTTCCATCTAAGTTAGCTCCTTGAGTACAAGGGTTATGCCACATTAGCAAAAACTAATCAACATTCAAACAGAAAAGCACTTGTAAATGAAGTGGAACAGAACCTAACCCTTAAATGAAATTCCACCAAACTAGAAGATTAAAGACACACACAAGTACAATGTGAAAAGAAGAAAATAAGTGCCATGATACTTATGTTTCAGTGCGTAAAGGTAGTAACAGTGATAAACCAGTGATTTTGATAAACCTTAATAAGAGGCTTATGCTCCCCGATATGTGGCAGCACAAAGACTGCCATGTTCTTGGCAGCAGGAAATTTTTATGCTGAGATATAACTGTTTCAACTATCTAGAAGTCCACAGAAGTATGCAAGCAATAGTTCATCAGAAATGGCCATATGAAGTATTAAGAAAACAAACAAACCATACCATCCATAAGCAACCTGCACAGTTCAGCTGCCTCAGCAGCTTCATCTTCAAATTCCTCTTCTGCCTGAGCTTGCGATGGGCGTCTTCTCATTTTTATCCCCTTAACACCATCTCCTTTGTCATGCTTGGACTCATAATTATTCTCGTCTGCTTCAAATTCTTCTGCATCAAGTAAGTTTTCTAGGTCTCCAGCAAAGGAATCCAGATCGCTATTTGCTTCAGAATCACTTTCAATTTCATCGCCATCCAATGCTGAAAGAGATTGAACTTGACGATCCCAAATTTCTTGGCACTTTTCTCTTGTCTGTTGATGTAGCTGAAGAAAGGACATTCGTTGGCCACGTGCATATTTGCTTATAGTTGTTGGATCAACCTTTACCCCACATGAAGCTTGTTCACTTGATAGCTTGCGTATCATGGCAATACGATGCCACCTTGTCTGTTTTGCAATCTGCTCGTCAGGTACATTGAACTTCAGAAGTACCTGGAAATAGGAGAATAATCGAATCAATCATTTACATCTTTCTTGTTCATCACTATCAATTATACTCTCTTAAGGATAGGTTCGATGAATTTAAGGCTGTTATTTACTAGCCATGTTGTGTAGTTACTGGGAGTCAGTAAAATTGGAGATCACTCTGTGGTTAATGCATAAAGAAGAGGACTTTTGTTTTGGTGGCTCTGTTTAGAATGCAATAAAAAAAGATGAATAGGGACTGTCACATTGTTAACTAAATGCAAAGGGATGAGGCACAAGATTAGTGTGCCTCAGTGGTGCCACTGAAAAATCTAAAGCGAGCTTTGTAGCTGGATCTGTCTGGGAAAGTTTTTCTATTACCATGTGAGAATTTTGTTAAATGTTTGATGTCGGTAGCTTAATTAATAAATGGTTTCACCATATCAAATAAAAGAATGTCCATGGCTTCATATGAAGCATGGTATCCCAGATATGGGATTTCAGTGGAAGAAAGAAAGAAACTTCATTATCCCTTTCTCCATGCCATGTTATAATGATTATCTCTACTAGATATTTAACTAAATCTACCCCAATGCTTCCCTTACTTTCAGTTCAACATGCTGTTATAATACATGTTTCAGAGACTGATGAGTTCTATGCAGTTTCCTGGATGGTTGTTTCAAGCTAATCATCTCCAAGATATGATCTATTCAGAATAATTGAGGCTCAATAATTGGAAATTCCTTTGAAGAAAAAAATTAACACACCTCTCTTGCAGCCTCCATGCTCAATCTACGAAGGTCAGCATCTGTCCCGGTAACAGTGGAACCTCCTCGACCAGCTCCTGCTTTTTTCTTCACTATCGCATTTGAAATTGGTGCCTTGGGAGCAGTACGAACATAGCTAAATCCTAGGCCCCGGCCAGATGGATCACCAACACCAGTAATTTCAAGGCGCTCAATATTTTCTCTATCCTGAATGCAAAAAATTAAAATTGAGAATTAACATTGAAGAAAAAAAAAAGACTATTTTTCTAAACAATAGCATAGCCCTGCCAAATCCTAAAATTCTGAAATAAAAAATAACCAGCAAAGAGGGGGAAAAAAAACTACTCCGGTACAGCGAGAAATAACAACTAGAGCTTTGTGAACTAGCTTAACCACTTGCAATATTACTTCAATAACATTTTGAAAAGTAAGAAAACCAATTACAACATTATCTCAGAAGAAATTGCTAGATTGTCACAATACAGCAACAAAGGTGACATACTGAAATGACACAGTGCCTACCCAACTTTCTTTTCTAATTTATTTTTTTGACAAGGATCGAAAAACATCTACAGAAAGATGTCAAGGAGTTGCCAACCATTTACAGAATGACAAATAACATGCAAAATGAAGAATTTGCAAGTTATATCCCATCATCTGCATTTCTATAAGATTTTATGTACAAAAATCAACAATAATTCTTTTTCCTTAAGATTTTATGTAAAAAAAATAAAAATGATTCTTTTCCTTTGCACACACTTTTGTCCTATTCCTCTCAGCAAATGAGAAGTTGCTACTCCTAGAACACACCTCTAGAGCCCTTTTCCTACAAAAATGTACCACGATTCAAACATAACTTTTGCAACCACACTCCAGACACATACACTAATACAAGTCATATTCAGTTTTCTCAGGGATTGGGAATATAATATGGGTATGATTCTAGTGCCAATTCCAATTAGGATTATTCACATTCAATTTATAGAAAATTGAACGTAATTGTAATAGGGTCCTAATTCAACTAAAAAAGAGATCCATTTATTTCACTTATAATACAACTCAGTTCTTGTGGAATTGCAGTCCTTGTTACTAACAAACCAAACAGTATCAAGCAAGAAAAAGAACGAGATTTCCAATCTCTACTGAACCAAACACTATCATATAAAATTCTATCCCAAAAACAATGAAGCAACAAGGGAACAAGATTCTCAATCAATCTTCAAGTCAATCCCAGAGAAATGACAATCTAACATCCAAAAGAATCAATTTCTTAGTGTAGAATAGTTAAGGAAACAAAAAAGAACAACACTCTCACAATGGAAATGATATTTCTTTATATAAGCTCTTAAGAGAACAGATATTCACACATAGTGACTGGTAGCTCCATCCAAAACATGTTCAAATGCAATGCTGACCTTAAAGGGCATTAGGATCAGAGATGGCTTAAGAATGTAACAAATCAGAAAAAGAATAACTTACCTGGTTTGTACAAGCAACAAAATTGCTGCTCAGGCTCCATGGAGTTATCTGAAGTTCTCTCTCGATGTGTGACGCTGCAGCCAAAGCTATTGCTTCGTCAGGGAGCTGACTCATTGCAGTTGAAACACTAGTGGGAAGTGTTAGCTTTGTAATCCCCAAGTGTTTAAGACGATACAGACCAGCTTGCATGCTTTCATAGGCACAAACCTAAACCCAAAATGAAGGGGATAAATCGTATATTTATTTAAAAGAAAAGGGAGAAGTACATGAAGCAACAAAGCGCAGGAATTTTCAGCATACTAAGGGACCACTGGAGTACCAGATACAAGAAAATTCAGATGATCTTTGTTCCTAGGACAGAAAGATGTATTAAACCATCAGATTGATTAGGTTCACCAATGGCTGAAGTTGAAAGTTTATGGATCCACAAGGTAGCAGTTACCAATCATTTTAGTTTAACAATTTATTCTTATGCGAGATATGAACTGATTTTCCTATAAAAAGATTATTCTTACATAGTGGCTAGTGCTAACTATAGAACCTGCCAGTTTCGTCACTTACCTTGTGCTAACTATAAAACCTATCAGTTTCTTCACTCTAACAATGCAAGTTAAAAGCAATCTCAATTACATTTAGTATGCAGGAATTTTCATCTAATAACACTAGCTAGCCAGACAATCGAGTTGCAAATAAAACGAAATGCAATTTCCAAAACAAGCTTACAGATTACAACATCTTTGCAATAATACAACCTTTCAGAAAGTACAAAAATCTGATTAACAGTGAACTCAAATCAAACCAATCCATGGATATCAAAACTCATAGCCATACTAGAATCATAAAGGATGAGGAAAAATTAAAGATAATTAGAAATGAATTCTGAAACTCACATTCTCTGGTAAGACCATCTTTTTCAATTCCTCTTCAGATGGAATGATAAAATCACGCTTCTTTGCCCAGAACAAGTGTCCATTTGCATACTTCTGTATGTTGAATGTCCGTGTAAAGCAAAATACAGGGGAAATTGAAAGATTCATTTTTCAAAGTGCTAATCCAACAATCATCCAAACACTTATTATTTACTAATGTCTACAAATCTAATGTAAAATATTATAAAGCAAGAATCATACCCGCAAAATTGTGCACTCCTTGAGCTTCTTCCGCAAGATGGTCTCCGAAATGTTTGGAAAATGAGTGGACAGCTCATCTGCGCGGATCCAAGGAAGCATCCCACGCTTCTCAGCAGCTCGGAACTCACGATAAAGATACAGTAATAGCCTATTTATGATATATGCCTGAAGATTCTTAGGAGCAGGAGTTAATACCTCCATAAGGGGCTCCTGCAAAGACAGATCAATGAATCCAAATTTGTTTGATAACACTTGCACCAAATAATTATTAATTCTCCTTTTCTATATTGAAACATCACAATGTTTTAACTTCTAATGGTGGAATAGATAAAAGACTCCCAGGGTGTATGGTATGGGGAGTGTTGGAGAAGTTCTTGTCTGAGCCAAACTATCACATTACGTAATGTGAATCAAAACTCTATCATTAATGTCCAAACTCCTATCCTCTTCCTTTCCCAACTACACAATTTTTTTCCCTATTATGGCTCTCCTTTGAAGTGACCACTTTTGAAAAGAAAAAATACCACATCCTGATCTAGTAAAAATGAAAACCTAGTGTGTGGAGCAATGTTAGGTAGTCATTACATGAAGGAAAATAGAAATAACTCTTAGGTGTTCCAACATGCAGCACGAATCACTAATCACAACAAACCTTTAAGAAGAAAATGAATCTATAGAGATTCGAGGATGGAGTCTAATTCAAGGTAACCTGCGAGAAAGCATGAAAAAAAGCTAAATCAAACCTGTTGTCCAACGACAGCAACTCTGTCAATGCGTCTAATAGAAAGCTTTCCTTTTGCAGAACGAACCAACAAATAGTCAGTAGGAGGCACCTTGTGGGGAAATAATGGCGCTTTATACATGTTTGTTTCAAGAGATGATTGTTTGCAACCGGCTTTTATGTCTCCAAGGAAAGGGGATTTGTCAGTCTGCTCTAGTATCACAACGTTCCCCAAGCTGCTTTTTTCATTGCGCAATAAGATACCAGTTTGATCACTGGGGCTCAACTTCTGATAGTAAGTGCGGAGATTGGCACCCATACCAGCATTGCTTAATGACAAAGGTCTTTCCTCACAATACCTGCAGTTAGAAAGTAAATGAATCCCTGTAAAAATACCATCATCATATTCATTCAAGCATGAGGAAAAACTTAAGAAAATAAAACACCATGAGAAAAGAAACACCATGGTTTAGATGAATTTAATCCTAAAGCAATTATATTTATCAAAGTTAAGAATTTAATATGATGCAACAAAAGTGTTTCTACGTGCTCACAAACTGCACACAAACTTAATATGAGAAACATCTGTTGAGAATAGGGGTGACAATTTAACCCGACCCGAACCTAATGGATATCCACCTGAACCAACCTGATTTGTTGGGGGGGGGGGTTTGGATAGTCACCTTACCCAATGAGTAATGGACAAGGTTTGGACATTGCGAAACCCAACCTAAAACCCAACTCGAGATATATACATTAGTGTCATGTACATATATATGTAGAACATTTATATTTTATTAATATAATATAATGTATATGTAGACCAATATTGACATAATACTGTATAACTTTTACAGTTCTGCCACTTAATATATGCATATATACCCCATATATATTACTCTTTTAACATTCTCACTTATGTGCTGTCCATAACACTTTAGTAAAGAAAGCATACGCAGAAGATGTTTTAGAACTCACATACTGAAGGCAGTTGTAGAAAATTTGGTTTGGAAGGAGGATCACACAAGATTTTGCTAGAATGATGGTCATTTTTAAAATAAGATAACATGGAAAAAAAAAAAGAACAAAGAAAAGTGAGACTTTGGAATTACAAAAAATATCAAGTGAAGATACATAAAAACACATAAATGGTAAGAGGGAAGAAATGAAAGAGAAAATAGAACATAAAGGAAAACAGGTAACACAGCCATACAAGAATCTAAGCAATGGTAGCAAATCAATGGTCGAATTAGGGAATTCCTCATTTTTACTAGGACAATGATGCATTGACAAGTTTAATGCACATAAAAAGCAAGCTTTCTGATATTAAATTTTCAAATGAAATTAACGATAAACAAACTAGCTAATTCAGATAAGCATCTCAGGAATATCTATGTGCTAATAACAAAAACTTTGCATTTAAATTTGCTTCTGTTGGTTCCAAAATATATGTGTGAACAGAAGGCCACAGTAAGAAAATGAAGAGAAGAATACAAGGGAATAAAACTGGGATTAATTTGAGCATGTAAATAAGCGAATTTTCTATGAGCATGAAAACAGCTTTCTAAATGCCTTCAAGGGAGATTTGATGTAGACAAATCCTTATAAAGAACTAAACAGGTATATCTCCATAGTTCTATGCCTAGGAGATATAAGACAGGAGAATGCAGGACATAGGAGCGGGACAAGGAAAGACAGAGTGAGAAAAGAAAGATTTTTCTGTCACTTACTCCATTAGAAAAACATGACCATCTTTCACAGAAAGGTCGGATTTCTTCTTAAATGCCCCTGGAGGGCGCAGAGACTTGTTCTCACCCGGAATCTTTTGTGCCCTAGGCCACAAGTGAATTTTTGTTCGAACTAGATGAAGCAAGGAGTTTGGCTGAACATTATGAGCAGAAAGAGATTTATGGTCTTCGAGCTCCTTCCCCAAATAAAATAACTTCACAGTTTCTGATGGCTTGAAATCTATAAAAACAATATTTTCAAGTAAGCTCTTGTTCTTCTTAAATGATTTAGAAATAACAAAATGTAAATGTGGATTAACAACACAAGCAATTAAAATAAACTGGATATATTACAAGCATAAGAGTAATTACAACCTAGCTTCTTTGAAGCTTTTGCTTTGACAGATGAGATATTTTCCTCAGCATCCACATGTACCTTACTTCCTTTGCCTCCTAAGCTCTTTAAAATAATTTTCATTGGTCCTGCAGTAGGTAGCTTCCCTCGTTCTTTGACAGCCACCTCATGGTCATGAGGATACCATAAAGCTTTTGGTCGATGAAAATTAGCTAGATCTTTACTGCAAAAGGAGTATATGAGAAAATGACATATTGTTGATATTCAAAAGGAGTATTTAGAAAATCCAGGACATAATGTTGATAGGTAAAATCAACACCATGAACCCAAATTTTAATACACAAGGAAAATGACATATATGAGAAACAATACAGCTTGCTGAAAAGAGAACAAGAAAAAAGGGAACAATTTATGCAGATGATTTGTAAGTCATAATTAAAGGACCACAATAATAGAGAAATTCCTTATCCAAAAAAAAAAAATAGAGAAATACCATCATCCATTATACTATTGATAAAAGGTGCATGGAGCCTTGAGGCAATTAGGGTTCCTCTTGCCTAAGGTGCCTAGTGCTACTGTAGGAGCTTGCCTCATAAACAAAAGATCCCAATCTAGCAAGAATATATATTTCAAATAAAGGAAAACAAACAGGCAAAGAATCACCAAACTTTATCAAACAAAAGGTTTCTAATCAAAATATCAATTTCAATGTCACATATGTATATGATCAATAAGAAAATCCATGTCAATATACAAATGCCGTGCTATTACAGCACCTTTTCTGGTAAAGTAACATAGGACTCATATTGAGTATCTCGAACAAAAAATTCACGATTGATTTCTAGCCATCATCAAAATTTACTACTTAATCATCATTATCATCCATGTTCATCATTAAATATATAACTTAAGATTCTGGTCTCTTCTCCTTTTACCCTGACAAAATACTCCCTTCAAGTCAATGAAGTACAACATTTTTACTCGTACGATATTTTTCCCCTTCAGCAATTCTATCCCTCACTATGACTTTCAATAGGCTATCTCAACTTTAAATATTGCTGTAAAATGTGAATTAAACAATGGCTTTAAAATGCCAAATTGTAGAAATCAAATATAACTTATCAAAGGAGAAACACAGCACAATCTAATCTTCCTGTTTGGTTTTGTGTTTCAAAAGCACTTTTAAAAAAAATTGAAATTTTTTATTTTTTTCTTTGCTTCAAATTAATTTTTTTTTTGTATTTCTAGATCATTTTAATGCGCTAATGTCAAAAATAATTTTAAAAAAATAAAAAAAATATTATTTTGATATATTTCTGAGTGAAAAGCACTTTGAAAAGCAACCGCAACCACACTCTCAAACACACTATAGTTGAAGAATAACTGTCACTAAGACCCTAGTAGTTGGAGAACCTAAATTCAAATCCCCTATTTTCAAACCGTCAAAAAGAACTAAAGAATAATCATTTATCATTTTAAGATAGGCCCAAATATGTAACAGCATAAGGAAAACTGCTACGAGGTAGGCCACTAAATCTTACTTGCTCAACTTCAACTTCATTGTCTGAAGCTTTATTGCAGGTGCAGAGTGATGAATTTTAATGCCATAAGCAGTTCGTTTGTTAGAATTTGATTGCAATCGCTGAGAATTTTTCCTGTTCATGTAGAACTTGTCATTAGCAATGTTGAATTGCCAACCAGATCGATTTCCACAGCCTAGTAGCTCATGAGAAACCTTTTGCTTTAGGGGTCGAGTTATAATCATTGCCCCTGCATGAAGTTGAAGATGCTTACTATCCCTGTGATCCAAAATTTCAAAGAGCATCTGCTCATCTTGAAGATCAAGAATCAGCTTAGGCTTTATGTTAGCTTCACATGGTTCCCATATTATATCATCTAACCAAGATCCTTCCATCAAGTCTCTATTTTGCAATGTGATCTTGCTAAATCGCCTTAGAGCATCACTTTTGTGAAGCTCCACAGCATTATTCTCTCTTCTATCATTAACATGATTAGAGCTATCCTCTTCCAGGCGAGATTCCAATCTCAAAAGTTGTGGATGGCATCTGCTTTCTGATAATGGAAGATTTCCAGGTTCTGAATAATCTCCTGAGCCAAAGGACTCCAAGAGAACATAAGACCTGTTCCAAAAACAGTTATCAAGGTTCTCGTTTAACTCCACTGGGAGCTCTGAATGAAGATTTGGTGGACTAGTCACTTGTTCAGTTTCTATAACAAATGAAGATCTCAATTCAGATCCAGAGGGATCACAACTCTCCACAGAATTGTCACTGATAACTGGGGAATTGTCCCAGATAATTCTCTCTTCCCAATCGTGCTGATCAAGGGGGTTGAATTTTGAATCCAATGGAGACTTCCATACCACATCCTTGTTCAATGGTTCAGCACTAAGATAAGAGTTCCGTCTTTGTTCCTCAATTTGAACAGACATTTGAATAGCTCCATGCATAGATCCAAATCTTGCTAACTCTGAGGCATCTTCGCTGAAGATTGAGATGTCATGTTGATTTACATGCAAATGTGATGGAAGCATTTGACCAGAGTCCTTTAAAAACGCCTCTTCATCCTCTTCAACAATATCAGAAACATCCATAGATGTATACTTCTCTGAAAAATGAATTAAACAACAACATTAAAACAGGAATCAAGCAAAAAGCAACAATAAGAAGAAGACACAGAATTAATAGAAAATCCTTCCACCTTATTAAAGAACAAAACCGAGAAACTAGACACTAAAAAGAAGAAATGAAAAGATGAGCATACAATGCAAATTACACAGGTGCTAAAAGTTACCGTGAAATTGCCAGAACAAGTAAAATGATAATGAGAATGGAAACATTAAGCCTGAAAGAAAATACCTAAAGCAAGAGAGCGTACCTTTCAAAATGGAATATCTATGATCTCTTTTTTCTCCTTTATTCAAGGGTTCATGAATAGAAAATATTTCGGAGAACCGTAAGATCTCCATCCCATCTTCTATACACAAAATAGGAAGTGGAGTGTGACCTTTATCTAGAGACCCCTTGACAGTATCAGTTTCCTCCTGCATCATCGTAAAAAACATTAATTAGAGTCAGAATAACAACACAACTTTTGCAAAAAAATGCTAGTGGATTATTCAACATCTTGGGTGAAAGATGGTGAACATTTACAGCTTGCCATATTTTATCAACCTTTACAGAGAAAACAATGGTATATCTTTGATTAACAGACAATTAAGATTTATCAGGTTAGCATTTCAGAAGTGTAAGCAGCAAATTAACCACCAAGATAGAAGCATAAATGCATTTTTCCTCTCTGTTCCTTTTTCTTTCTTCCTTTCCTCAAAAAGAGCAGGATGTGATTATTTGCTATTAGAGTTGCACCATGGAGGATGTTGAGTGTTTTTTACAAGGATGGCAGAATTCTTGACAGTAGCCTTTCTGGGTTTAGGAAAGAAGAAATGTTCTAATACTTTGATAAAATGTGTTGTTTTTTGCAACTATCTGATTTTTCTGGATGGAAAGTATTGCTAAAATATTTCAAGGAACACTCCCCATCAAGAAAGTAATCATGGAACAAGATACTCTCCCAAGGTAACTCTAACAACACCAGAAAATAGTGGGATAGCACAAACAAGAGGCAAACTGAGAGCAAAATAAGAGGTTGTCCAGACCCAAATCTTACAAACTGCGGGAACTGGGAAAGGAAGACATTACTTTCAAGTGCAAACTCAATCCAAGATCTTGCATCCTCATGATGCAATGCTTCAGGGGCTATTAGGGAGCTTCCCTTGCTGATAGTCAACACTCAACAGAAATGAAGCATTTATTTATTTATTTTGAGCTTTGTCCATTTCCAGAGAATTGGCAGTTTGGCACGCAGTGAATACCAGGAGAGGTATTTAATAACTTGCTTGCACTCATCTATATTGACATCATATAATCTAACAAGCACAAATGTTTTTCCAATCTCACGGTATGTGTTCATCTTTCAAACATTTACATAGTCAGTGATTTGTTGAAAGTGGATCATACAGTAATCCAAACATTTGCTGACCAGAACATCATGCAACAGCCTTTGGAATGCAAATGTTACACATAACACCTACAGAAAAATTGAAGAACAAGGACATGGTAAACTAACCTCATGAATATCTACGAATTCAACATCAGAACTTTCAAAACCCACGGAGACAAGTTCTCCGGAAACTACTCCAACATCTTGCTGACCTGAAAAGGAGATTCTAAAACTATATAATCTTGCTTACACAGTTCAGAAATTTGGAAAGCTTTTGTGTGTGTGGGGGGGGGGTATTGATTGTAAAAAACCAAAGAATTATCCACAACCAAGGAAGACAACCACAAATAGAAATAAAATATTTGAGAAAAAATATTAATAAGAGAACGAACCAAAAAAATAATCTGTGAAGTTCATAGTCAGCTAATCTATAACTTGTCTCAGGAAAAAGTTTTAGAAATTCCTTAATGCGATAGTGTCGATTAAGCAAAGTCTCAGAGACAATGCAGTCACTCTGGAAAGTTCAAATTTGGTGAAAAGCTTGGGAAAAACTCATTAGTTTCAATTGTACACTGCAAAAACTCCAGTGTGGATGATGCAATTTGGATTACTTTGTGTACAAACTCATTGAGCTGTCTGGGAATACAGAACAGAGAGTGGGGAAAACACAATCAATATGACTGATGAAATCTCACATAGAAAATCCATCCAAATAGCTGATACTGAATTTGTACATCATATGGTTCCCCACAAGATGGGTGTAATCAAAAAACATTTGCAGGCTATAGAGCGAATAAAGAAAAAAGGATATGGGGATGAAAAATATCTGTTTTGTGAAACGGAGCTACCAAGTTCTGATCTGACCAGTAGCCAAGTTGATTAACACCAAACAGTCAAATTTTCTGAACTCCAATCTTTTAAAATTAAGAGAATATAATAACAGGTTTCAATATGAAAGTTTGAGAGGGGTAAAGGAAATAATCTATCTGAACCACTAAATCACAGAATAGGTCATTAATAAATAAAACCTTAAAAGATGACAGCAGTGGCCCTCAATATCTTAAATGGAAAATGATTACACGAAAAAAAAATTGATGAGGAATTGTCTATTATAAAAAAATAATAATAAAAATGAATCGCCTAAGAGTGAACCTGATAGAGAAGCCGTTTGAACTTCAAGTTTTTTATCTGAAACCACAGGTTCCTTTTCAAGTTCCTCTTTCACACCTTCATCATAATCTTCATCATCAGATATGGGAGGCTGCAACGTGGATTCAGACAACATATAATCCTTTTTTGACAACAAATAGTCCTCCTCACTAACAGCTTGAATCTCAGGCCCCTCATACTGTTCATCAAAATCTTCATAATCAACTGCATCTTCTGCCTTTGCATCATAATCTAGCAGCAGAAATACAGAGTAAACACATAATCAGAAGGTTTAATGACATAAGGCACAAGATAAACAGCAAGTTACATAAAGCTAAACCTCAGAAAGCATTAGTATACTGATGTGGAATCTACATATTTTGACACACATAAATGCAAGAAAATTTATGCATGGATGCATTGCATAGGTACATATGCAGAAAAGTTCAACCAGTCAGTTTCAACCTTTACCCCACACACACCCAAAAAAAAGTTTCAACAAGCAAGCCACTGGACACCATCAAGATATGCATCAAAATAAAAACAAGGCAAAATCACAAGTACAATGTTCCTTGCAGCATAAAAAAACATAGCCAGAGGAACGGTTGGAAATTTCTGACATGACTTGAACTTAACCAAAAATATTAGAAAAGATGTGACCCTGTTCCCTGTTCAGAAATATATTCATTAGTGAGTATTTTCAATAAAACCAGCATATTTAACCACATCCTTTCCATTTGGCTTGACCAGACACGTGACTGAAAAACCAGAATATCTATTCACATTGACTTCTACTAGATGTGCTGGAAAAAAATTAGTTGTTAAGTTCTCTTAATCACATATTCAAGATTCTTCCAATTTCTGATCAAATGGTACTGAAAATAGGAGTAGAGACTTCAGTTGCTAGAATAATGATGAGTGTCTAAACAGTTTTCCCATTCTGAAAATGTAGTTTCAATCTAATAATTGATAAGTTCCAGTCTTTCTCTTTGAAAGAACATCAAGCACAACTTAAATTGAGTAAGTGCTCTTTATTTCTTCTTTTGTTTAATGTTTCTTCAATAAATTCTATTTGAAATAATGTCAAGACCCGGACAGGCATCACTTTCTGCAATGGCATGCGACTATTCTCATTTTGAATGCATTAAGTAATTGGGATAACATAATTTATGAAGAACTATGTTTCCCCAATTCCACAATATATTTTTTAAAGAACAAATCTGGGCTTGGCCAAGCAGAAAAATGTTGTCAGATCAGATAGTTTCCTTGCATCCCTATGGTATCATGCTTTGGGT
>Ga0325400_1001778_pt1 | contig 18148 bp, 10 predicted proteins | sample PopdelMetagenome_2_FD_205662 | JGI IMG/M metagenome (GOLD analysis project Ga0325400, IMG submission 205662) | Populus deltoides microbial communities from Bellville, Georgia, United States - Xylem-PdKOR-R1 | ecosystem: Host-associated > Plants > Phyllosphere > Stem > Wood/Secondary xylem... | reverse complement strand
AAAAAAAATATAATTTCATAAATTATCTCAAATAAAATAAATAATAATCAAAATAATAGAGATCAAATCTAAAAAAATAAAAAATAAAAAATGAAGAAATTAAAATAATAATAATTAACATTTCATAAATTATTTCAAATAAAATAAGTAACAATCAAAAGAATAATGATCAAATTTGATACATAAAAAATTTCAATAAAAAAATGATAAGGAAAAAACAAATAACAATTATAAAAATAAGAACCAAAGTTAATATAAAAATTAAATTTTAAAAGATGAAATTGAAAAATAAATATTCAAAACAAAATATATATAGCAATCAAAAGTTTGAGAATCAAATTTGATATAATTAACAAATAATATGATATTTTTAAATTTTTCGCAACTTCCGAAAAGTGTTTTCCGTCTAAATTTTCCAGGAAAATACTTTCCTGAAAATCAAGCTAAATTTTTTTTGACTGAAAAATATTTATTTTTAAAAAAATATATATTTTTTTACTGGAAAGTGTTCAAGCTAAATCTACATGAATACTCTCAATCTTGTAATATGTTCAATGCATGGTTTGTTTTTTTTAACAGGAAGCTTATAACGATCCACTCCAACAATTACATTATACGATCCATTGTACGTACCCATCTAAACATACTACATAATCCAACACATCCTCAATTTTTTCTTCCTTTTAATTAAAATTAATATTAAAATGAAAGTCTGATTCTATCTGCAAACTTCGATAACATCCTCTCTTTTTTCTATTAATTCTATCCTAGTAGGCAAGGCCCTCTTGGACATTATTGATACATCATTTTACACATCAAGAGAATATTTGGTTTCTCAACACACAAAACAGTAGAAGATAAGAGATAAAATGATGGCTTTACAATTCCCACATCATTTTTTTAAGAATGAATCCTTCACGTTACCACTGCAATAGATGGCTTTTATACAAAGTTGGAAGGATAAACCAAGAGTTCATTTCATAAGCAGCACCATCCGCTAATAACAAAACTGGTTCGTATCGCCATTTCCATGGACACTTGAGAGCAATGGGAACAGAAACAGCAACATACAGTCACACATCCGCTGCCATCTAAAAATCCACTTCCACCCTACTGCTGGTTCTTAAAAGACTGTACAAAACATAACATACACACACAATCAGCAGCAAGCCACCGAAGATACCAGCTTATCTTATATTATATTAAAAATATTAGATAGCATCTCACGTCAATATTCTTGGAGAGGTCTTTCATCTGCTCAGCAAGTTCTTGCTTCTTCTTTGCCGCTGCATAACAAAACATCAGTCACCGTCAGGGTAATAGCAAATAGAGCCTGCAATTGCTAGTCCAAACCACAAAATGTAATAGAAACATACCGATGTTTGAAATATCATCAATCCTCCTCGATGTCCTCACTGCAAATCTCTGGAATGCAGGACTGCAACCACATAAGAAAAATCAAAATTAAAGGGTCAATAATGAAAAGGTTAAAACCTCTACAATGTTCAGAATCAAAGGTAAAAAAGGAGAAGGTTAAGATCATCAAGCAATAACTGAGTCTTTCAAGCCAGAAAGTACTATCAGCAATGATAAAAGGAACAAAAAAGACATGAACTGTTAATCCAGCACCTATCACCTAGGCGTACCGACATCATCCTATCTTTGATATTCATCAAGAACTCATATTCACAAACCACAGATCCACAACCCAAGCTCTTTTTTGTTCGATCAACTCACCCAAATCAGATGAGTAAATAATAATAATAAAAATAATAATAATACAGAAAGTTATATTGATAGAATAACACAGCCCCGTAGCTTCATTTCTATAAATGAATCAGGTTTTTATTCCTTTATGAAAGAAAAAGAGTATTGAATGAAATATAAACAAACAAATAAATAAATGCTCAGTCGTGGAGTTTTCTCAAACTTCAGAAGTTGCACTGCACTGCAGACACAATAATTTAGAAGATTTGACACCGTTTCGCTTCAGGGAGTAAACGGTTAAGGAATGAGATCAATCCCGGCAGCCTATCAGAGAAGCTTTTAACATATGAATTCCACAAGTCATTAAAGCCTGCCTTACAATCTTTGACTAATAGCATGTAACCAGAAGCTCACTAAACAAGATGATGGATAAAAAAAAGAAAAAGAACACAAGACCAAAGAATGAAGAACACATATCAACATAGAGAGAACTCAAATATAGAAGAAGTGCCACAAAAATACAAGAAAAGTACAAAATTTCCCTTTGTGATAAAATATTTTCACAATTTCTAAGCTACATGTTGTAAAATAATATCCACATAGGCATTTTAGTTGTAACCAATCGGTAAATGGTTGAGCCTAGCCCAATAAGAATAAGTATGAAAGAGCCGACTTGATCTAGGACATTTACATGATAAATAGATGAAAGAGCCGACTTGATCTAGGACATTTACATGATAAATAGAGTTTAACATGCATCTAATACACCAAGTTATTTATTCTGGACTTGGAATTTTTCCCTGTACGCTTTCTCCAAGTTGGTCAACACTCTCTCTCAAAAATATTTGTGCTTCTCTACAGCACCAGCAAAGCCCTATGGAACTGGATTTGAATTTAGGAAGGTGTTTTTAGAGAGAACAAGAACATATATGTTTGTCAGAGAGTGTTTTCTGAATTCGATAAAGTGTGTTCTCCAAAATAAATAACATAGCATGCGTCTTAAACTCTATCATCTAAGTCCTCCATCGAGTTCGCTATTTCAAACTCCATCTTCCTGGGTTACGTTAAGCACTTAACAGTTAATTAACTAAAATGCTCATGTGGAAATTATTTACAACACTAACATTTAACAGCATATTACACAAAAAACGTCCATTGCTTCAAAAATCAAACCAGAGAGGATTGCATTAACTGCAACAACCTTAAAAAGAAGTTCTAATCAAAACATCAATCCAGTCAAATGAACCAACAATCTCTTCATGATTCAAAGCAAGGAAAAAAGAACTAATATTATACGCAAACAAAAATAGCCCCAGAAATAAAATTTTGTCCAACTTCAATAGCCACAGCACATAACAAGTTGCACTGCAGACAGAATTATCAACGCTCGTATGCTTCAACTGAATGAAGCATAAGGAACCTATTCAACTCCAATGGTCAGAGAAAAAAGCTTAATTAAAACAAAATCACAAAAAGATTGTTCAAGAATTAAAATATTCACTGTTACATATCAGTTGAGCAAAAAAATCAAAGGCGGATAGAAATCAATAGAATCAAGAATACCTGTTAGCAAGACCATTGACGACAAGCTCATTCACAACATAAGATAAGACCCTGTGCACGAAATTACCACCCGCCATGGCTTGTTACCTTTCTTAAAAGAAAGAGATCAAACAGACACAAATCAGCAACGAGTTTAATCTTAAGAAATGAAATTGATTGATCAACAAATACCTTTAGGATTTCTTTTTATTTCTAATCCAAGATTACAAAACCAACAGAGCCCTATAAAACAGTAATTCAATTTTCTTTTTTTAAAAATAAGAATAAAACCTAAAATTATGAAATTCAGGTATCCATAATTATGATACACAAAAAGATTGGGCACGTAAAAATGACCACAACAGATTTGATTGATTATCAAGCAAGTGCAGCTAAGGAATTGACTGCGTAACCTGAGAGAAAAAGAATGGCGATCGGGAAGCAATTTGAGTGTGGAGAAAGATTCATCGATGACAGGAATGCGTGTTTAGGGTTGGTAAGAGAGGCCCATGGGCTTCGTTTCTTGTTTAGGGTTTGAACAGCCCAGGGTCCGTTAGCAAGATGACTGTTTTCTTTCTCTGGTTTACAAATTCCCTCCCATCCCTATGCTCTCATCAATCAATCAATCAATCAATCAATCGCTGTGGAGAACAGAATATCTGAAGGGTTGCTTACGTAATACACACACACTAGCTATCTAACCTGTATTCTGCTGCATGTTGTAATTTTTTTTTTGTCAAAAAAATACCGGTATGTAGGCATTTTGATGTGTTTTATATTAAAAAATTCAAAGAATAAATCATAAAAAAATTAGCATGTTTTTTGTTTGGTTTGTTCTTGTGCCTATACTATCATGTTTGTTTTTTTCGTGCTCGTTATTTGTTTGATATAGTCTTGAAAAAACTTGTCATGTGTATTTGATACATGCTCAACTTCTTTTAGAATAAATCTTTTAAAAAGTTTATTTGTTTAAAAGGTTTCTAGCAACTTTAATTTTTTAATTGTTATAGTTTTTTTTTTTTTAATCTAGTTTGCTATATTCATGCAATTTATTTGAATTTCTTTGATGCATATTTTTATGAACTAGGATTGGTTTACACATGTTCTTGCAAACTTGTTTTTCCTGTGTGTGAAGTGTCCATATCAGGGATGTTATCACTTGCCACCTGTGATCGTCTTATTCATGCTATAGTCAACGGCATTTGCAGGAATCACAAAACCATATCTTTATATATCATGAAGGCATGTCAGCCTTTATGTTAGTAATTCCGCATAGAGAGAATTGGTTAGGGGAATACATTCTCCACCTGAAAAATATTTACTGAAAACTTCACTTAAACCTACTAGCTTGGGGTTGAGCCTGCTGGAATCTTCAGTTTGACAGGAGTTAATGGCTTAACGCATTTGCTTCGAAAGCTCTGGGCCAGAAAAATACTCATGTTCTTCACCAAATAATACGCAGATTCAGTTGGCCAGCAAGCACCCAATGAATTTCGCAGTATCTTCCAGTAGCATCTGCTTTACTTAATGGAGGTTTAACAAAGACATCTGTCACAATTCAGCAAGGTTAACTTGAAACCTGAGAAGTAACAACCTACGTTTAAGCCTAGAGCAGGGGCTGGTTTCCATGTAGATGCAGGCCCATAAATGGGTAAGAATAATTACATTATAACATTAAGAAGATGTGTAAATAAGGAAGATGAAAAACCCACTCAAATTGGGATCCAATTCCAAGTTTTCTCCACCATTTGATTTGGATTTAGCAAATCATGTAAATGATGCCTAAGAAAGGATGAGCAGGAAGAAAAGACTGCTGAGGACGTGTAACTTTTTATTTCAAAGCTCCCAAACCAGTGTCTGTACATGAGCTAAATATATTACCCCCCCCCCCTCCCCCAAATAAGATTCAAGAAATCGATGTGCATGGAACGAGAAGTATGAGGTTATCAAAGCAGCTTCCCCGACACAGCAGAAAAAGTAGTAAATCACATCCAGATGGCACGTGAAAGTTTACACTGCTACATGCGACTTCGCTTGCTCAACATTGCTGGCTTAAAACTGGCAAGACCAGTGATTTCCCTGCCTGTTATCAAGCTGTTGATGTCATAGGTGCCTTCATATGTGTAAATGGGTTCTAAATCACATAGTGCCTGCAATGTGATCCCAAATACAGGAGGGTGAATGATATGTACAACAGCAAAGCATGTTGGAAAATTAAAGAAAACAGATTCTTCACATCTAAGAACAGTGATCAATGAAGAAGCCATTCACCAGTTGGTGCAATGAGTGGTAAATGAAAACAAAGCTGAATCAAGTTTTTAATCTTTGCATGTCAAAAGACCTCAGGCATGGCTTTTGGTATTGAAAAATTCCATTTTCATCTGATCTAAATGTGTCAGTCATGTGTCCAAGAGTAAACTTCTCAGTAAGGAGTTTAGCATGAAAACCTTGGCAACTAGAAAATCAGCCAAAATTCCATTGCCACCAAGTAACTCCCTCCCAATACTAGCAGTTTCCCTTGCCTTCAAACTGATCCATGCCTGAAGATGTAAAACAACATCAATGCATCATGGCTGGAAAGCACAATCCTTTATCACTAAATATATCACAGAAATGAATCGGTCAATCATACCTTTGCCAAGCTAGCTTGACCTGGGGTCATTTTTTCCTTTTCATACAACTTGCAAAGACGCCAACCAACTAGTACCATTGCTTGGACATTACCAAGCATGTGAACAAGTTTCTGTTGATTGATTTGGAAAGCTGCCAATGGTGCTCCAAATTGTTTCCTTTCCTTTAGATACCTTAGAATCATTTAAGAGTCAGTATAAGTAATGTGGGAAGTTACAATAAAGGTACTCAGGAGAATCAGGATATAAAGTGATTACCTGTGACACATGTCATAGACCCCCATTGATATGCCAATAGGTTGCCAGGCAACCATTACACGCGAAACAGCTAGAACCTAATTTTACTTAGCAGTACTCAGCAAGGAGCTTGGAAATCTCAAACTCATAAAGATGAGATCATATAGAACAAAATGGAATAAGAACAGAAAAATTCAGCTGTGTAAAAAGTTCACAACAAGCAAGATTTACCAGGCCCTTCTGCGAATCAATACTATAGGTGAACTGATGAGTAATTGTGTATTGATTTTCACGCTCATTAAAACTCTCAACAAGGTAAAAAGGACCTGACTAATTAAAAGGCAACCCCCAGGGGTAAAAGGAAAAGATGTAGCTTTCTTATGTTGGCAATGTTACAAAACACTCAGTAAAGGGAACAGAGTAGAAATTCAAACACTGGCAAATTATAACAATCTCAGAAGCGCATTTAAACTTAAAAGGTCCTAAAAGCCATGAACCAACTAAAATGCAGAAAAACATGGTCCAAATAAAATTATAAAGATTTTTTTTTCCTTTGTTTATTTAATTGAGTTTTAAAGAGCTTGAAAATCAACTGCCAAAGAGTAAAAGGAAGAGATGTATTTTCCTTGGTAATGTTATGAAAAGCTCAGTAGAATGGGTGTAGAGCAAACACACCAAAAACCGCTGCAAATTATAACAAGTTTTGAAGCATATTCAACTAAAAACATCCTACCAAATTACAGAAGTCAAGTAAAATGCAGAAAAACATTGTCTGGATAAACTTAGAAAGTATATTTTACTCTTGCTTCATTTGCTTAAGAAGATAGGGTAGAATACAAAGATCATAATATAATTCTCATAAATTTTGAATAGTTTGATCTGTTTCTCTCATCCACTAGACATTTCATTAATTTTGTGTTCTCCAATTGACTTACTAAATCTCAACAGAATCACGTAGGCGACAACAACTTTGCAAACAATTATGTGAACTTCTAAAGTTTGATATGATGGGAATTGATCCCAAGGCTAAGGCAGCCCCAGTGGTAATGTTCTACGGCATTAATAACTCTTGGTTGGCATACTGTTGCACTCCAGATAAATACTGAAGTTTCAGATTTGCAACATAACACTGGAGTTCCATTTCACTATCTTTTGGCAACACAAATAGATTACTTGGTATTTCCTAAAACTAAAGATTTGCGGACTACCACTGCATAGTTGATTATCCAGAAAGTCATAGCAAGACTGACACTAATGATTATGGGCAGGTTTCTCAGAAAGAACTTGTTACTGCTGTACCTTATTTGTATCTTGAAAAGAGTTGACACCAGGCAACCTGTCCTCATCAGGAACAAAAACTCTTTTCATGACAATATCTCCATTTTGTACGATGCGCAGACCAATTTTATTTTCAATTTTTGTAACTGTTAATCCAGGAGCGTCCTTCTTTAGTATAAATCTGAAACAGGAAAAAAAAGAGAGGGCAATACATGTAAAAAGACAATGCACAATGAAAAACTGTCGAGTGTAGTGTTATGAACAAAACTAGAGAAAAAAGACACCTATAAAATGCACAATAATGGGCATGAAAGTCAGAAATTGAGAATGAAGGAGTGAGACCTTTCTAGGAGAGTCACTTACTGAACCTTATTTTAGCTAGTAAATAAAATTAGCCTTCTCTTCTCATTTCCAGCTCACCCATGTGTTGGAAAACTCATGCAAAAGCATGCCAGGATGCCCAAAAAGTACTCATAAAGTAGCTTGTTTCAAATGTACTCATCTCTAAACACTCAAGCATTTGGCATGCAATACTACATACAAGTACAGTTGTACTATAGATTTGAGCCTTGATAGTTTCCTCAATCTTGTTAAGAATTACTGAGAGATGTTGGTGAGCATTTAGAGCCAACAATCATTTATATGGCTTCAGATGGGATCAAGCACACACCCTTATCAGATGTCCAGTTTGCTTGATTCACTTAGGGGCCATGAGAAAGGAAGTCTTGTGCGAGGTTTGGTTATGCACAAACAGTCTCAGTGCATTTGATTGATGGGAGTCACTGGTTTTGGGCTCAGAGAATGATGGAACCGGTAATCATTAGGATACCATTTCACATATCTTATAGATGCACAACAGACTACTTTCTTTGTGTTCCTGTGTAACTATCCACCAAAATACAGAACAAACTTGATAGACAATGACTAAAGTGTAGCGTTTTATCACAGACATCTAGTTTCTATAATTACAAATCTCAGAGATCAGCATAATGTCGACAAGACTCACCACACTAGTCATAGATAGAGAGAATCATACCCGTTAATCTGATTAGTAGTGGTATTGCGAGCGAATACAACAAGCAAATCTGCAAAGGTACTGTTTCCTATCCAGCGTTTTTTGCCCTCGAGCATCCAACCTCCTTCCACCTGAAAATCCCAGAATGAGAGCAAAAGCAAGACATAGCAAGAAATTCAGCAGAACGGCATGAAGAATAGCAACGTAAAAATAACATAGAAGAGGTCAGGATGTCAGACCTTTATTGCTGTTGTTTTCAGACCACTTGCATCACTTCCATAGTCAGGCTCGGTCAAAGCCTAGTGATCAGGACACCATAAAATAACTTGAATCTAGCATAAATACGTATCAGACACATGTAGTGGCCGAGTGCCAAAAGAAGCCACTTACCCAACAAGCTACGGCGCTGAACTGTGCCAAAGAATGTAAATATTTCAGCTTCTGTTCCTCTGAACCACACAATGCTGTTCTTCACAATCCATGCAAAAGGTCAGAACTCATTAGTTAGCAGCATCTTGTTTTGTAACTAAATCCAGGAATTAGCATGTCTCAAAAGGAAAGACAGTTAAACCAAGATCTCACCTATGGTGAGCATTGCCAGAGAATGCACCAAAATAAAAGTCGAACAGCTCGCGTCAACTCTAGCAACTTCTGCCATCGCGATGGCACTTGCAGTGATGGAAAGACCAGGGCACCCATAACCCTGAGATTTCAAGTCAGTTAATCATCCAATTTCCCAATTCAACTTGAACAAAATACAAAGTTACCTTGATCGTTCCCCCAGCTATACCCAAGGCACCGAGCTTCGGAATAGCATGAAACGGGAACTTCGCCTTCTCCCAATACTGTAAAGCAATAAAATAAATAAATAAATTATACATAGTTTTTTTTCCCGCCAAAATCTAAACATAATACCTCTGTCATCATCGGAGCTATTTCCTTCTCCATGCACTCCCTCACTCTCATCCTGAGTGCCTGATCCTCCACGGTTAATAAATCACTGAATTGATAGTAATCTGAAACTGTTTTATTTTAAAATAACAACAGCATATTCATTGATTAGCGAGTGTCGAAAATGGCCTAAATTTCTCTCAATAGATCATAATTTTATTTTATTAAAAAAAAAAACTATTGATGCTCTTACCGTTAGGAGGAAATGTGGAAACTGGAGTTGCTTGAGGGAAGGCGACGGAAACATCCAACGGCGGTAAATTAAAATACGAGCTCCTTGGATTTTGCTCAACCTCATCTGCTAAAACAGTTTAAAAAAAGTAATTAATTAATTTAGGAACAACATGAAGATTAATGGAATCAAGCCATTAACAACAGTATATCAAACTTGTTTGACATGCACACCTCTGTTTTTAGGGATTGACATGGTTGGAAAATATAAAGCGAAGAGAGACACCTAAGATGTGTTTTCTTTTTTATTTGGTACTAAAATCTGTGACGTTCTTGCTCTTATGATCTTATCAGTAAGAGACAAATGAGATAGAAACGACGAAACTACGTTTTAAAATATGCGAAAATGACTACTAAGTTGAATTATATAAAACATTAGTAGTGGTCTTTTTTCTTCTTTTTTTTTTCCATTTAGTTTTTATATTTCCAGTTCACCGAGACGCAGGCCATAGCCATCGAAGAGTGTCATCCTTTGCGTGATGTCATCTATGACATGAATGATGAAAATCGTATCAATTGGAACGAAGTTAGGCATACCTTAAAGCCGCCAATGTCACTGAAGCTATGGGGGGTCTATACTAAGATGCTGTTTGGTAACGTAGTTACGGGTGAGGTTTATCCGCAACTACATATTTAAATGTTTGGTAACAGAGGAAAAAGTGATTTTTATTGGTGGGATCCATTAATTTTACCTGTTGCACCACAGGTTTGGAGAAGCAGCTGCTCGTTGTGATTTCCTCTTAACAGTAGAGTCATACTGTTAAGTGAACAGTGGAGCCATGCTCCATTGTTGCACTGTTCACGTGAACAGTTGTTGTTTTTTTTTTGAAAAACCAGTGCAATTAATTTATTTCACTCGCACTGTTCACGTGAACATGAACTTCTAATTTTTTTTTGTTTTTTTAAAAAAATTAGTTTAAAGTGAATTAAATTTACTCATACTGTAATCTCAATTTTATTCCTGATAATATGTTACCTAATTTTATTGTACGCTCAAAAAATCATGAAAACTATAGTTCTTGTCAAATAAATTTTGGACGTAATGAAATTGTAATTTTTTTAAAAAAAATTGAGTTTTACTTGAAAAACTAGTATTTAATATTATTTAATAATACTATATAAATTAGAAGGATATCGCATGATGACATAGCATTTGTGAAATTTGATCGCAATTCCAATTATGTTCTTGCCGGGTCCGACCCAGTTAAAAAAATTCAGTTTTTATTTTTATTTTGTTTTATTCATTAAATTAGAAGGATATCGCTTGATGACGTAACAAAAAATTCAGTTTTTGTTGTTGCGTACTTAAGAAACCATGAAAAATATAGTCATTGTTGGATAGATTTCGTATGTGATGACATTGCATGTAGTTTAATGGAATAATAAATAAATTTTGATATCAATATTATTTATTTCATGATATAATAATAGTAGTTAAATCTACAATATTTAAATTAAAAATATTTTTAATTATTTTATAACCTCAATTTGAAAAGCATTTTTTTAACCAAACACATTAAACTACTTTTTCTTCAACCTCAATTTCAACCACAGTTTTAATCAAACACCTATTTTTTCAAACCAACCTCAACTAAAAGTACTTTTTATAAAACAACTTTTTTCAAATCACAACCACAACAGCAACCGCAATACCAAACACACTCTAATCCAATGCCACAACATCAAGATTCAAGGGGGACAAGTCACCACTCAGGGACCTACACCTGTACTAACTAATCCAGGACCCAAAAGGAAAAAGGTGTGTCTGTCAGGTTCGGTTATTCTTTGTTGAGTTGGGCGAGTTCGACCAGAAATGCTATGCTTACACACAAGACTACCCCTCTTACCGAAAACTTATTCCTCGTTATTTTAAAACTACGTGGGCCCAACTTTATAACTAGCCCATATACTTCTTTTTTTAACGAAAATGTGATGGCTTTAAGATAAAAAGGAAACCATCTTCGGCCAACTAGCATAAATACATCAAGTGTCGTTCAATGCAGGCCCAAACCAAGCAAGAATATTGACCACACGTTATTCTAATAAATGATAATAAATAGTTATTTATTATTCTAATAAATGATAATAAATAGATAGATATTAGATATAAGATAAACTATATGAAGATATTTGAGTAATTAAAATAGCTAATAAATGATAATAAATAGTTATTTATTATTCTAATAAATGATAATAAATAGATAGATATTAGATATAAGATAAACTATATGAAGATATTTGAGTAATTAAAATAGAATTTATCATCTTATATAAATTAGAAAAAAATATTTCATTTGTTTTCAAATAATATTGATTGTGAAATTTTTAATTAATGTGGAATAAAATTTAAAAAGAGTTTCAAAATCTTATTCAAAGAATCAATAATTATAATGTTAATAACTAACATAATTTAACAAAGCATACATACTCCATGCTATAATGTTTAAATCATAATATTCATGGTGATGGGATAATAATTATATTGAAAAACTGGTCACTAAAAAGTTAAATCAAACCACTTATAACTTTCTTAATATTTGGGGGTATCGTGATAAATTACTAGATATTGTACTTGATATTCAAATATAAACTAATCAATTGTTGAATTGATAATAAACTAAATTATTTAATTTGTTTCATCTTATTTTATTTAGGATTGTAATTTATATTTGGGCTAATTTATTAGGAAACCTAATAGGTCACATACATAAGAACTATTGATAAAAAATTAAAATGAGATGATTAATCAAGTGTGATTTTAATGTAAATAAATTTAAAAATTTAAGAACTAGAATGTTATTAATACAGAGAATTATAATTTTAGATCTAAAAACAATCAAGTAAGTAAAGACTTAATTTAATAAATTTAAGGGGTAAATTGACATTTTACTATTTATAAGGTTTTTAAATTTTTCTATAAATAGAAATTTATACCTTTTATTTTTCAAGGTGAGTATAATACAGTACAGAAACACCTAAAATACAAAAAAGCTAATATTCTATGTGTCTCTTCTAAAAGGATTTAAGAGATTTTTCACCCAAGTTCATGTAGATTATTATTAGAGATCGGATACTTTGACAACTTATAATTTATAACAACTCAATTTTAAAGCAAATATTTAAAGCTGAAAAAAATATTTGATCTTCAAATAAACTTCGATAAACATTCTATGTATTTTTAATACTCCTAAAAGATTTTAAATTTATTATTTTTACTGCGGCATATGTTTCCAGCAGTACAAGTAACTTATCTATGTTGTTGCAGGGTACTAAATCTGGGATTCTTGGTGACATTGTCAGAGGTTTTAAAGGGGGAAAGGTAGACCGACCACAGTGTGGATATTACTCCAATTCCCAAACCAGCAAGAATGCTACATGTAAGACGTTTGCTATTTGTGCTGTTTCTACAATTCTGGCCTCTTTATATGTTGTTTTCCGTGACACTTGCAGTAGGACAAGCAGGTTCAAATGGATGGCATCAGTTTCCTTTGGATTTACTTCACGAAATCATGCTTTTGGCTGTGTTACTAAAAGGCTGTTGCACATGCAGGATTCCTGGTGCTGATAATAAAAGTTCAGAGCTAAAAATGGCTCAAATTGGCCATTTTCATTCTATTAGAGGTTCAGGAAGCTGGGGAGCTTAATATAGGCCTGTGGAGCATAAAACGTTGCTAATTAGGGTGGAGCTTAATATAGGTATGTGGAGCTCATTACAATTTAAAATACACAAAAAATGTCATCTTCATCATTCTCTCTCAGTTCAAGTGTTTCCTTTATCGTAACTGATACGGAAACACATGAACTTGCTCATGGCAACCAAATCATCCAACGAAGTTCAAAATAAAGCGAGAGGTAAATCTGAGTTTCTTGTGCGTTTGCTTGCATGGATTATTGAACAATTCACCTCTAATTTTGCATTGCAGAGAAGAGAACGGACAGGGAGATTTTACTAGGTTCTGGTGGAGAAACAAAGCCCAGAAGTAGTAGGAACCTTAAGGAAATCGTAGCTAAGTACAGAAAATCCAAGGTAACGTTGCATGTTGGTTTATTTTGACGAACTCTTCTTTCATTGGTAAGGCCAACATCAATAGTTTGAATTGATTGTGTTTTTTTGGTTTGGTAAATGATTTTAGGACGCCTCTTCTCCGGCTGCTAGTGCACGAAACAAGCGGGTCCAAAGGCAGGAGAAGCTGGAGGTAAGATTTTAACAAAAAAAAAGAAGAGAAAATACCTTTAATTTTCACAATTGAATTTCCTCACGTTTCATTTTTATCGTATTTTCTTTGATCAAACTTTCTCCAGATGCCCCAAGTCAAATTGGCTATTTTTGGATTTCTTCAGCCTTCATATGTTCCTAGACAATTTACCATGCATTGCTTTCTAAATTGTTATATACACGAAAGGCCTATCTTGACCAACTGCTAAATGTTTTATATTTATATAAGAAAATCAGCAATGACACTGAAGAGCTGGAAGGTAGATCAGAAGACTATGCATCATTGGCAAATGAATTTCTCAAGAAAATGGAGAAACGAAAGTGGTGGCAACTGTGAGAAAGATATAAGCCTGATATGCTAGCTATCGGACAGGTTTTAAAGTTTTTCCTTCTGTTTGTTTATCCCCTTTGTGCATGGTGAGATTTCTCCAAGACCCCAACTGGAGATTATCATCGCATACTATGTGCGATTTGCGGCATGTAATGATGAAGACAATTATGAATCTGTACTTCGATTATGTCTATGAGTAAGTTTCTACTGTGCTTACTTATCTACAGATGATTTTGGGCTGCACATTATAAAAGCAGTTGTCCTCCAACTAAACCTGAACCTTTTAATTACAATGGCAGAGCCACACAACCTCCCAATTACCAATTCCATGAAGAGAACGTGTTTTTCATTGGTTTCTTCATTCTTGGATTCACACTGTATGTTTTATTTTTTCCCTCCTGCAACCACTTTTCCCAGGAAAAATTAAACGCGTACGGGACCAGAAAGAATCTTACAAATGAGTACTGAAAATTGCCTGAGCGCAAGGCAATGTACCCAAAGTTGTCGAAGAGCGTATGAAGAACAAAGGCAATTTTATAGCGAGGCTTACGCCAATATATTGAACTTGTACAAATATAGCATCACATAGCAACCACTGAAGGCCATCTAAAATATTAAAAAGGATGGGATACAAAAGGTTCAAGAGAAGAAAAAAGGAAAGATTCTAGCTAGCCTTGTGGCGTAAGAAATTTCATCTTCTGTTATTGAAGGCACGCACGCGTCTTTATACTTGGCCTTGGCATTTGGCACATTATTTGGGCCGAATCTCTGCTGTCTGAGGCCAAGTGTTGATGAACCAGCCTGGGAATCAACCTTTGAAAGCCATGCAGCAGAGATTCGCAACTTCCAGGATTCCCTCCTCGTCTAGCCATTCACTCAAGAGAACTGGCCGTTGCCACTCCCCAAAAACAAAGACCATAAATTAAAGAAGGATCCCAGAGAGAAGACGAGTAAGAACAACAACGTTGACCGAGTGCATGGATCCTATTGCTATTATTTATGGGAAGATGTATTTTATATGTAGATCATGCCATAGTCAAGCAAATCAAATATGCAAATACCATATGCTTATTCCAGCAATTTTCCTTGAAAAAGGACCAATTAGTTATACAAACAAAGGAGAAGAAGTTAATTTCAACTTGAGAGTGATTGCGATGGATGTTTCATATTTCAGTTCACAGTGATAAAACAAAGGGATTGCTTACAAATTGAATTAGATTAATAACCTTTTATAATTAAGCTTACTGGTTACAAGATTTAAAGATTTGGCATGTTGGTGTGACTTGCCATCTTCACCGGTTAATTTAGTTATTTTTTTTATTAATATGGATGTCCGGTTAGTTTGCGCGTATCTCGATTAATTTCACGAATCTTGAAGTTAATAATTATACAAACTTTCAATAATCCTGAGTTTTATAAAACTCAAATTAATAAACAAATCTAGAAATTAATTAGTTCAGCTAACACTTGATTTGGTTATTTTCTAATCACTACTGGTGACCCTTAATTTGTCCAATATATAGTCTAGAGGTGGCTGCAATTCATGAGCATGTTTGACACATGGTTAATTTGAAGCTCCAGTATGGCAAATAGAAGATAAGGATGGATGGCTTAATCCTTGTCTGGTTTTAGAGTGTGTTTGAAGTATGGTAGTGGTTGTTTTTCAAATAGCTTTTCATGTCGAAATACATGTTAATAATATTTTTTTTATTTTTTAAAAATTATTTTTGACATCAGCACATCAAAACGATCCAAAAAGTACAGACCGCACTCAATTTTAGCCAAAAAAAATTTGAAATTTGGTCAAACACAGGTTTAACCGCAAAGCCAAACAAGCTCTTAGGCGACGGAGGAAAGCACTTTTTGAATCTTTAACAAAATAAAAAATTAAAATGATTAAATTACTTTAAAAATTAGATTTTGTTAAATTAGGATTCAATAGCTTTTTTATATTTTTATTTCGGTTTTTTTTTAGTAATAATCAATCATTTACATAATCACAATAGTTTTACAAGTTTTCTACAATGGTTTGTTTTTTGGCATATATTTTCTTAAAAACTATTTTCTAATTTTTTTTATGTTTATTTAAGTTTTAAAAAATTGATCAATAAAAAATAATTTTTCAATTAAAAAAAACACTTCAGTCTTTTCAAAGAAAACTATTTTCCTTTTCTTAACTTCGGAGAACACTTTTCAAATCTTTAACCAAAAAACAAATTGAAATGACTAAATTATTTTTAAAATCAAGATTTGATAAACTGTGATTTAAGAGGCTTTTTTATATTTTTGTATTGGTTTTTTAGTAATCATCAAGTTGACTAAGGATAAATATAAAATATAATTAAAAAAATAAAAAGTGGTTAGCACATAAATTAGATATGTCAGCATGTCAGACGTGCCAAATTAAAAAAAGGTTGAAAACAAATAAAAAATCAAAATAACACGAACCAAATCGAAAAAAATAATATATGATAAATTGGGATTGGATGATGAAATTAAAAATAAATAAAAAGTTTTATAAAATGGTTAAGAATAAAAATTAAAAATCAAAAAAATAAAAACTAAAATTAAAATATCAAAAACAAAAAAAACTAACTTGTAATTTTCAAAGGAGAAGAGGAAACAAAACAATATAGGTCCACTGGCGAGAAACTGCTCCACCACCTCCAACACACGTCGCATCATTGAGAAAAGAACGGAAAACGCTTCCAACAATACAGTAAAATAACATATTCTGTTATTGAAAGGTACCACACGCGTTACCCAAAATACACGCGCGCTTCACATTTGTTAGCTTGTGAATGACATCCACTGGCAACTCTTCCCATTTAACTAATAATTAACATGTATAAGAAGACAAAATTATCCTGCATGAAACCAGTAGTAACAAAAAACCTATACTGAAAAGATCAAAAGGCCACTAGACACATGGATTATTTTTTTAATTCTAAAGGTAAATATGGTATTTTACTATATTAAAAAAAAAGTACTCCTGTTAGTCAATTTTAAAATTTTTAACCTGGAGGGTAATTAGATTATTTATATGTGCCAAATCAAATTGAAAAGACACTTACATCTCTGTTCAATTCCTTAATGATTAATGAGCAGTGTAAAAACATCAAAATAATTTGTTTTTTTTTTAAATGGCAAAAACATAATTATACTATTGTATTTGTAGGGAAGAATAAATTGTATATGCACAGTGAAAATATGGTCAATTGTAGTTTTTTTTTTTTTTTGGTTATGTTATATCTACACCATGATTCAAATGATAACATGACCCCCCAACCTGGCTATTCATTTTATTTTATTTTTTATTAAGACCACAAATTAATATTTGTATATATAATAAAATGAAGCACGATCGACGATGGCAGGGGCGGGGGCGGCGGCGGCTAAATTTTAGCTTCTTTTTTCTCCCAGTGCCTTTGTCACCACCCAGTTGAGTGTACAAGTAGGAAAGTTGAAATTCCTTCACGTTTTACACAGATGGTGAGTAAGGCCTTCGCACTCCTCCAATCAAATTCCATCGATGAATGTGGTCTCGTGATAAGTGGAAAGCCATGGTCCTGTTATATCCAAGAGAAATTGTTTGGTTAGATTAGGCTAATACATGGGTAATGCATGTGAGCACAAGCACCATATCATTGTTTAATTAATATCTTTATAAATTAATAGATTAAGTTTATCCAACGATTTAATTTGCATTAAGTACCCTTGTCTTTGTCTTTACAATCTCCCTTTTAACTACCATAGATGTTTACATTCTGAGGAGGACCTCTAATGTAATGGAGATACACTAATTCTTTATGTTCATTACAAAAATATGATCTTATTTTGTTGAAATAAAAATACTCGAAAGCCTTTTTGTCATGAAATATATTTATCTTAATATAAAGATTGAATGAATTGAAAGTTATTGAACTTGTCTCATCCCTTTCGAGTATAAAAATTTGAATAAATATGTTATTTATTTATTAGTTTTAATAATTGATAGACAGTTTTTTTTT
>Ga0325400_1001777_pt1 | contig 18150 bp, 10 predicted proteins | sample PopdelMetagenome_2_FD_205662 | JGI IMG/M metagenome (GOLD analysis project Ga0325400, IMG submission 205662) | Populus deltoides microbial communities from Bellville, Georgia, United States - Xylem-PdKOR-R1 | ecosystem: Host-associated > Plants > Phyllosphere > Stem > Wood/Secondary xylem... | reverse complement strand
GTATCATCTTGGAGGTATTGTTTATTAGAAACGTTGGCAAGATGTTAACATGTTGATTCTTGGCAGATATTTAGGGCATTGTCATACATCCATCGTGCTATTGGGGTGTGTCATCGTGACATTAAACCTCAAAACCTTTTGGTAAGATTTTGTGTGCATTTTATGGCTTATACGTGTATATGTTTAGGTGTATTCCTCTAGTCCACCATCACCAATTTATCATTTTTTTCTTTTTGGGGAATGAAAACGTAGAATGTATATGTGATACTTTAATTGTTGTGGAACCTTAAGTAGTTCTATACATCTTCAACAAAATTTGATTAAAAAAATATAAATATTTGGTTGTAACCTGTCTTATGCAAGTAAAGTGGTCATCCTCCTTGATTGGAGGACACAATCTTTTGTTTTGTTTATACACTCATTTATTTGATGTCACCAAGCATTTTTTTAAAGTTAGTTTCAAAATTTTTTCTTGATGCAGGTGAATCCTCATACACATCAGGTTAAATTATGTGATTTTGGCAGTGCTAAAGTCTTGGTATGCTTTGCTACTTGTTATTTTTTACTGTTTGGTCTTCACATTTGCTTTTATTTTTTTACTGGGATACTGTTTCTTCTGACAGGTTAAAGGGGAGCCAAATATATCTTATATCTGCTCTAGGTATTACAGAGCACCTGAACTTATATTTGGAGCAACTGAATACACCACAGCTATTGACATCTGGTCTGCTGGCTGTGTGCTTGCTGAGCTATTGCTTGGACAGGTAGGAAGCTTTTGTAGACAAGGTTTTTTTTTTAAAATTTCTTTCACATTATGATCTCCACAACAAGCTTTAATAAATGCATCGATTATGTCAGCCTCTATTTCCTGGTGAGAGTGGAGTCGACCAGCTTGTTGAGATTATCAAGGTAAGTTTAGCATCTTGAACCGTCTAATTGCTCTGTCTACACATTAAGTGGAGTTTTTTTTTTTTTATCACATCAAAGAAAGTTGTCTACTCTTTGGTAAAATATACATTTCTTCTGGGACTGACATTATCCTTGATTGATTTTAATTCATAAAATGCTCTATTTTCCAGGTTTTGGGCACTCCAACAAGGGAGGAAATTAAGTGCATGAACCCAAATTATACAGAGTACAAATTCCCGCAGATTAAAGCTCATCCTTGGCACAAGGTATTAGAAATTCTAGATTTGTATTTTGTGGTTCATGCTATTACCTTCTTATCATCCATTAACTTCTGTTTGTTTCATGCTTAGATATTCCACAAGCGCATGCCTCCAGAAGCAGTTGATCTGGTTTCAAGATTACTGCAATACTCCCCTAACTTGCGGTGCACAGCTGTGAGTGTTTTTCTGGAATGATACTGTGCTCCATATGACCATATAATTGTGAATGTATCATAACCTTCTTTAAATTTCTATGTTTCGTTCCCTAGCATTGCATTTTACTATTTTACTTTGAAAGCCTGATGTTTAGATATAACTGTCACTTGAACATGGACTTGTGTCCGTTGCACAATTGTAACTTTGTTACTGCTTGATTTTGATCACTGAAGCTTGTTAGATATTTTTACCTGGTGTTGATTATATAGAACGGAGCTTGTTAGGTGCTCATTGTGATCACTTCCTCTGGCTTTGTTTAATTTTTTTGTTTGATTCGAAGCTATCTTACTACTATGTGCTTACTCTGGTTTCAGTTGGATGCCTTGACGCATCCCTTTTTTGACGAGCTCCGTGACCAAAACACCCGCTTGCCAAATGGGCGTTTCCTTCCACCATTATTTAACTTCAAATCTCATGGTATGAAATTATTATAGAGATTGTTTTTTCACAAATCTGAGTTCATAATTCATTAATCTCGTGTACTTACTTTTGTTGTTTCTGCTGCTGCTGATATTCAACTAGAATTGAAGGGGGTGTCAGTTGAGATGTTGGTCAAATTGGTACCCGAGCATGCAAGAAAACAATGTGCCTTTCTTGGCTTGTGATTTTATGTAATGTTACAAACTCAGCAAGTGTTGTCCCAATCTGGAAAGCTATGATTGTTCTCTCGTATCTATGCTGCTTGGTTCCCTGTGCATCTTTGTTGTATCCCATTTATATTATGTAAACGCAGATTTAGAGACAATGGTACTTGATGTTTGCCCTAGCCTCCATTGGCGGTCTGATTACTCTCTGTACCTTGTAATGTTAGTGAACAGCTAAAGATCAAATGTGAGTTATAGTTTTTTGTTATTTTTTAAAAGTGTTTTTTTGTTTGAAAGTTTAATTAGAAATATATTAAAATAATATTTTTAAAATTTTTTAAATTTTATTTTTGATATCAGAATAAAAAAACACAAATTATTTTGAAATAAAAAAAATTACTTTTTTCAAAGTATTTTTTTTTTAAATGCAAAAATAAATAGCCTCTTAGTGTTGATGAAGAGGGCTTCACAGGTCTCATCTGTTTCGACAAACAAGTAGCTAGCCAATGTTTGTGGTTATATGCTCTTGGACTGAGTTCTTCGAACTTGGATGCAAACTGTGGACAAGGACTCCAGTCCTGTGTAACAAAGATTGTTGAGAAAAACTTCGAATGGATTACCGTAAACCTTGTTATCCTGAAAATGTACATTGCCACCCCGAACATATATATATATATATATGTATGCCAGATTTTTACTTATTGGGGGTGAATTTCAATCTTAAACTAACCTTAAATTGATTTATACACGGTAATTGAGATGTCGATTGGCTGGAAAGTGCCTAACAGCCATTTTTTGGCTTCTGAATAGAGGAAAATGCATTAAACAAAAAGTAAATTTTCTGTAAGCAAATGAATATGTGAGAGTGAATATGTTTTTATTGACACATGCACATGAGAAATATCCATAGAAGAACCTTGCATATAATTACATATTTTCCACAACCTGATTGATTTGATGACCCTTTTGGCCTCTTTAGCTCCCCCTCTCTTCAGCCTCCCATCTTAATCATTCCTCATTGTAGCTGTCATACATTAATCACTCTCTCTGTACCTCCGAGTCCCCCATGTAGAAGCAATCCATTTGTCGTTGTCATCCATTTCTTTCTAAAAAAGTTCACACCTTTGACCTCGAGTTTTCTCTTGTGAATCATAAGATAAACATTCCATAGGTGCCTACAAGTGGTAAATCTTTAATTTCAGTCTTTTTTCTATCTGGGTTTTGTTTGTTATTTCATAATTCAATGAATTCAAGCACCAGATTTAGCTCCAGATTCTGACCTTTTTTGGTGGGGGGTTGTGTAGCTGGTTCTGAAGATCAAGACTTTTGATTGCAGAAGTTGAGATTTGTTGCCTTTTTATTGGATGCGTGATTGCTTATTACTGAATTGAGGTTTGAGATTTTTCAGATAGAGGAGGTGATAGAGCAATCTTTCTTTGATTACTAGTATGGTCAATGGATGTTTCTGGATGTGAAGTTATTGACGATTTTTTTTTTCATTTTTCGATTTCTGAGTGCAGGAATGTTCTGCTCCTGCTACAGGGAAGACTGAGATATGTAAGCTCTAATCCAATTCTTTGTTTGGGTTTTGACAAAATGAATGAAAGTAGAAAAGAACTGTAAAATTTTTGAATTTAGAATGTTTCCTTATCTGGGAATGATAGGCTTAAACAATGAACTTAAATCCCAAAATCAGATCTTTCTCAAATTGAAAAGATGGAGATGTGCATAGAAGATTCATCAACTGTAGTTTATGAATTAAGATCTGATAGCTCATTAATCTTAGTATCAAGATTCAGAACAGATTTTAATTTCTTGCAACATTGGAAGTTCTGATTGTTCTAGTTTCTCTGAAATATTTTCCTGGTTTCTGATTTTGCATATTGTTGATCATGGCTAATCAAAGTGTATCCAGGTCAACGTTTTTCCATATGGAGAGAAGGAAATGAACTGATGACTATTTGTTATTTGTCAGTGTTTTTGCTGATCATCTAGCGGGACTTGCTCAGTTGTTGAGAAATCAAGATCTGTTTTTGAACTACATGCAATGACTGAAAATAGGAATGCTAATGCAAAACCCTCAAATGGGAAGCCTACAGGAGCTGCCAGTCCTTACACGATAGATTTGGATAACTTCACCAAGCGCTTGAACATGTTGTATTCACATTGGAAGGAACACCATAGTGACCTATGGGGTGCTTCTGATGCTCTTGCTATAGCAACGCCTCCGGCTTCTGAGGATCTCCGGTATCTGAAGTCATCAGCACTGAACATTTGGTTGGTTGGATATGAGTTCCCAGAGACGATTATGGTCTTCCTGAAGAAGCAGATCCTTTTCTTATGTAGCCAGAAAAAGGCTTCTTTGCTTGATGTTGTGAAGAAGTCTGCCAAAGAGGCTGTGGGTGTTGAGGTTGTGATACTCGTGAAGACCAAAAATGATGATGGAAGTGGTTTGATGGATAACATTTTTCATGCTGTCCTAGATCAGTCAAATTCTAATGGGCATAATACTCCTGTCATTGGACGTATAGCAAGAGAAAGTCCTGAAGGGAAGCTTTTGGAGACATGGGATGAAAAGGTAAAGAACGTTAATTGTGAACTAAGAGATGTAACAAATGGGTTCTCGGACTTATTTGCTGTCAAAGACAGCACTGAGCTTACAAATGTAAGGAAAGCAGCATTTTTGAGTTCTTCAGTAATGAAGCAGTTTGTGGTGCCAAAGCTTGAAAAGGTCATTGATGAGGAGAAGAAGATCTCCCATTCTTCATTGATGGGTGACACAGAGAAGGCAATATTGGAACCTGCAAGAATTAAGGTAAAGCTGAAGGCGGAGAATGTCGATATTTGCTATCCTCCAGTTTTTCAGAGTGGAGGAGAGTTTGATCTGAAACCGAGTGCTGCAAGCAATGATGAGAACCTCTACTATGACTCTACTAGTGTGATCATATGCGCAATCGGGTCTCGATACAACAGCTACTGCTCAAATGTTGCAAGAACTTATCTGATTGATGCCAATCCGATGCAGAGCAAGGCATATGAGATCCTCCTTCAGGCCCATGAAGCAGCTATCAGTGCATTGAAGCCTGGGAACATGGTCAGTGCTGTGTATCGAGCAGCGCTCTCTGTGATTGAGAAGGATGCTCCCGAATTAACTGCAAACTTGACGAAAACTGCTGGAACTGGAATCGGCCTTGAGTTTCGTGAGTCAGGGCTTAGTCTTAATTCCAAGAATGATCAAGTTCTGAGACAAGGGATGGTTTTCAATGTGTCTCTTGGCTTTCAGCATTTGCAGGCAGAGACCAAAAACCCAAAGACCCAGAAATATTCTGTCTTACTTGCAGATACAGTGATTGTTGGTGAGAAGTTCGCAGATGTGGTGACTTCAAAGTGTACTAAAGCTGTTAAAGATGTGGCATACTCATTCAATGAGGATGATCAGGAAGAAGATAGGCCAAAAGTCAAGCCTGAACGTAGAGGGAGTGAGACCACCTTGTCTAAGGCAACACTCAGGTCAGACAACCATGAAATGTCAAAGAAGGAGCTACGAAGGCAGCACCAGGCAGAGCTTGCCCGCCAAAAGAATGAAGAGACTGCGAGGAGGCTTGCTGGTGGGGGTTCTGCTGCAACAGATAATCGAGGTGGTGCGAAGACAATCGGTGATTTAATTGCATATAAGAATGTCAATGATCTCCCCCCTCCTCGAGACTTTATGATTCAGATTGACCAGAGGAATGAAGCCATAATATTACCAATCCATGGAAGCATGGTTCCTTTCCATGTTGCCACTGTGAAGAGTGTGTCTAGTCAGCAGGATAATAACCGAACTTGCTACATACGGATAATATTTAATGTGCCTGGCACCCCTTTTAACCCTCATGATGCAAACTCCCTTAAGTTTCAAGGGTCAATATACTTGAAGGAGGTTTCGTTTCGTTCGAAGGACTCTAGACATATAAGTGAAGTGGTACAGCAGATTAAAACACTACGTCGACAGGTAACTTCCAGAGAATCTGAGAGGGCTGAGAGAGCGACCTTAGTTAGTCAGGAAAAGCTTCAACTCTCATCTTCCAAATTCAAGCCAATGAAATTGTTAGATCTATGGGTCCGTCCTCCTTTTGGTGGTCGTGGAAGAAAATTGACTGGTTCACTTGAATCCCACACAAATGGCTTGCGCTATTCAACTTCAAGGCCTGATGAACGTGTGGATGTAATGTTTGGTAACATTAAGCATGCATTCTTTCAGCCAGCAGAGAAGGAAATGATTACTCTCCTGCACTTTCATTTGCATAATCACATAATGGTGGGGAACAAAAAGACCAAGGATGTGCAATTTTATATCGAGGTAATCGATGTGGTGCAGACAATTGGAGGGAGTAAAAGATCAGCCTATGACCCTGATGAGATCGAGGAAGAACAACGCGAGAGGGATCGAAAGAATAAAATAAACATGGACTTCCAGAACTTTGTGAACCGGGTGAATGATGTATGGAGCCAACCTCAATTCAAAGCACTTGACCTTGAGTTTGATCAGCCTTTAAGAGAGCTTGGGTTCCATGGGGTTCCCCACAAAGTTTCAGCTTTCATAGTTCCAACATCGAGTTGCTTGGTTGAGCTGATAGAGACACCTTGTGTGGTGATAACTCTGAGTGAGATTGAGATAGTTAATCTGGAGAGAGTTGGCCTTGGACAGAAGAATTTTGATATGACTGTTGTCTTCAAGGACTTCAAACGGGATGTCCTTCGAATAGACTCTATCCCCTCTACATCACTAGATGGCATAAAGGAGTGGCTTAACACCACTGACCTCAAGTATTACGAGAGTAGATTAAATCTCAATTGGCGACCTATACTGAAAACTATCACTGATGATCCGGAAAAATTCATAGAGGATGGTGGGTGGGAATTTTTAAACATGGAAGTTAGTGATTCAGATTCTGAAAACTCAGCAGACTCAGACCAAGGGTACATGCCTTCAGATGTGCAATCTGACTCAGGTTCCGATGATGAAGATGATTTAAGTGAGTCTTTGGTGGAATCTGAGGATGATGAGGAAGAGGACTCTGAGGAAGACTCGGAGGAGGAGGAAGGAAAGACATGGGAAGAGCTGGAGAGGGAAGCAAGTTATGCTGACAGGGAAAAGGGGAATGATTCAGATAGTGAGGAGGAGAGAAAAAGAAGGAAGATCAAGGCATTTGGCAAGGCTCGAGAGCCAGCTCGAGCGCCCACTCGACCATCAGCTCGGCCACCAGCTCGAGCTCCTGCTCGGCCACCAGCTCGAGCTCCTGCCCGGCCGTCAGCGAGGCCACCAGCTCGGCCAGTAACCCGACAACCTGATAGAAGAAATGTGAGCAGCGGTCTTCACAAGAGACCCAAGCTAAGGTGACCAAAGGTGTCTATGCCTCTATGCCTTGTTAAACTAGCAGCTGCAGCTCTGTAGGTGGTAGTTACATAATCTAGCCAGAATAATGTCTCTTGCAAGGAAGCATATGTTTTGGATTTCTCTCCTCTCTGTTTCTTGGTATTGTTATTTTATATGCTCGTTGGACAAACTGGTTGGATTATAGACTCTTTACTTGTAAACTAGTTTTGAAACTCACAGCCATAACAATTCGTTTACTTGTAAAATAGTGGAATCCAAATTCAGAGCTTTCCGTATATTTTTTCTGCTTCTTTCCATTTTTACCTTGAATCGCCTGCTTGTGAATGTACTCCTCGGATCATTTCCTTTCCAGCGATTAGAATATGATGAGTTGCGTTTGGATCTTCAAATTTAAATTCCACATTATGGTTTCCTCAAATGTTACTGATGGCATCGGAGGCAAGATCAACCACATGTGGCCAAAATGGTGACTCCTGTACAGTTGGTGTTGCTGAGCGTGTTGTGTGTAAAACCCCTCCTTTTTTGTCACAGAGATGGAGGTTTCTTTGTCACGCAAACGGATACACCAAATGCGAAGACAGTGAACAAGAGAAAGCATTGTTCTCGAAATGGGTTCTCGCACAAGAACTCAAATTCATACTTTATTACTGTACAATTATCTCTTGTATATTCTCTCACCTTTCAAAATCAAAATCATATATAAAAAAGAAACACAACATAAAATCTGAAATTAAACTGGAAAAAAATAGCTCAAATAACATCTTTCAAACTTTGAGGTCTTCACCTTTTTATAAAACTAGACCTGTAAAATTATTTGGAAAAAATTAAACCTGATTCAATCATCAAGTCAAAAATGGTATTTTCTTGTCAAGATGTTCCTCTGATGTGGAGAGATCTCTTCTTAATCTTCGCTTTGTCTCATTGAGTCATAAATGAATTTGCTAAGTTTTCTATATAATTCGTTCATGAAAGATCATCCACACCTGATTATTCAGAACCATTGTATTATTTGAACTCGCCCACATCATTATGTTTCGCAGCAAGTCATTGGTTCCCATGTTCTGCTTTCTCTGGTTCATAGCATGGCATGGAGCTGTTTTCTGTTTTGAAAGAGTTGATCTTATTTTACTTACAGATTTGCTGCGTCTTTCAATCCGTGCATCCATCATGATAGTTGTCTGTTTTGCTATGCTAAACATGAAATCAGCAACGTGCTCATGTTTTCAGAGATGAGTATGGCTGCATTTGTTCAAGGCTTTTTTTTCCCAGTTTTCTCTTTGATTTTATGATGGATGAAGTGTTGCTTTCTTTTATTGTATACTATTTCCATTATTATGTGTCACTTAGCTTGGATAATTAAATTATTTTTAAATAAAATTTGTATCTTACCATTACCCTATTAGTTCTTTACTCTCTCCTGTTTAAACCATTGTGATGAGGTCCATGCATGCATCAAAGATAGGAGGTGGTTTGGGTTTTGCGACATCATCATAACATCTTAGCCAGGCACTCCTTGCCAAACAAGGATGGAGATTAACGCAAACATGAAGACTCTCTAGGCACACATCTTCTGACCCAGATACCATCCGAGGAGCTCGTTCTGCCACACAAGTCTAGGAAATTGTTCATGCAATCCATGGCGCAGCATTTTTTAAGCTAAAAACAACTACTGGATCATGGTCTGCTGTGGAGGATTGCTTTGCAGTGCACGTAGGAACATCATGCAAATGAAGTTGATAGCAGAAAGATACTGATAACAGATGCAAAGATTAAGTTTGTTAGGAATTGATCTTATTCCCAACAGAAACTACTTAATGACCAAAAGGCAATAGATAGATAACAAAATCGTAAAAACTACCACTACCAATGGTTCTAACCCCAAGTAAAAGGCCTGCATTCTAAGGCAGCAACTGTTGCTACCTGCTAAACAGATAATAAACATGAATAACAAAAGAACACGAGATTTCCTATCAAATCTACCGGAACTTGGGTCTCTTGGTCATGCTACCAGGGACGGTCCTGGGAGGGGGTCTCGGGGCGGGTCTCGGAGCGGGTCTGGGGGCAGGTCTCGGAGCGGGTCGAGACTTCCCAAAAGTCTTCACTTTCCTTCTATTCCTCTCCTCCTCGCTGTCTGAATCGTCACCCTTTTCCCTGTCTGCATTGCTTGCTTCCCTCTCCAGCTCCTCCCATGTCTTACCCTTTTCTTCCTCGGAGTCCTCCTCATCATCCTCCTCCTCATCATCCTCAGACTCCACAAGTGATTCACTGTCAGAGACATCATCTTCGGACTCGGACTCAGGTTCTGCATCTGATGGTATGTAACCCTGGTCAGAATCCTCTGAGTTGTCAGAATCTGAATCGCTAGCTTCCAAATTCAGAAATTCCCACCCGCCATCATCAATGAAGCTCTGTGGGTCATCAGTGATTGTCTTCAGTATCTGTCGCCAGTTAAGATTCAATCTGCTCTCATAATACTTGATGTCTGTTGTGTCAAGCCATTCTTTGATGCCATCAAGTGAAGTTGATGGGATGGAGTCAATCCTGAGAACGTCACGCTTGAAGTCCTTGAAGACAATGGTCATATCAAAGTTTTTCTGTCCAAGACCAACTCTCTCCAAATTGACTATCTCAATCTCACCCAGGGTGACAACAAGGAAAGGAGTCTCAACTAGCTCAACCAGGCAGCTTGAAGTTGGGACAATGAATGATGTGACTTTGTGGGGCACTCCATGGAAGCCAAGCTCTCTCAAAGGCTGATCAAACTCAAGGTCCAGTCCACTAAATTGGGGTTGGCTCCAAAGGTCATTCACCCGATTCACAAAGCTTTGAAAATCCATATTGATCTTATTCTTCCTATCCCTTTCCCGCTGCTCTTCTTCAATCTCATCTGGGTCATAGGCGGACCTCTTTCCACCTCCCAAAGTCTGGACCACATCCATCACCTCAACATAAAACTGCACATCCTTGGTCTTCTTGTTTCCCACCATAATGTGGTTGTGAAGATGGAAGTGCAGGAGAGTGATCATTTCCTTCTCTGCAGGCTGGAAAAATGCATGTTTGATGTTTGAAAACATAATATCCACGCGCTCCTCGGATCTGCTTGTAGAAAATCGGAATCCATTAACATGAGCTTCAAGAGCACCAGGCAACTTTCTTCCACGGCCAGTAAAAACAGGACGAATCCATAGGTCAGTCAACCTTATCGGCTTGAATCTATTCCCTGCAAGCTGTAGTTTCTCCTGGGTAACCAAGGTTGCCCTCTCAGCCCTCTCCGACTCCCTGGCCACAACATGCCGTCTAAGTGTCTTGATCAGCTGTACCACTTCACTTATGTGCCTAGGATCCTTTGAACGAAAGGACACCTCCTTCAAATAAATAGCCCCTTGATGCTTCAATGAATTGGAGTCATGCGGATTAAAAGCTGCTCCAGGAACATTAAAAATGATTCGAATGTAACAGGTCCTGTTGGTATCCTGCTGGCTGGAAACTGTCCTGATTGTGGAAACATGGAAAGGCACCATATTCCCATAAATAGGCAAAAGCACAGCCTCATTCTTCTGGTCTATCTGAATCATTAGGTCTCTAGCAGGAGGAATGTCATTCACATTCTTGTAGGCAACCAAATCAGTTGAAGTCTTTGAAGCAGCACGATTGTCTCCTTTAGCACTTCCTCCACCAGCAAGTCGCCGAGCAGTTTCTTCATTCTTTTGGCGGGCAAGTTCTGCTTGATGCTGCCTCCGAAGCTCCTCCTTTGAGATCTCCCCGTTATCAGACCTCAATGTTGTCTTAGACATCAAGTTCTCCCCGCCATTCACCTCAGCTCTAGCTTTAGGTTTTTGTTCTTCCTCCTCGCCTTCGTTAAAAGAGTAAGCCACATCCTTAACAGCTTTGGAGCTCTTCGAAGTCACCACATCCGGATTTTGATCACCTGCATTTTCCAGATCATGGAGAAGAATGAGAATTAAAAAAAAAATCAGAATTCAATGTAATAATAGCAGTTTAGAATGTAACATTAGGGGAAAAAAGCATTTTAAGGAATAAAAGATAACAAAATTCCTCTATTGTCATAAAAATTGATATGCAATTGGGAAAAACAATAGGGTGTAAATGAAGAAAAAGCAGCAGAGCATCATGAGATTACCTACAATAACTGTATCTGCAAGCAACAATGAAAAATTCCGAATCTTGGGATTATCAATCTGATTTTGCAAATTCTGAAAACCAAGAGACACATTGAAAACCATTTTTGCTTTCACAACTCGATCATTCTTGGCATTAAGATTCAGTCCCGACTCACGAAACTCAAGACCTATGCCTGTCCCAGCTGATTTGCTCAGATTTGGAACCAATTCAGGAGCTTCCTCCTCAACCACTGACAGGGCAGCTTGATAAGCAGCGCTTACTTTGTTCCCAGGCTTCAAAGCACCAATAGCAGCTTCATGTGCCTTGAGAAGAACTGCATAAGCCTTGCTCTGCAGGGGAGTGGCATCTATCATTAGAGTCCGGGCAACATTTGAGCAGTAACTGTTGTATCGAGACCCAACAGCAATAATGATTACACTGGCAGAATCATAGTACAGGGGCTCATCATTGCTTGCAGCACTAGGCCTGAGATCAAACTCTCCTCCGCTCTGAAATATTGGAGGGTAGCATATATCAACATTATCTGCCTTCAACTTTGCCTTAGCTCTAGTGGGATCCAAAATGGCCTTCTCTGCCTCGTCCATCAAAGCAGAATGGGTGATATTTTTCTCCTCGTCAATAACATTCTCAAGCTTTGGCACCACAACATTGTTCATTACACTAAAAGTCAAAAAAGCAGCCTTCTTCACATTAATGAGCTCATCAGCATCCTTAACAGCAATCAAATCAGACAACCCGCTAGTTACATCAGCAAGCTCAAAGCCCTCACCCTTCAATTTCTCAGCCCAAGTTTCTAAAATAATTCCTTCAGGAGCCTCTCTCGCTATGTGTCCAACAACAGGTGTGTCTTTCCCATCAGCACTCGACTGAGCATAAATAGCATGGAATATAGCATCCATCAGACCAGTCCCATTATCAGTCTTCGCCTTCACATGCATCACAACATCAACACCCACTACTTCCCTAGCAGGTTTTTTCACAACTTCAAGCAAAGAAGCCTTCTTCTGGCTACACAAGAAGTGAACCTGCTTCTTCATAAAAACCATTACCGTCTCTGGAAACTCATACCCAAGCAACCAAATATTCAAAGCTGACGATTTCAGATACCGTAAGTCCTCGGAAGGTGGAGGTGTTGCTATAGCAACAACATCAGAAGACCCCCATAAATCAGCCTTGTTCTCATTCCAATTCGAATAAAGCGCCTTGAGCCGTGTTTTAAACTTCTCCACATCAATAGCATATGCATTTCTTGCAGCATTTGAAGGCTGCCCAGTTCCATTCCTCTGATCAGCCATCTTTAACTGTAGTAACTCTACAGCCAAACATCACAAATAATCAACACAAAGGGCAACAAACAAAGTCTTGATCAAACTTTAAGCTTACAAAGACATTCAACCAACTTCAAATTAGATTACAAATTTATTTTTTTGAGAATAAAAAAATAAAGATATTCAAGATGGATATGATAGTAACTAGGAGAATAATTACTATAGAAAAATCTCTAGGCATATACAGTTAGCTCAAAACCTTTTAGTTTGACAAGCTGAAAATAGAAGAAAAGGTTATGCATTTCAGTTCATGCCCAATCCACCCCCTAAACCAATGGTCACAATTAGCGTTTTGATTCTTTCTTATGATGTAAAACTAGCAAGTTCAAAAGATAAAGCAACTGCAAAACTTAGTCACCAGACACAGATGAAACAATAACAACCCTTGGCAAGAGACAAAGCAGAGTCACGAGACCTTCAAAATTCAGCCTCTTGCATACTATAACCCTGATAAGCCAATGACCAATTCTGTAATTTTTTTATTAAAAAAACCCTTCAAATTACAAGCCGAAAGGCCAAATTTTCCGCCTTGATAGAGAACACCCAAAAGCACCCCGAATCAACTTCAATTCCACTTCAAAACCCATTAAATTACAAGCCTAAAACCCAATTTCTCAGCCCTAATCGACAACAACAAACCATCAACACATAAAAAAAAAAAAAGTCTCAACTTCAATTCCTCTTCAAAACCCTAAATCCCTTCGCTACCAACCATTTTTCACTCAATAACGACGAAACAACACCAACCCACGTCAATTTCACTCAATTAAAATCCGAGATCACAACTTCCCCAACTTCAAAACACTATCACGTACAGTAAAAAACGAACAGAAACCCTATAAAAACTCACCTTCTTTAAATCCCTCGCAGCAGCAGTGCTGAACCAGAGCAATCTTCAATCAATAAAGCGAAAAAATTCGCGGCCAATTCGGCTTATAACTCATGTAGCAAAGTCCCTACAAGAAAGGAAGAGAGCGAGAGATAAACTAGGGTTTTGAAACGAAAGACAAAAACATAAAATGTAATGATTAGACATGAGAAAAATCGATTAAAAAACAAATATAAAAACCCTAAAAATTAGCTCAATAAAGAGATTTTGAAGAGAGAACGGGGGGGAGGGGGAGGGGGGGCGGGGGGGGGAGGAAGAGGAGCTTACAAAAATTGATTGAAGAAAATGAAGATTTTTTTAGAAAAAAAATTGAGAGCGCGAAGAGATGTCGAGCTTTCTAGAGGAAAATATATGGGGGGTTTTGTCTTTCTTATTAAGTCTTGGGGGTTAAAAATATTACAAGGATGCCACTCCTTTGGTATGGTGAATTACTTTCGTGTCCTTGGGGTGAAGGTGGACGTGTTGGGTGACTACAACACAACTGTAAAACCGACCTCGACTACACAAAAAAATAATTATACAGGCGTGGATAAAACTATGCATGGATGGATCTCTGTCTGTAAATTATGAATTGTCCATTTTTTATAAATAATTTTCTTTTCAGGTGTCCTTTAATTGAGTTGAGGGGAGGGTAGCGACGGTGTCGTTTTTTCGTGAAGGAAAATAGCGGGAAATAGAGGAGAGGTGTGTTCTTTGTGGCGGGAAGGGGTTGATTATTTGATTTAACTTTAATTAAATCACATTTAGAGTTGTGGGTCGTGTTTGCATGTTTAGGATTAAATTGATCTAATTGCGTGTTTAGGATTAAAATTAATTGATCGTGTTTTCTTTTATTTATTTATATGTAAAATTAATATTGACTAATCCTTGGTCTGGGAGAAAGAATTATTTATTTCCTTCACTAAAATTATTTATATGTTTAGGATTAAGCTCTACATTAATATTATATATATATGTATGTATGTATGTATGTATGTATGAAAGAATTTTCACCCTGCCCATGCATGAAGCGACCTACCATTTATTTTATATCATGCAAGGAATAACAATGTTCCAAGGAAGGCATGCATGTGACCAAACAGGACTTCTAATCCTTAACGAGAAACTGTCTCCTTATAATTTTATTAAATTAAATATTTGAGTTTGAATCTTATCTTAAAAAAAATATATATGATGAGTATGTAATTGATTATATTTTTATATTTATTTAGTATGAAATAAATATAAAAACCAATAAATTTACAGCCCTTCTTAATTTCACCCATGGTGATATATCAAGAGATATAATCAGGCCGGATATGAAAGATTTTGAACCACTAATGGAATGGAAACAAGATCCTATAATTTTTTTTTATTTTTTATTTTTTGTATGTTCCTTTTGAAGGCTTGTTAATGAATTATACGTGACTAAATAAAAATAAAATAAAAATGAATGTGTGATTTTTATAGAAATTACTATTTCTTTAACTGGGCTAGAACAACTGTAAGTCACTAGCTAGGTGCAACGCCACAAACATCGATCATGGAGTCCTTTACAGAATTCTAGCCAGCAAGGTCAGTCGATCCCTCTACAAGAGCATTATTAGGTGATTAAAAATAAAATTAATAAAAATAATAAAAATATGAACATTTTAAAACAACACGAGGGCAGTAAACCAGGTTGGAGGATGGCCTGTGCTTGTTTGTTTTAGCCTAGAAACTGTACTTGATTTTCTATCTTTTCATGTTAATTTTCCAACAGGCTCTAAAGAGGAACAGCTGATCAAACTTACACAGTCGACATCACTGCGCGCGTATCCTCAGAATCAGTGGAGAACGCCCACTTACACATTCATGAATATTTAAATTTACAGGGCATTTGTAATTAATCCAATGAAATTAATGGGAGCAGATTTGATGGAGAACGAATGCCCTTAATTAATTTACAGGCAATGAGTCTGCGTTGTGATTTTGCAACCAGACCAGGGACTGAGCCCTTGACTGCAGTAGGCAAATCAGGGAAACTTCCGTTATAACAAGACACGTGTTCAGGAACCGCGACGACGATCAGATGTTCTTTGCCTGGAACGAGATGAAGGGATGCCTCGTCGAAGCAGTTGGGTGCTGCTTTCTCGACTTCAGAGCTGACAGCGCTAGCTCTTGTGTTTGCGGATGCCAGTGGAGAATATTGCCACTGTTCATGAGATGGATGATGAGCAGGTAGCATGTTATGCTTTGTTGGTATTATGGCAGCCTGATGATAGAAAGCAGCGAGGAAGAAACGGGATCGTTTTCAAGTGCCAATGAGCAGTGGTTTCCAAGGGATCATTTTGGTCTTTTCATTCCTGAATTATTATTATTATTATTATTATTGTATAATCAAAGTGTTGTTTGCTTGCTTGGATTCTGATTTCTGATTCGGCTGCCTCCAATAATCTATCACTGGTGGGCTAATGACCATTGGCCAAGGAGTTTAAATTCTTAAATAAAATTAATGGCAATGATATGCTTTGAGAAAATAACATTTTTTATTCTCAAGATATTGTTTTGAAACATTTTACAATTTTTGCAAGAGTTAATTGCCTTCACCATCCTTCAATATGCTTTTCATCCCTATTTTGAAAAACAAAAAAAAAAAAAAAACGATTTTCATTATAAGATTAACGAATTAAGTTCACCTTTTCTTCTAAAATCTTTGAAATCCAAAAATAGCCTTTGTTTTTTTAAATATGATGGAAAATATTGCACTTTTTATTTTATTGCTTACATTTCCCCTTTTGAAAAACATATTTAAAAAAAAAAACTCTTGCAACTAAGTCTCTCTCTTTTTTCCCTAAAGAAAAGCTTATGTTATTTTTTTTAATATTCATGTAATTTATTCTTAGAATCATAGATACCTTAAATAGTATATTGAGGAAGCTTTTATGTGTAGTTTGGTTATTACATTGGATCAGAAGAGATAAAAATATGTTTGATTGAAAAAATAAAAATAAAAATATAAAACCAATCAATCACTGGAAATTTCAAAGTGAATTTTTATATTTTCAAAATAAAAAATATAAATGAGACATATCTCCGAAGACTATTCATAACTTTTATTCCTAAAACATTCATGTAAAAAACTCTTAATTTATAAATTGTCCAACTATAACATATAATGATAAAAGTGGTTATCATCATAATTTTATAACCTGACCCGGGACAAGGTCTATGTCATGAGTTGGGAGGAGCAACTTGGTTTAACCTAAAAAAATAATTTAAAATGATCAAAACAACTTTATCTTGAACAATTGTTTTTCCATAAACTTTTACCCTCAGGTCACTAGTGAACCAGGTTAGGTCGGTCGGGTTAATCCCTCCTCTATTTTTTTTTAAATTCAGATCGATTTAGGCCTCAAGTCTCAAGTCCACTTGCTAGGCTGGTATACATTTTATAACTAGAATTATTATGTTATTATTAGTTTTAACTCTCAATATAAATAAAATAAAAAGAAATAATATCTAATTATTTTTTAAACATGTAAGTTTGACAATGATATATATTACGCATAAATTATATTTTATTATATTTTATCAAATATTAACAGAACAAGATATAAAAATAGTCACTCTATTTAATGTACTATAACTCCACATAATTATATATTCATTTCTTGTTTTTGTCTTGTTTCTTATATTCTCATTGTTTTTGTTTTTTTTTATTCTAAAACAGTAACTAAACCTTAACTTAATTATTATTAATTATACGAGTGATAAAAAAATTCATCATTTTAGTAATTATGTTCTCCCTAAATCTATAAGAGAAATATCAAGGTGTATATTTAAAATTATTTGAAAAATACTTAATCTTTATTGATCACCAAGTTAATATGAGAATACCTAAATAAGTTTCTAAAGAAAACATAAGCAATGGATCAACCACTTCAATAATTTCCCATTTCATGAACTCACCCAAAGTGACCATAATAAGTATACTGTAAAAAAGGGGGACCATATGAAAAACAACCACCATTCTCATTTATGAACAATTGGAAGTGAACACTAGTGCATGCTTGTGGGCACAGTGCACATGATGATTTGAGTAGTTAGCTGATTGGATAAAGTGACAAAACAATTATTTCAACTTCTCCTCCTCTTCCGCCTCGTGGAATTCGCCTACCACCACACCCTCCACCAAACACCAACCAACCAAACCCTCTCTCTCTCTCTTACAAGACACAACCTAGCTGTTGTTTGGTGAGTTTTAAATCTTCTGTTACAGGCAAAACAAGATCATTCATTTCATTAATTCATTCAAGATTTTGTTTCTTTGCTGATATAAAAGCAGAGGGTTGCAATAACATAGCGCTAGCAAATTATACGTTGTTTGTTTTGTAGATCATCTTTGAATTGTTGAAATGGCAAGAAAGAAGATAAGAGAGTATGATTCCAAGAGACTCCTGAAAGAGCACTTGAAACGTCT
>Ga0325400_1001775_pt1 | contig 18151 bp, 9 predicted proteins | sample PopdelMetagenome_2_FD_205662 | JGI IMG/M metagenome (GOLD analysis project Ga0325400, IMG submission 205662) | Populus deltoides microbial communities from Bellville, Georgia, United States - Xylem-PdKOR-R1 | ecosystem: Host-associated > Plants > Phyllosphere > Stem > Wood/Secondary xylem... | reverse complement strand
AGAGAGAGAGAGAGAGAGAGTCTCTGCAAAATTAATTCATCATTCTTTCATGTTGTCATATTTCATTTTGTTACAGGTTTTGCATACAAATACAATAGCTAAAGCATTCTAGAAAGAAAGCTAGGTTCCTTCTCTTTCATGACACACGAAATTTTTATTACTGAAATAGCTACACAAAATAATGTGTTGCAAGTGAAACATTGTGTTTCCTAAAGCTAAAAACGATGCGTGTTATTAAAAATATAAACAAAAATAACTCTCTTCATTTACCAATCGTAGGCAGTGTGTGTTATAAAAAAAGTAAAAACAGTAATTCTCTCGATTTCCCTCTTCTTCAAATTCAAACTCTTGATATGCACACACGCAAGAGAAATGATGCACATGTAACTCTATATAGCAAAAATTTCTTGTTCATGCCAACACTGGAAATGTCATCAATGTTAAATCAAATGTATAAAAGGTGCAATGATAGTAGAATCTACTTTTAATTTTCCACATCAATCAAAGAAGAATCAAATTGTAGACATAATTTTGAAGATCTGAAATTAAACAAGCACATATGTACAAATATATTATTTTATTAAATATATGACCGAGTACAATCTCTATATAAAATATTCTTTCAAAAGAATAAGACAATTCTCTAATTATTTCCTTGGATTTGATATATGATAACTTAATTTATTTGAGAAATTAAGCCAAGATTTGTGCTTTGCAAGAACACGAATTTGGACGTGTATTGTGAAACAAGATTTAGTGATTTGATGATTTGAAGAGTATCTTTGATTTGTTCTCAAAGTATTATTGAAGAAATCTTATGGGTCATTTAGGCTTGATCTAATATAGCTTCGTTCTTTCTAGATTTTAAGCATAGATGAAATAGGCTCCTTGATTGAAAAGAGAACTTTTTTGCTTGAAGAGCTTGTCTTGAAAAAAAATTATATCTTCAAGAATTCCTCCTTTTTTTATATATAGGGTGAGACTTTCTATTTATAAAGATTTGTAGGGGCTCTTAGATCCTTTTCCAATGCCACATGACATGATTTTATTAGTTGATGTTTAATAACAGGATCTTGTATTTATGATAAGATATCTTAAATATCTTATCTTAAGTATTTATTCATAAAAAAATAAAATAAAATTAATATACTGTGAAATTTGATTGGTAAATTTTTTTTGATTCTACATAAGTATTCAAAGCTTTTTTCAGATTTACACCTCAATAATCTTCACAAAGCCCCATCAATTTTTTAGAGCAGGAATCTCCTTGTTAGCGGGCACATCATTCAGCAAGGCTATGGTGGCAGCAGCTGCAGAACATTCCCGATTGACCATTTCAATAAGTTGCCTTGCCATGATGGATAATGACATTATAGGCACATTTGTCAGGTGCGCAGCTGGCATTTGTCTTATAGTCCCGTGTGCGTCAATTATTAAGGCACATTTGTCAGGTGCGCAGCTGGCATTTGTCTTAAAGTCCCGTGTGCTTCAATTACACGCACTAATCCTTTGCAAAGTTCAGCAATCAATCCGGCGTGTGTATAAACATTAGGCTGAAACCCTTCGTCAATGTGTCCATAAAACAGCGCCTTTCCATCTTTAAGCTTCCCACACTTGCACAAACTATCAACAAGGATGGTATAGATTACCAAGTTAGGCTTCACAGACTCACAGTGCTCCTTTGCATCCCTTGAAACAGAGCCAACGCCTCTTCAAGACTCCCATGTTTGCACGAGTCATCAAGCAACACTTCAAAAGTCACGGATGTACCTGAAAAATCGTTGTGCAGCCAATGGTCTCCCTGCTTGACACAAGCCACTTACATGGTAGTAAGTAACTATATCAGGAACTAGACCTTTTCTCTCAACATTTCACAACCATATCATCATACAACATCGTAACTTGATCCATTTTTCCTCCTTACAAAGCCCATTCAATAAGATAGTAAAGGTCGCCATTCTAGGTTCCAACCCAAGCTTGAGGATTTTGCTCAATACAGAGAACCCAAAATCCACAGGCTGTAAATGGCAGAAGCAATTAATCAAGATGCTTAAACTATGTATATCATGTTTGACTCCTAGAAATTCTATTTCTCTGGACGAAGCAACCAGAGTCTCATAATGTTCCCTTCTAACAGATGATGACAACAGCTTACTCAATTAGACAATACTGGGCAGAGGTTTCCTATGAAGCATGTGCCTGAAGGATGCTAAAGCATCATCCATATCTCCAAACTATACCTTGTTATGCCAGCTGCTGCTGATAGTAGGGAAAAAAGAAGAAGAAGCTCATGATAGCTATTTGCTGTTGAGGATGAAATTTAAGAACAAAAGCCCGAAAAATCATCTTCGCCGCCATTATCGTACTTCTTCACTGCCCCTATATATATTTCTTTTTGAAATGGAGAGCGAGGGGGTGAGGGTGGCTTGCAAGAACAAGACGTTTTAACTTCGATGGGAGAACTGACAATATACAGCCAATGGTCCGTAGTTCTTAGATCTCGCAGTTATTGTGCGTGAGAGACAAATATAGTAGAATAAACAGCAAGCCACTAATAATTCATGTTAAGAATAATTACAAGTTCAGCAGAATTCAGCTTCAATTTTATATTAATGACACCATGTTAAACTCAAATTGTAGGAATTCATATATTCTTGTCGGTTAAGAGTTGGTAATCGATAATCTATCTTTCTATTCTATATAATAATAAAACTATGAGGAAATATATCAAAATTAGACATTCTGTCCATTTTTTATATATGCAATGTATAATTGTTTTATGCTCCGTTATCAAAATTAGACACTGATCATGTTCGTTTACGAAGGATGATAGAAGAAATGGAGAAAGGAGGAAAAACAAAACAAGCTGCCGTACCCTTTGACGGGCTGCGTCTGAGCTTAACTATAAATCAAAGTGCAGCAGCCTCCCATGTATTTCTTGATGGATAATCAGCAAACTAAATTTCTGATATAAATCTCTCCTGACCTAGGCAACAAAAACAACATCCACAATGTCTGGGAACTTCTCCTTGATTGCTGCTTTGATTCCTGAAGCAATAGACTCTGGTCCCGTATACTGGACACGGCATTCCCCATTCTCAACAGATAGCACTTCCACACTTCCGCCAAAGTTTGTAATAGCTGGTCTTAGTATATCCAAATGACCATTTACTCTCTACATTTCCACAACAGCCAGAATTAAATTATTACAATAACCAAAAAAACCAAAAACAAATAAAGGTTATACCTCAACAGTTGTCTCCTTTGATTCTTCGTCGGATACTTGGCGAATATCTTTAACAGCATCTCCAAATTTTCCCTTTAGAACTCTTTCAATTCCCATTTTCATGGTGGTTGTTGAGCTAGGACAGTCCCCGCATGCTCCTGTTATTCATTACTAGGTAAGCAAGCCCATTAACAACAATAATTATATATAAAGAAAAAATCAAGAAAAAATGGATTAAGTTAGAAAGAAATGACCTTGGAGTTTGAGAGAGATGACACCATCTTCAACAGACACAACATCGACGTTTCCACCATCAGCAATCAAGTAAGGCCGAACCTCCTCTAGAACGAGGTCCACGTTTTGAGGGTTGAGCTCCAATTGATGGGCAGAATAGAGTCCGGGAGATGAGGAACCAGTGGGCGCCGTCGCTTTGATGGCAGTTTTGTGGAAGATCCTCCTTCCAATTCCAGGGAGAAGTGTGCGTTGCTTTATGGTTAGGGATTGTGGCGAATTGGTTGATGGGATTTTCGGAAAAGGAGTGATTTTGGACAGTGCCACTGACGCTGAAGACGCCATGGGTTCTTTATGTTATTCACTTATTTGGGGTGATTATTTTGGGAATTCCTTGCGAGCCTTCCTGCCTCCTACTTTTTTTTCCTTTTTTTTGGGGTGGTGAGGGAGTGTACGTGTCGTTTGTGGCTGGATGAGATATTGGAGCTCGGTTTAGGGTGGCACGGACTTATGTTTGCAGTTTGTTTATTTGGTTCGGTTTTTGTTTTAATTAAGGTTTTTTTTTTTTTTTTCAAAACCTAAGGGAACAAAACCAAATCAAATTTATTATAAATTATAAATAAAGCTAAAAGAAAGGGAAAAACACTGTTTTTTTTTTTTTTATATCTATTAGCACTTTGAATTATAATGCTAGTTTGTTTTTGCATTTTTACTCCCTTCTTTTTTCTTTAGTTATTGTTTTTTTTATTTTGTCGTTATATAAAGATTTAGAATAAATAATTTATTTTAATTTATTTTTATATAATTATTTCATTATTAAAAAAATATCACAGCATCGAGTTGGTATCAGAAAAATATCTCAGCATCGCGATATAATTTATTTTTAAAAAATATTTAGTTAAATAAAAAATAATTTTGAAAACACTAAGTTATTAAACTTTGTGGAGTCAATAACCCAGATTGCAAGCATGATGAAATAACCCTAGTTGCCCCTGTTTACGGGTTTAGCGGGGTATTTTTTTTCTAATTGAATTCGATTATACAATCATCTATTTTTATTTTTACCATATAGTCGCCACACTCATCAACATTGTGGATTACAATAGTAATCCACACTTTTTTTTTTTTTTGCATTTTGACTAGTAATCTATAATGTTAATTTTTATTATTTTTTGCATTTTGACTCCCTTTTTTATTTGGTTTTTTTTAATTTAGTCTTTATATGATGTGTTTATGAGAATTTAGAGTAGATAATTTATTTTAATTTTTCTTTTATTTGGTTACTGCAGTAACAAAAAAAAATCATAGCATTGGGTTGGTATTAAAAAACTATTTCAATATCGCGGTATGATCTATTTTAAAAAAAATATTTAGTTAAATAAAAAATAATTAAAAAAACTAGGTGGTTAAAATTTGTGGAGTTAATAACCCGGTTTGCAAGTTTGGTGATATAACCATGGTTGTCCTTATTTGCAGGTTTAACTGGGTACTCTTTTCTTCTTTTTTTTCTAATCGAACTCAATTATATGATTGTCTATTTTTTTTTATCATATAGTCCCCACATTGAATTAACACTATGGTTTACAATAGTAATCCAAAGTGTTAGTTTTTTTTATTTTGCATTTTGACTTCCTTTTTTTATTTGGTTATTAATTATTATTTTTTAATTTAGTCCTTATATGATGTATTTATTGGGATTTAGATTTGTCTTTATATGGTTGCTGCAGTATCACAAAATATTCTAACATCAGGTTAGTATTAGAAAAATATCTCAATATCGCGGTATGGTCTATTTTTTAAAAAAATATTTAGTTGAATAAAAAATATTTTTTAAAAAAACTAGGTTATTAAACTTTGTGGAGTTAATAACCTGATTTGCGAGTTTGGCGAAATAACCTTGGTTACCCCTATTTGTTGGTTTAGTTGAGTATTTTTTCTTGTTTATAACTGAACTCGATTACGTGGTTATCTATTTTTTTATCATATAGTCCCCACACCGAATTAGCATTATGGATTACAATAATAATCAACAGTGTTGATTTTTTCTCCTTTTGCATTTGACTCCTTTTTTTATTTGGTTATTAATTTTTTTTTTTAATTTAGTCCTTATATGATGTTTTTATGGAGATTCAGAGTAGAAAATTTATTTTAATTTGCCTTTATATGGTTATTGTAGTAACCAAAAAATATCTCAACATTGACTTAGTATCAGAAAAATATCATAATATCACAGTATGGTCTATTTTCTAAACAAATTTAGTTAAATAAAAAATAATTTTTTTAAAAATTAGGTTATTAAACGTTGTGGAGTCAATAACCCAATTTGCGAGTTTGACGAGATAACCCTAGTTGCCTCTATTTGCAGGTTTAGCAGGGTCCTTTTTTTTTTTTTTTTTTCTAATTGAACTCAATTGCATAATTGATTTTACGATAAAAGATTTTTTTAAAAAAAACTTATGGGCTCGTTGATGTGTATGGTGACTTTAACTTTTTTTTATAAATTCATTTTTTTTTCAATTTCATCATTTGATATTAGATTCATTGAGAATTGAGTTTCATAATTTGTTTCATTTTGTTTTCTATGAGGTTATCATAGTCTTAAAAAAAGTCGCAATATTGGTTTGACGCTTGATTTTGCGATTGTTTATTTTTGTTATCATATAGTTAAATAAATAATAGTTTAGAATAAAAACAAGTTATTAATACCAATGGAGTCCATTACCTGATTTGCGAGTTTGACGTGTTGACCCAGGTTATTTGTTTCATAAGTTTGATGTGTTTACTCATCAAACCTAATTTTTTTTAGTTTCTAGTCTTTTAATTTTTCAAATTGTTTTTTTTATTTCACTTTTATTCAATATTGAATTAGTTGAGAAATTGAATTCACGGTTTATTTTTTTCTATTTTTATAGGATTATCATGATTTCAAATAAATATTTTTTTAGAGTTGATACTTGATTTTAAAAATATCTAATGTTATCATAAATTAAATAAAAATAATTTATAAAAATAACAAAGTTATTAAACCTATTGAAATCCATAACTCAGATCATAAGGTAAATGAGGTTGATCCAATCTAGCATTGTCTAAATATAAAAACAATTATCATCTTAAAGCTTTTTTAAAAGTTATGTTATATTTTACTGGTCATCCAAGTTGTCTTTGAACTTATTAAATTGAATAATTCATTTTGGATCAACTTTCATGCGGTTAAATTCAAAACTCGAGTTAGGCAAAGAGTTAAATTGGTAAATTTTAAAATCAAACTACTTGATTGAATTTAATAATACTGTCGAAAAAAATTTTCACTCAACATTTTTTTTTTAAATTTACAAAAAAAAAATATTCCGAATGAGCAAATGTACTGATTATGTAACAAGAAATATTTTTTGTTTTTTAGTTTTTTATGCCCGCATGCTCAAACTTTATAAATTTATAATTTTTATTATACCGAACTCTCATGTTGTGGAATTAGATAGATAATTTTTTTAATTTTTTGGATGCTTAATCATACCATAATTTTTTATTTATTTTATTAATTAAACATATTAATTTGTAATTAATTTTTTTTATTGAAAAAAAATATTGCATCACCTCGCAATGAAGAATCAAACTACTGTGCATGCACACACCTAACATGACACTGGAAGTAACATCCTTTGTTTATTTTCTTCATTTTTTTTTTTATCTTTCGAGTTGCATGCTAAATAGATTATATGTTTATATTTATGTGTTATATTATTTGACTTGAATTTTTAGATATTTTATGTTATTTTGTAAGGGAATGTTTGGGAATGCGGCTGCGGCGGCGTTTCTAAAAAATTGAATTTTTGTTTTTACTAAAATTTAATATAGTTTGTATATTTTAGATCGTTTTGATGTGCTAATATCAAAAATAATTTTTAAAAAATAAAAAAAACATTATTAGCATGCATTTTAGCACGAAAAGTTATTTGAAAAGCACCCACAACCATACTACCAAACACGCTCTAATTGAATGACAAACTATTGTTTAAATAACAAACTTAAATTACATTCTCTTTTAGTTTTCTATAATAATAATAATAATAATAATAATAATATATAAAGAGATTTAGATTAATTTTTACAAGGATTGCAGTGTGATATGATGTAATAAATATAATAATGGTTACATATTCTCTAATATTTATTTAATAAAATCTAGTTAATAAGTGAAAGTTAGATAATTAGATTTGTTTTATAAAATATACAATAATTTAAACAGCAAAAATAACAAGTCGAGTCTATATGAGTTTTATATGCACCCGACTCACGGTTAATCATACTTGTTGTTATAAAAAGTATTTGTTATTAAAAAGTTAATATTTTTTATTTTTTTGTTTTAAATTAATAATTTTTTAATATTTTTAAATTATTTTAATGTGTTAATATTAAAAAATAAAAAAATTATTTTAATATATTTACAATAAGAAAATAATTTAAAAAGCAAATATTATTATATATATATATTTGTTTTTTTTTTTAAAAAAAGCAAGTACAGTAAAATTGTCTTCTCTAACCGTTGTCGTAACACGCGACAAGCAATGATAATATCGACATTTGTTATTGTAGTGATTTTTCTCAATCTGTACGCTAAAGCTTGAAAGCCTCAAAAACATGTGAAGGCCGAGTTTCTTTCATAAAATTTGCCCTCATGAACACATAATGGGCCAATTTGGTAACCCTTAATCACGAACACGAACTCAGAACACGATAGACCAACAGTTCTTTCCCCACTCGGAAGGGAACAGGAAACCTCGGAATCTCGAGCTAGACTGACTGCACATTTCCCACACAACCTAACGCAGGCACCCGGCACCCGGCACCGCACAATCCCGCCAAAACCCCACCAAATATTATCCATCCACTTTAATGCTTGTCATTTGGTTGAACAGCATTTGACCGTGGAAGGCACCCCAGGAAGAAAAAATAAAAAAGATAAAAGAGGAGAGAGAGAGAGAGAGGAAACGAAAAGAAAAATGCACAAAACCCCCTCTGCCTAGGGTTTTCTTCTTACAGTCACAGAAAAGAAAAAAATTATGGTGGTTTTAGACTCAAATCCCGAACCCCAACCCCAACAAAACCCTCGACAGCAAGACCAGACTATCCTCTTCAACAAGAGTGAGGAAGTTGAAGTAAGCAGTGACGAGGAAGGTTTCAGGGGTGCTTGGTATTTAGCTACCATTTTAGAATTCCCGAAACCACAATCACAAGCAGCAGTGAAATCAGCTTCGAAGAAGAAAAGGAAAGCGATTGTTCAGTACAAGACTCTGGTTACTGAAGATGGGTCTGCTCCTCTGGTAGAACAAGTCGATCCTCATCTCATTAGGCCTTTGCCCCCGCAATATTTACTGGAAAATGATGGGCTTTTTCAAGAAAACGAAGCCATTGATGCAAGCCTTAGAGATGGCTGGTGGTCTGGTGTTGTAAAGAAGGTTCTTGATGGGGGGTCAAGATACATGGTTTATTTTGATAACCCTCCTGATGTTGTTGAATTTGAGGCCAAAGATTTAAGGCTTCATTTGGATTGGGTTGATGGCAACTGGGTCCGACCCCAAATGCAGCGGGTATTTCTCATTTCCATGAAATAGAGGCTTTTGAGTGTTTACTGGCTTCTTCTTCTTTCTTTGTGTTTGATTGTTTGTGCACTCATGCTGTTTCGATGTCTGTGAAACTTTTTTGCATGTTGTGTTGAAGTTCTAGATCTATGTGGGTGCTTTCGAATCTCACTAGAAATTGAATGACTCAATTGCATGTCGTGTTTTGGAAATTTGGATGCTGAGGATTTTTTTGTGGTCCTACTTGCATGAGGAAAAGGAGAACTTTGAGTCGCTTACTTTAGTTGCTATTTCTTTCTTCGTGCACCCGCGTAACTTAATGCCTTAATCAATTCCTTGTCTTTAGGTCATTTAACAATCTCCCTTCCCATTGCATGCCTATTTCTATGACGGCTAAAGTTATGTTAAGTTCCGAAAATGAGATTTAGTACCTGCTCAGTACCTTTTCAGTGCCTCAGCTCTGTCCTACCTGAATTCGGTTATTAAATTTTGGCATTCATTATGTCAATGCCCCAACTATGGATTTTGCTTATTTGCATTGATCATAATGTAGTAATTTGTGCACTTATCATTTATGTTATCTTTTCTTTTGGCTTCCACAAGCTCTATTTCTAGCCAATCTGTTCTTTCCATTTTATCAATGGAGTTGAAGATATGTATGCTCTCTGTTTGACTTATTTATCATATGAGTGATTTGGTTTCTCAATTTGATTTTTAAAGCAAGCAACAGGATCGGTTTTTAGCTCAGGGACAGAAGTAGAAGTGAACCTTGAAAAAGATAATGTACGTGATATTTGGTTGCCTGCAGTTGTCATCAAAGAAAACGAGGATAAAACTTTCTTGGTAAAGTGTCTAAGCGCGCGGAATAGTGATGAGGCTGGACCGATGAAAACAATTGTGGATTTTCTTCACATTCGACCCACTCCTCCTCTTTATGCAGACAGAAATTACGAGTTGCTGGAAAGGGTAGATACACGCTATGGCTTTGGTTGGAGATCTGGAGTAATTACAAAACTTCTTGCTGGGAGGAGATACAATGTCTTTTTTAAGCACGGAAATGAGGACAAGGAGCTTAGTCACACAAAGATAAGGCCTCATCTGGAATGGGTTGATGGAAAATGGATTAGTAAATCAAAGGTATAATACTTATTTGGGTCAATTTGTTAGTTCATGTTATTAACAGTAGCAAGTGGCTGTTGTTGGATATGGTGTTGGATATACATCTAGGTTTGTTCCTATGTGCGGAAGATGGAGACCATTTCCTGACAGTGTGAGCCATTAGGTTTAGATCTCCCTTGCCATTCCATTTAATCTGAAGCTTACTCTTTAAATAGAGTGTATCCATATTAAGCCCAGATCTTTCTACAGTACAACTTTATATACTAGAATAACAAAAATAGATAGTATGGTAGTAAATATATTACTTTCTACCATACTATCGGATCTCATAGAATCCTGCTGATTCTAGTTCGCTCATTCCACCTCTTGCTCTATATTGGAACATCAACTGATCAACACAAGACATTTAAGGTTTTTATGGTCAATCATTTTCAGATTGATTGCAGATTAATCTGAGAAAAAGAAGGGAAAATTGAGCTGTTGACCCAGACTCAGGAAGTGTGCTGGTTGGATCTGATTCACTTTTGTATTGCTTCATATGCTATCTTACAATGTATGGTTTCTTCTGTTATGTGTGCAAAGCCCACACAGGCACATGTTTATTACCAGCACTTTTCGTATAAGAAACTTCACTTGTTTACATTTTGTGCCAGGAGTATTTTGAATGCATGATTAAGTGACTAATTTAGCATAGGGAATGCAATAAAATGTCTTGCCTCGCTTTCCTTGACGCGTCAATGGGCAATGGCTGAGGAGCTTAGGTGATTCTTTGGGCTTACTTTTCTTATGACTTGGAGTTTTGTGATAGTCTGATGCATTTATTCTCTAAAGTTTGGCAGGATTGTATGAAATGAAGTTAGGAAGCTGAAAAAGATGGTAGAAAATCCCCTTTCATCTTTTGATTGCGTAACTTCCCTGTTTTTGTTCAGGAAGTTAGAATTGTTTCTGATAGTCAAGGACAGTTTGTTGGCACCGACAGTAGTGACAACCCTGATGTGGCAGTACAACTCAAAAGCTCAAGTGCAGCTGAGGATAAGACCAAAGAGAAAACAGTTTCCACAAGCATAAGGAATCCCACAGAGCAGTCAATGCATTCGGGTGAAAAATCAGTGAAGAAGCTAAAGCTGACACTTTATAATGGTGGCGGCGCATGTTCAAGCGCCTCCAGTGTGCTAACTGATGTAGATACTACTGAAGCTCCATTATCAGTTACAGTTCTGCAGTCTAGGAAGATACCAATTGAAATGTCAAGCAACGAAAAACTTTGTGGTTTTACCACTTCAAAAACAGGAGGTAAAAGAGCAAGATGCATAGAAAAACATATGGTTGATGCTCAGCCTTCTAACAAAACTGAGAACTTTTCTGCAGGAAAGACAACTGTGAGTTGAATTTCATCTTCTAAAATTTTCATTAATTTTACATCCTATACTTCCAAGAGAAGCATTTAACTTTTTTTGAATGGTCTGCACATCCTGGCTGTGTGATCCAGCGAAAAGTATTAACAAGCCTTATGCTAACCTTGGTTGGCATTTTGTGACAGCATGGTGGTTCCATGAAGCACTATTGTATTGAAAGTCTTACTTTCAGTCTCATAGTCATAAACTGTTATTCTTCTTTTATGTCGCGACATATATGAAATAATCAACAGCTAAAACATGCACTTTGCAAGATCAAATAAATCATTATACTAGTTTTTGACACAAGCAGGTCCTTTTATATGATGACATGAATCACATGATATTGGGAAACAGTTAAGCCCATTTGTTAAAAAATAAACTAAGGCTTTCTTGATGGAGTTTTGATGATCACCTATACACGTTCACTTTTTGTTGGTTCTGCCATTTTTTCTAAGAGTAACTTGTTCTACTAGTTTTTTCCCTTTTGCGAAATTTTTTTCTTATTTGCATCATCCCTTATCGATGCAGAAGACTAAGCTACATAAAGTGCTTGAATTGGACTGCCCGAAAGTGGACATTGTAACTAGGAAAGGGAGAGCCACCAAATCACCTTTTAGAAGTCCAAACTCTTCAGCAGCAGGTATATATTTCCTTGTTATTGTTGCATTGCTTATTTCTTTTATTCACAGGATCTCTTCTATTGAGTGATTTCCAGTGAAGGACGGTGATGCAGTGGAAGTTACTGTTCAAGGCATCAGTGAGAGTGATGTTAAAACAAAAGAAATTGAAGTCCCTCTCATCATAGGGTTAAAAGCTATAGAGGGCATTTATCAGGATGACAAGGAAATGCTGAAGCTTATGAGGGATCAGAAGAAGGGTTTGAATGATTCAGCCAAAGACAAGAACATGGTAAGGAAGAGGTTTCTTTCTGCTTCTGTTTTTGTTTGGTTGTTCAACGGGAGGTGAGTGGGTGGGTGGGGCCATGCTTAGAAGCTAAGGAAAACTGCCAAGATAAGACAAGTATGAAAAACACCTATTTATTAGAGAGATGTAGACTGGTGATAGGACAGTTTAAGGTTTGGGAATTTATGATGCTAATTCATGTGCAGTAATGCTTGTGATGGTTGTAAATAATGGGAATTTAGTTTTGAAGTTTCCATGAACTTACAGTTTCAGGCATTAAACAGAGCTGGTCCTTGAGAAAAGTGTTGCCATATTCTACAATGTTAAATTAGGTTGCAGGTTCACTATTCCTAATGGTATCTTGATTTTTACTTTGACATGCTGGATAGAAAGTGATACTGTTATTGTATAGAGAAAAATGATATTCTTCAGTGTAGTTTGTTTGAGTGGTTGGATAATTGCTAGTGTGCTTTTTTTGGCATTGTACCATTAACCAAAGTCTGAAGAATTCGAAGTGCACAGCCATTTTGCTGGCATTGGTCTCGAGCAATCTTGCATTAGATAAATGATACAGATTTTTAGGGAAAAAGAGTCCATTGGTACACATGGTTCTTGCATTTCATTGCCCTTAGAATGTGCAAAGGTGTGGAACATAAAATATTGTTCAAGGATTCCTGAATTGCGGTTACTTGTATGGGAGGCTACTGTAATAGTCTTTATAACCATTATATCTACTCAGTGTGCTAGTGTTTTTTTTATTTTGGCATACTTGCTTTCATTGATTCCTTGACCAAACCTGGAGAATAAGACCCTTACAGTGTTTTGCTTTCCCTGCTGTTCTTTTTGTCCCCTAATCAGACTGTACCAGCTCTTAGGTTTGTTGTTTTTGGTTCAGGAATATGTGGGAAGCAGTCAAAGAAGAAAGAGGGGAAGACCACGCAAATTAATCATAAACTCAAAAGCTCTGGTGGCTAGTATGTAAATGCTTTAAACCACAACTTGTTGGCTGGTCATTTTGTGATTTTTTTTGGAGATACACAAATATGCAATATAACATGCAGGTAAGGACTTTGGCTCTGTGGACCTTGCTGATGAAGTTGTACAAGTGGTTATTAAAGATCTTACAACTAATGAAGTTGAGTGGCCTACACAGGCAAGGGCGGAGCCTAAAGGTATGTAGAGCTTCAGATCTGAGTTATTTTTCTGCCTTGCTGCAAGGAACTTCTGTTGTGGAATTTTTAAGCAAACAAAAGGAAATTTCTGATTTCATCCACCATTACCCAGAATGCAGTGAGCTATAATGTGGGTATCTTTGGCAAAGAAAGAGAGCACCAAATGAAACTACTGTGGAAGTATTAGGCAAACAGCTGTAAAAATCATCAGAAGGATGCCTGTTACGCAAATCAATAACTTTCAATACTTTCCACTGTGATGACATAGACATTGATTTTAGGTTTGCCAAGAGCATGGCTTACTCTGAACCTCAGTTGTGGATGAGCTTATTATCTGCTGTCATAGATGTCTTAGAAAGATTAGGTTCTCGTATTGACTTTTTTAATGGCCACAACAACAAAATCAGTCCTAAGTTTCCAATTCTCCATTTGTTTTGCCATGTTTATTCTTCAAATGGGTAATAGCATTGGTTCCCAGAAAGTTTTTCTAGAAGAAGGGAGATCAGAGTAGTGGTTCTTTTGTTTGATACAATCTCTCATCTAACAAATTTAAGAGACTAAATAAGCAAATCATGGAATGAATACTGGTTGGTTAATCATTTGCCAGATATTGCTCTGGAAAGCTGATAACGCTAGAAGTTGGTTTTGCCTTGTCTCTTGGTCCCATTTCCATCTCCATCTGAGTGTCTCTCTCATACGCAAACACCCTCTTTACTATAAGAGACACAAGCATAGAAAGCTACAACACTCACAATAGCCATTCAAAAATATGTATCCATTTCTGAAGCCTGGTATGAAATTATGCAGTTTTACAAAATTCTTCAAGAGAGAGAAGCAGTGAAATTTCCAAGACAGATTTCATGTCAAGGGAAGCTGATGCTGCTGCTGCATCGAAGAATGTTGCTGATGATGATCAACCTCTATCAACCTGGTTTGGGAATATGCACGGTTCAGCAGGTCTTGAAGAATTAAGTAAGTCAAACATTTAAATGCATTTCCTCTTGTAGTTTTGCTGACTACAATTATTTCCTGTTCAGGATTATCGACTGGTCGGATTGCTAGTGGAGTGAGTGAGGCTAGAGAAAAAAAAGTTGTAGCAGTGCAATCGTGTACAGTTGATCCAAAAAGCAATGACACTATGGTGGAAAATCAGTTGGTGCCTTTTGTAAAGAAGTCTCCGGTTTGGAACACAATTGAATCTATGGAAGTATTCCAAATCATTCCGCAAAAACCACACTTTCATCCTTTGACTGAATGTAAAGAAGAGTATCGTGAAGGATCAGCCATTGGCATTATGGTAACATTCGCCAGTTTGTTTGAGAAGATATCCTCCCTTCAATTTGATGATTGTAGAAGCATATTAGAGAGTACGTTGGAAAGTCTTGTTGACTTGGAGAAGCATGGATTTGACATCACTGTGCCACGCTGTAGGTTGAATGAATTGCTTTCAATTAAAGATGGGCAAGGGGAGGTAATAAATGAGTCCAAAGATGCTGAAGAGAAAATACGAGTGCATACTGATGAGAAAAGAAAGCTGGAAGAGAAGATGAGCGATATTGAGAAGAAGATAACTGAGCTACAGGAAGAACTTGCTTTAACCAAGGCAAAGATGGAGGTTAAGGGCCTTGATATTTCCAAGATGCAATCCCATGCTGATGCCATAAATGAACGGATAAAAAATGCCCGGGATCATTTTGTAAAAGTAGCCTCCGCCCCTTGGAAATCTCCCTAATGCACTTCAACCCCAACCAATTTTCTTGCTTGCTGCCCTGGATTATGGGAGCATAGTGAAAAGTTGTCGCGCGTTAGTGCTTCAACGTAGTGGTCATGAAAATGTAGTTAACTAGTTTCAGCTGTGTATTTATCATCTATATCTGATCCTAGACATGTTGAATCTTTTTGGTGCTAAGTGCATGGAAATGGAGTTCGTCTTGAAACTCGAAACTGATGAAAGCTTTAATTTGGTTGGATTCGTTGTTTGCAGGGACTAAGACAGTGGCAGAGCCAATACTCGTCTGTGTATTGCTGCTTTCTTGTTTTCCCTGTCTCTCCGTGTATTTTTGCTTTGGATTTGTGCTCTGTTTTTTCTCTTTTCTTTGCTCTGATTTTCTTCTCTGGTTTTTTGTCTGGGTTTAGCTGAAGTTTTTCCTCGGTTTCTTGTCCAAAATCCCACTGTTTTCCTCCCTTTCAGTCCCTAGCTTTCCTTCCTTTTTCCTTTTTTGTTCGTTCGTCTCCTCTGTTTCTTTAAGAAGAAACCAGGGGAACTAAAGTCTGCTTTTTTTTTTTTTAAGTCCCCCCTCTAACCTTTTGTTCTCTAGCTTTTATAGCCAGAGAACAATTCGTTTCTTCCAACCATTGAATTGCAGGTGTAATGGTAGCGGTGGGCATCCGTTGAAGAAGATGAATAGCGCATCCATAGGCGGCGCTGTTTTGATGTTTAATGGCCATTTGTGTTTTGATCTCGACATTTTGAATTTTTGCAGTCCAGTCCTTGGGTAAATTGTAATCGAACCCCTGCATCTCAGCGTCATTTACACATTGGTCCTTGGGTTTTAATTTCTTGCAAATTTGACCAGAATCAGCCCTATACCTTAATAGTTTTTCTATTAAGTCCCTGAATAAATTAATTCTAAGCTTAATTAAGTCTCAAAATTTATCAATTCTCCAATTAAAACCTTGATTGGATTAATTAAATTAATTCTAAGCTTAATTAAATCTCAAAATTTATCAATTCTCCAATTAAAATCTTGATTGGATTAATTAAATTAATTTCAAGCTTAATTAAGTCTTAAAACTTATCAATTCTTCAATTAAACCCATTCTTCAATTAAACCCTTGATTGGATTAATTAGATTAATTCCAAAGTTTAATTAAATCCCAAAACTTCCAATCATGTTGCCGTTAACCCAAATTTTAATTCATTCTTCATTTATTTCATTTTACTTGTTTTTCATCAATATTATTTTTTCATCATCATTTTTTTTATCTTTTTTCAGTAAATAAAATAATAATAATAATTAAAATAAAATGATCAAAAATTGGGTTATGACAATGAATACCGATTAAAAATTAACCAAATATTAAAAAGGATGAGATTGAAATAAAATACAAAAATTCAATATAAATCTAATATCAAAGAATAAAAATAAAAAACAAAACTCAAAGAAAAAGAGGATGAAAAAAAAAAGGGAACTAGCTTCACTGTTCATCTAAAAAGTGAAACACTGAGTTAAAAACTCAATTATTTCAATGTATAATATAATAATAATTGATCAACTTTAGTGTCAAATGGCTTATATTGCCACCCAACCCAATTCACAAGGAATTAATTGAGTTTGAACACCACCATGTAAACATTTGCAATTTATTTTTTCTTTTTTTTTAAAAAAAAACAAACCTTGACAAGGATTGTTGTATAGTATTAACTAGTCTTAGTGCCTGCATTTCGTCACAAGATTGATTTTTTGTTTTGTAAAAATTAATATTTAGATGCCGAAATGGGTTGCTAACCACAGTAATTAAGACTAAGTCAACCCTAAATATCCCATCAAAATTATGACTTAGATTATGAGATTAGAATAACTCAATAAAAAATAAAGATAATTATAAAAACATTTTTAATTTTTAAAAACATGTTAACTTTTCAAACACGTGACTGAGGTCATTAGACCTAAAGCACATAATCTGGACAAATCATGAAGTTCAATTCCTAATCAATCAAATATTAAATGATGAAATTGAGAAACAAAATTTAATTATACAAAAAGATTTAAAAAATAGCAACTAAAAAAACAAGAATCAAAATACAAAATAAATTTTATATTTGATTGAAAGGTGAAATTGAAAAGAAATATTAATTTAGTAAAAGGACCAAAAAACGAGAGAAAAAAATGAGGGTTAAAATAACATAAACAAATATTTTGATTGAAGGGATAAATTGAAAAGAATAATAACTTTTACGAAAGAGCCAAGAAAAAAATATTAGAAATCAAAACAATAAAAACCAAATTAAAAAACATAATACCACCAATTTGAATTAAATGATGAAATTAATAATTAATAATTTTTTTTATAAAAGGGCCAAGAAAAAAAGTTAAAAATCCAAAGAATGAGGACCAAATCGGAGAATATAATATTTATTAAATTGAAATTGAAGGATGGAATTGAAAAAAAAATAATAAAATTTCTATAAAAAGAGCCAAGATCAAGAAATAAAAATTAAAAACGTAAGGACTGAAGTTGAAATATCAACAACTAAATGGGCCAAACTATAATTTTCAAGGGAGTAGAGAAAAAAAAACAAAAAGAAAAGCACACCAAGAACAAAGCGAACCACTGTTGAATACACATCTCATACCAATAGAAAGAGAACACAACAGGACTTCCAATGACATAGTGAACAAGCATTTTTTGATGTCGTTATGCACCACATGCAACGCATGAAGGGCGCAAGCACTTCCCATGCACCATCAGGTGCGCCACACAAACACGTTATTTTTTATTTTTTATTTTTCTATTTAGTCA
>Ga0325400_1001773_pt1 | contig 18160 bp, 9 predicted proteins | sample PopdelMetagenome_2_FD_205662 | JGI IMG/M metagenome (GOLD analysis project Ga0325400, IMG submission 205662) | Populus deltoides microbial communities from Bellville, Georgia, United States - Xylem-PdKOR-R1 | ecosystem: Host-associated > Plants > Phyllosphere > Stem > Wood/Secondary xylem... | reverse complement strand
GCAACCGAGTGCGTTTACGACGGCTGAGTTTTTCTACGCGCCTGATTTCTGGGCCGATCCGTCTTCTGCCATCTGGCAGCCTCCCAAACTCCGGGTCTGAACATCCTGCATGCCATGGCCGACGGCCGTTCTTCTGCGCAAGAGCGACCCGCGTGCCTGCGCATTCCTGCTTTAAGTTCTCACTTGTTCAGATTCAATTATGCTGGATCGCATCATTCGTTTTTCTATTCAGAACAAACTCATTATTGGCCTGTTGACGCTGGCTCTGGTGATCTGGGGAAGCTATTCACTAACCCGGCTGCCGATTGATGCCCTGCCCGATATTACTAACAATCAGGTACAGGTCATTACCCAAAGTCCGGCCCTGTCGGCGCTGGATGTAGAGCGACTCATCAGCTTTCCCGTGGAGCAGACGATGGCTACGCTGCCCGATCTGGTGGAAGTGCGCTCTATTTCCCGTTTTGGCCTGTCGGTCGTAACCATTGTCTTTACGGACGACGTTGATCCTTACCTCGCCCGTCAGCAGGTCTTCGAGCGGTTGCAGGCTGCCCGTTCGCAAATACCCGTCGACGCCGGTAATCCGGAACTTGCCCCGGTAACTACCGGACTGGGCGAGATCTACCAATACACCCTTCGTCCCAAAAAAGGGTACGAAGGCCGCTACCCGGCGATGGAGCTACGGTCCATTCAGGACTGGATTGTCCGGCGGCAATTGCTGGGAACCCGGGGGGTGGCCGATGTCAGTAGCTTCGGGGGGTACCTCAAACAATACGAAGTTGCCGTTGATCCGCAGCGGCTGCGGGCGGCCGGGGTGACGATGGATGAATTATTTACGGCCCTGCAGCGCAACAACCAGAACACGGGTGGTGCCTATATCGACCGCCGGCCTAATGCCTATTTTATCCGCTCGGAGGGCCTTATCAGTAACCTGACGGATATTGGAAAAGTAGTTATTCACCGAACGCCATCGGGCGTACCGGTGCTGGTGCGCGATGTGGCTCAGGTTCAGCTCGGCAATGCGGTCCGCTACGGCGCCATGACGCGCGTTGACGAGGACAATAGGACCGAAGGTGAGGTAGTAGGTGGACTGGTGCTGATGCTCAAGGGCGCTAACTCGTCTGAGGTGATTGGTAACGTGAAGGCCCGGATTGAGCAAATCAAAAAATCGCTACCCGAGGGCGTTGAAGTTCACGCGTTTCTGGACCGTACAAAACTCGTAAACCGGGCTATCGGTACCGTCGAACGCAACCTGATTGAAGGGGCCTTGATTGTGGTGTTTGTGCTGGTACTCTTGCTGGGCAACTGGCGGGCCGGGCTGGTGGTGGCTTCGGTGATTCCGCTGGCCATGTTGTTTGCTATTTCGCTGATGAACCTCTTTGGCGTGTCAGGTAATCTGATGAGTCTGGGAGCCATTGATTTCGGGCTGATTGTCGACGGGGCGGTCATTATCGTTGAGGCTATTCTGCATCACTTTACGGCAAAGCAATACCGTCATGCTCTCTCGCAGGCCGAGATGGACGAGGAAGTTTTTCAGTCAGCCAGCCACATTCGCTCGTCGGCGGCTTTTGGCGAAATCATTATTTTGATTGTCTACCTGCCTATTCTGGCTCTGGTGGGAATCGAAGGAAAGATGTTCCGGCCTATGGCGCAGACGGTTACGTTTGCCATTATCGGCGCCTTTATTCTTTCGCTGACCTACGTTCCCATGATGGCGGCTCTGCTGCTCAACAAGCAGCCAGCCCGGAAGATGACCCCAACCCTAGCCGACCGAATTATGCGCTTTTTTCACCGGATGTATGACCCCACAATCCAGTGGGCTCTGCGTCACCGACGGATCGTTGTTGGTTTGTCCGTTGGCTTGTTTGCTGGGGCGCTGTGGCTTTTTGGTCAGTTGGGTGGTGAATTCATTCCGGAGCTGGACGAAGGCGATTTTGCGGTTGAAACGCGGGTGATGACCGGCTCTTCACTGGCCGAAACCATCCAGGCAACTCAGGAAGGAGGGAAGATACTGGTTAAAACGTTTCCGGAAGTGAAGGAAGTCGTTTCCAAGATTGGTGCCGGCGAAATACCAACCGATCCTATGCCCATTGAGGCCGCTGACATCATGATAATTCTCAAAGACCGAGCCGACTGGACTTCAGCCGATAGCCGTCAGGAACTGGCGGAAAAAATGGAAACGCAACTCAAACAGATTCCGGGCGTGACGTTCGGGTTTCAGCAGCCCATCCAGATGCGTTTTAATGAGTTGATGACGGGCGTCAAACAGGATGTGGCCGTTAAGCTCTATGGCGAGGACCTCAAGACGCTGGCTGATTATGCCGCCCGCATCGGCCGGATTGCGGCTACTGTACCGGGGGCAAAAGATTTGTACGTCGAACAGGTAACCGGCCTGCCGCAGATTGTAGTGCGCTTTGACCGGGATGCGCTGGCGCGCTTTGGCTTGTCCATTGAGGAAGCCAACCGCTACCTGCAGGCCGCTTTTGCCGGGGCGTCGGCGGGGCTGGTCTACGAGGGTGAACGGCGGTATGATCTGGTCGTGCGCCTGCAGCAACAAAGCCGTCAGCGGCTCGAAGATGTGCAGAACCTGCTGATTACTTCCGTGGATGGACAGATGATTCCTCTGAACCAGATTGCGGATGTATCTTTTCAGAACAGTGCAAACCAGGTGCAGCGCGAAAACGCCCAGCGCCGAATTACGGTGGCTTTCAACGTCCGCGAACGGGACATAGCGAGCGTCGTACGGGAATTACAGGACAAACTCGACCGGCAGATCAAACTGCCGCCGGGCTATTACCTGACGTATGGAGGCCAGTTCGAAAATTTGCAGGAAGCGCAGAAACGGCTGAGTATTGCGGTGCCAGCCGCCCTGGGCCTTATCTTTTTTCTGCTGTTTTTCACGTTTCGGTCCATTCGGCAAAGTGCGCTTATTTTCTCCGCTATTCCCCTATCGGCCATCGGGGGCGTCGTTGCCCTTTGGCTGCGGAATATGCCGTTCAGTATTTCGGCGGGCGTTGGCTTTATTGCCCTCTTCGGCGTGGCCGTACTCAACGGGATTGTGCTGATTGGTGAATTCAATTACCTGAAAAATAATACTGATCTAAGTTTAAAGGATCGTATCCTACAGGGTACCACGACGCGCCTGCGACCGGTGATGATGACGGCTCTGGTTGCCTCACTGGGTTTCCTGCCGATGGCGCTGGCGACGACCGCCGGAGCGGAAGTGCAGCGTCCGCTGGCTACGGTTGTCATCGGCGGGTTGGTTTCGGCCACCTTGTTAACGCTCCTGGTACTGCCTTGTCTGTACTGGTGGGAACAAACAACCGGAGTTAGCGGCAAAAGGAGTGACCGCAAAGCGCCCGTTGCTCCGCCAACGGCGGGCAGACGGGTCATGGGCTTGCTGGTACTCGGTCTGGCGGTGAGAACCGCACAGGCGCAGGTGCCCCAATTGACCACCGCGCCCCTTTCACTCGATGCGGCTCTGCAGCAGGCAACAGCCAATAATGGTACGGCACGAGTCAGCGCGCTCAATACGGCGGTGCTGCAAACCGGTCGGCGCGCGGCTCGGGACATCGGAGCAACAAACCTGGCGTGGACGGGTGGGCAGTACAACAGCATTAATTTTGACAATAACTTTACGCTCTCCCAGGGGCTTCCCAACCCGAAACTGATTAAGCAGCTGGGAAAGCTGGCGGACGCTAACGTGCGCAGCAGCGAAGTGCAGGCCCGCTTAACTCAGAACGACCTGCGGGCGCAGGTCAAAGCGGCTTACTACGACCTGCTGTATCTGATTGAGCGGAGTCGGTTGCTTAAGAGTCAGGACAGCCTGTTAGTTGCCTTCCGGTCGGCTACCGAACTGCGGTTGAAAACGGGGGAGGGAACCCGCATTGAAGTCGCTACGGCCATTAATCAACTGGGTGAGGTGCAGAACCTACGGGCTCAGACCGAAGCGGACCGCCTGATCATACAAAGCCGTCTGCAAACGCTGCTTAATACCGGGCAGCAAATAGCGATTGTGGATAGCGTGCTGATTCGCCGGACATTACCGCTTCTTGCTGATTCGGCGACGCTGGCCCAAACGCCCCAGCTGGCTCTGCTTCGCCAGCAGACCGAGGTAGCGGCCCGTCAGACAAGTGTCGAACAGGCTCGACTGCTGCCGTCTTTTTCGCTGGGTTATTTTAACCAGTCGCTGATCGGCACCTACACGGTCGACAATCAGGAAGTGACGTACGGAGGTAACCGGCGATTTCAGGGGATTACCGCCGGAATCGCCATGCCGGTATTTACCCGTCCTCAGCGAGCCCGCGTCGAAGCCGCCCGGCTGGGTCAGCAACTTACGGAAGCCAGTCTGGCCCTGACCGGGCGCAATCTGCAGGGAGAATTAACGGAGCTGACTCTGGCCATTCGGAAGTTGCAAAGTAGCCTGACGTATTACGAAACGACGGGACTGCCCACGGCATTGCTGTTGACCGATCAGGCAAACCGGGCTTTCCGGGCGGGCGAAATTGGCTACCTCCAGCTCTCGCAGGCGCTGACTCAGGCGTACGAAACGCGCACCCGTTACATCGACACCATTAACCAATCCAATCAGGCGGTCATTGCCCTGGAGCAACTGCTTGGCCTGCCTTAATTTGACCGGACTCATGTTTAAGATAAGACCACGATACGCTGTTGTTCTGCTCATTGGGCTCGCTGGCCTGACAGGCTGCAACCAGCATTCGACCGATACAGAAGAAAAGCCCACCGAGGAGGAACAGGCGCACGAAGAACCGACCGATCGGGTTGAACTCACGGACGATCAGCTCCGGATCGGGGCCATTGCTTTGGGTAAAGTCGACTACCGCAATCTAAGCCAGCATCTGGTCGTCAACGGGCGCCTGGCCGTACCGGCGCAAAGCCAGGTCAATATTTCGGCGTTGCAGGGTGGTTTCATCCGGACGATTCCGCTACTGCCGGGGCAGCGGGTGACGAAAGGGCAGGTACTGGCCCGCGTTGAAAACCCGGATTTGATCCAGCTCCAGCAGGACTACGCCGAAAATCAAAGCCGCCTGACTTATCTGGAAGCGGAGTTTGCGCGGCAGAAAGAACTGAGTGAGCAAAATGTGAGCGCCCTGAAAGTATTTCAGCAGACCCGGGCCGAACTCGGTACAACCCGCGCCCGCATCAATGGTCTGGCCCACCGGATGCGTCTGGTTGGGTTATCACCCCAGGCTGCGCTGGCTGGTAAGTTCAGCAGCCTCTACGCCCTGACCGCGCCCGTGTCCGGGGTTGTCACGCAGGTGACGGCAACGGCGGGTCAGTATGTGCAGCCCAGCGACGTAATTGCCCACTTAACCAGCAGCCAGGGACTGTATGCGGAATTGACCGTTTTTGAAAAAGATTTACCCCGGATTCGGGAAGGGCAGACGGTCAGTGTCCGGCTGAACAACGAAGGTGGGCGCGAACGGGCGGGCCGGATTACCCTCATCAATCGCTCCGTTGAGGCCGACCGCTCCGTGCGGGTGATCGCGCAACTTAATCAGCCCGATGGCCGTTTAGCTCCCAACACCTTTTTAAGGGCCAGTTTAGACCTGGGTGATAGTCGGGTGACCGCCCTGCCCGAAGAAGCGATTGTTTCCGCCGAAGGCAGAGATTACATTTTTGTGGTTACTGAAGAACCCGAAGCGGGTCAGGCGGGTGAACATAATTCGGCCGAGCCTGGTACTAAAGCAGAGACGACAGGCCAGCCCGGTACGGCCTTCCGGCAAATTGCGGTTCGGCGGGGCGTTACCGAAGGGGGTTACAGTCAGGTTACGCTGCCTGCATCGCTTGATCTGGCTAAAGCCCAGGTGGTAGTTAAAGGGGCCTACGCGGTTCTTTCGCAGCTACAGGCCGCCAGTGGAGAGGAAGAGGGCCACGCGCATTAATGAATGGTTTGGCGCCGTAAACAGTAACCTTACCTGTAAGTAAGAATAATTCGAATGGAATGAATGCACTCATTACCGGTAGTCTGACTCTAAGTCTGCTTCACGCGTTAATCCCGAGCCACTGGTTACCATTCGTGACCATTGGCCAAACGGAGCGCTGGACGCACCGCCAGTTGCTGACCGTCACGGCGGTGGCCGGATTGGCCCATACGGTCAGCACAACGCTTCTCGGCGTCCTGGTAAGTCTGGCGGGCCGTCAGCTGGTCGACAATTACCAGGGCCTTTCCGAACGGGTCATTCCGCTGCTGCTGCTGGCGTTGGGACTGTGGTATCTGATGCAGCACCTGCGGCACCATCACGTTCATGACCATATCGATGCCGGGACCGTTCGGAAGACCCGCTCGTTTACGGCGCTGCTGCTGTCGCTCGGGATTGCCATGTTTCTGTCGCCATGCCTTGAAATTGAAGCTTATTTTCTGAGTGCCGGCGCCAAGGGCTGGCTCGCCGTTGTCCTGGTCGCCGTCATCTATAATGTCATTACCTTATCGGGCATGCTGATCATGGTGAGCCTGGGACGGCAGGGGCTACGCCGGGTAGACCCCCATTGGTTTGAGCATAACGAAAACCTGATTACCGGTCTGACGCTGGTCGGCCTGGCAATACTTAACTTTTTCATTGAATTCTAACTATGGCACACGATCATCATACGCATGACCATGACCACGATCACGACGATGTGGATTTAATGGAAAACGGAACGACCCCGGCTGCTGACGCGGCTCCCGTCAAACAAGGGCCGATGATGGACTGGCGCGCTTATGCCCCATCGATCATCAGCCTGGTGCTGCTGCTGGGGGGGATGGCCCTCGACCATTACGCAGAAAGCTGGTTCCAGGACCCTATTCGGCTGGGCTGGTACGTTGCGGCTTACCTGCCCGTTGGCTGGCCGGTGCTGCGCCGGGCGTGGAGCCGGATTCTGCACCGGGATGTGTTTACGGAATTCTTCCTGATGGGCGTGGCAACCCTGGGCGCTTTCTCCATTCGGGAGTATCCGGAAGGCGTTGCCGTAATGTTGTTTTATACCATTGGCGAGTTGTTTCAGGACGCGGCTGTTCTGCGGGCGCGTCGGTCCATTAAGGCGCTGCTGGATGTGCGACCGGACGAAGTAACCGTTATCCGCAACGGACAGGCTCAGCCGGTCCGGGCGGTCAGCGTTGGCATCGGGGATGTGGTACAGATAAAACCCGGCGAAAAGGTAGGGCTGGACGGAACAATGCGGTCAGAAGGTGGCTCGTTTGATACGGCCGCGCTGACGGGCGAGAGTGTACCGCGGACCATCCGAAAGGGCGAAGCGGTACTGGCTGGGATGATCAATCGGCAATCGCTCGTTGAAATGGATGTAACGACGCTTTATCAGGATTCCAAGCTGTCCCGCATCTTAAAACTGGTGCAGGAGGCCACGGGCCGTAAAGCCCAGACGCAGGAGTTCATCGCCCGATTCGCTAAAGTATACACCCCGGCTATCTGTGGTCTGGCGCTGCTGATCACTTTGGTACCTTACTTCTTCGTGGCTGACTACCACTTTCGGGATTGGCTCTACCGGGGCCTCGTTTTTCTGGTCATTGGTTGCCCCTGCGCGCTGGTGATCTCCATTCCGCTTGGGTATTTCGGGGGTATCGGGGCCGGGTCGCGGCAGGGGATCCTGTTCAAAGGCTCTGTATTCCTGGATCTGATGACCCAGCTCAAGACGGTGGTGATGGACAAGACAGGTACGTTGACCAAAGGCGTTTTCAAGGTGCAGGATGTAAAGCCGGTGGGTATGGAGGCCGGTGAACTGGCCCGGCTGACTGCCGCGCTGGAAAGCAAATCCACTCATCCGGTAGCCACGGCCATCCTGGAGTACGCGCGGCAAAACAAGGCTCAGCCAACGTACGAAACGGCGGCTGTTGAGGCCGTGGAGGAAATCCCGGGGCATGGGTTGAAAGGTCGGGTTGAGGGGCAGGAAATGCTGGCCGGAAACGCCAAACTGCTCCAAAAGTTCGGGGTTGCGTTTGACGAAGCGTTAACGCAGATTCCCTATACGGTGGTGATGACGGCGCTGAACGGTCAGTTTGCGGGCTATTTTACGATTGCCGATGAAGTGAAGGAAGACGCGGCAGATGCGGTTAAACAGTTAAAAAAAGAGGGTATTCGTACGGTTATGCTATCGGGCGATAAATCGGCGGTGGTTGAGGCTGTAGCCCGACAGATTGGCGTCGACGAATGGCATGGCGATCTGTTACCCGAAGATAAAGTGGCGCAGGTCGAGCGGTTGAAGGAACCGAATGCGGCTAATCCAAAAGCGAAACTGGCGTTTGTGGGCGATGGCGTAAACGACGCGCCCGTCGTGGCGCTGGCCGATGTCGGGCTAGCAATGGGCGGCCTCGGTTCCGACGCCACGATTGAAACGGCCGATGTCATCATTCAAAACGACGAACCCGCCCGGATTGCCACGGCGGTGGCAATTGGCCGGGCGACCCGCCGGATTGTCTGGCAGAATATCACGCTGTCGCTGGTCGTCAAAGCCATTGTTCTCGTGCTGGGCGCGGGGGGACTAGCTACCATGTGGGAAGCGGTATTCGCCGATGTGGGCGTGGCCATGCTGGCGATCCTGAACGCGGTGCGGGTGCAGAATCTAAAGTTTGATTGATTTTACGGCTTCTGTTCCAATTTGCCACCGATTAGAACAGAAGCCGTAGAGCATAATAAAAACCTAGCTGAGGGCGGTCCGGCAGAAGTTGACGCACTTTTTCACTTCGGCTACGGCGTTTGAGCCCGCCGGGATCTGGTATTCCAGTTCAACCGTTGCTGGGAACGTGTATTTCTGCTCCCGCATTAAACCCAGAACCTGTTTTAGCGGGGTGTCGCCCTGGCCCCACGGCAGATTGCCTTTGCCGTGGTCAGCCGTCTGGCGGTCTTTGATGTGCATGCTGGCGATGCGGTCGTGCTTTTGCTTAATAAACACGAGCGGGTCGGGGTTGCCGGCTGCGATGTAGTGACCTAAATCGAAGTTAATGGCGTTGGCGGGTGATTGAGCTAGGGCCGTGTCCCAGAAGGTTGGCGTCTGCTGCTCATGGCCATGATAGGCCACTTTAATGCCGTGTTTCTCGGCCATCTTGCCCAATTTAAGCGTGTGCGCGTCGTTGCTCGGATGTTCCAGCGTGACCTGACTGGCGCCTAGTATTTTAGCGGCCTGCATACCGTAGTTAATTTCAGCGTCGGAGTTCTGCATACCAAATGCGTCGGGCTTGAACGCGTAGATTTTCACGCCTGCTCCGTTGAACATCTTACGGACCTGCTCAAACTTATTCATCGACGCCGAAGCCCGCCATTTGGCCAGTTCGGCCCGGTAAGCTTTCATCTGCGTTTCCAGTTCCGTCAGGGTTTTCTGCTCGTCTTCGGTCAGCGTCTGGTTCTCGCGTCGCTTGCGCATGAGGGGAAACATCGCCCGCATATCAACCGAACTTTTAGGGGCGCCCGCAAACGATTCGGCGGGGCCACCCATCAGTTCAATGGCGCTGACTCCGCAATCCAGTACGTACTGCAGGGTCGCTTCGGCGCTCTGGTCGGGCATATCGCGAAACGAGTAGGTGATTAATCCAATCTGTACGCCATCGATCAGGGAGTTGGGTTTGTCGAGACGACGAATGATGGCGGGAGAGCCAAAGAGTTTGCTGCTGCCCAGTACGGTCCCCGAAATGAGGGCGGCCGTGGTACCCAGAAACTGACGGCGTGTTGAATGATTTTCCATGTATTTGATTAAGGTTAACAGGGTTGCAGAAATAAAATGGTCTGCACGCTGAGCACTGGCCTGGTGGCACGATTCCGAGTCGTGCCACCAGGCCAGTGTTGCCGCACGGCAGGAGTGACGGTTACGAGTAACGAGCTATTCGTAAAAGCCTGATTCGCAGAGAATCTCCTTATTGAGTGATACCCATTAAGTTAAACATAAAGGCGTATTCCAGGGCCACTTCCTTTAAGGCTTCGAAACGGCCGGACGCACCGCCGTGGCCCGCTTCCATATTCGTGTGGAGCAGCAACTGATTGTTGTCGGTTTTCAGCGTCCGCAGTTTGGCGACCCACTTGGCCGGTTCCCAGTACTGCACCTGTGAATCATGCAGACCCGTGGTGATCAGCATATTGGGATACGCCTGGGCCGTTACATTGTCGTAGGGCGAATACGACAGCATGTAGTCATAATACACTTTCTGTTTTGGATTACCCCATTCTTCAAACTCGCCGGTGGTCAACGGAATGCTTTCGTCGAGCATGGTCGTCACCACATCCACAAACGGCACGGCGGCCACGAGGCCACGGTATAAATCCGGCCGTAAGTTGGCGATGGCGCCCATCAGAAGGCCCCCGGCGCTGCCGCCCATCGCAAATAGTTTGTCGGCGGAGGTGTACTTCTGGCTGATCAGAAATTTCGATACATCGATAAAATCGGTGAACGTATTCATTTTCTTCAGCATCTTCCCGTCGTCGTACCAGTGCCGCCCCATTTCCTGACCACCCCGGATGTGGGCAATGGCGTAGATAAAACCCCGGTCGAGCAGGCTCAACCGACTGGAACTAAAGCCGGGTTCGGTCGAATAACCGTACGAACCGTAAGCGTACTGCAGCAACGGTGCCGAGCCGTTTATGAGCGTTCCTTTGCGGTAAACAAGGGACACCGGCACGCTAACGCCGTCGCGGGCGGGCGCGTGAACCCGTTCGGAAACGTAGTTGGCCGGGTCGAAGCCGCCCAGCACCTCCTGCTGTTTGAGGAGCGTCCGCTCCCGCGTGTCCATGTTGTAATCGTACACCGAACCGGGGGTAGTCAGCGACGAGTACGTGAAGCGCAGGATGTTCGTGTTAAAATTCGGATTGTACCCAATGGACGCAACGTACGCCGGTTCCCCAAAATTAAGGTAGTGCTCTTCTCTGGACTGCTGAGTGATAATGCGCAGATTCATCAACCCTTCCTGGCGTTCGCCCAGCACCAGGTGATTGGTGAAAACATCCAGTTGCTGGAGGTAGACATCGGGTCGGTTTGGAATCAGCTCGTTCCAGGTTGTTCGGTCGGCCGTTGTGGCCTCACCCACTTCCATCAGCCGGAAGTTCTCGGCCTGCCAGTTGGTACGAATGAAAAACTTGTCGGCATAATGCTGCAGCTCGTATTCGTGACCATTTTCACGGGGAAGAAATGACTGGAAATCGCCCATCGGGTCACTGGCTTTGAGCAATCGATAGTCCGTCGCTACGCCGTTGTGATCGGACACCAGCGCGATGTACTTTTTCGATTTCATGCGACCCAGCCCGAGGTAAAACTGGTTGTCTTTCTCCTCGTAGACGAGCTGATCGGCGTCCGCATCCGTACCCAGAACGTGCCGGTAGACCTGGTAGCCGAGCAGCGTCTCAACGTCTTTCTTAATGTAAAAAAGCGTTTTATTGTCGGCGGCCCAGGCAAAGCTGCCTTCTTCCACGTTCGGGATGGCTTCGGTGTAGAGCTCGCCGGTCCGCAGATTTTTGACCCGCAGCGTATACAGCCGCCGGCTAACGGTGTCTTCGGCGAAAATGGCCAGATCTTCGTTGTCGGATACTTCGAAACCACCCATGTCGTAATACGGGTGATCTTTCGCCATAGCGTTACAGTCAAAGATGATCTCTTCCGGACCTTCCAGCGATTCGCGCTTGCGGCAATAAATAGGGTATTCTCCGCCTTCGATAAACCGGGTGTAGTAATAATAATTTTCTTCTTTGTAGGGCACCGATTCATCCTGCTGCTTAATGCGCCCCTTCATCTCATCGAATAACTTTTCGCGCAAGTCTTTAACCGGCGCCAGGACCTCGTCGAGATAGTCATTTTCCGCTTCCAGATAGCTGATTACTTCCGCATTTTCGCGTTCGTTGAGCCAGTAATAGTTATCCGTCCGGGTGTGGCCGTGCGTTGTTAATTCTTTTGGTTTAATAGCCGCTTTAGGCGGAGCTATAGAAGAGGTTGCCGCCGGAGAGCCGGGCACTCCTGTTGGTTGCGCGTTTGTCATGAAAAAACTAACTAGTAATATGCCGGTAAAACACCTTTATTTCCTGGTCGGTTGATGATTAGAAAAAGAAAATCAAGCAACTGCCCATCCGTCTACAAGGCAACTTACGAAAAAATAGGAACCCACGAAGGGGTTTGGCTCCTTTGGCTAAGTCCTGTTAGGCAACGCATCAAAATTCCTGAAGTTTTGGTTCGTTCGGCAGAGCAATCCGCCCGCTTTTTTGTTAATTTGAAGAGTTATTACCCATTTTATGAGAAAACGTTTTACCATTCCATTGCTCCTTTTGGGCGGAATCGGTCTATTGAGCGCTTATCCCTTTAACCGTCCGACGCTGGAGAAGGTATTTACCCGAATTAACCAGGAGGTCGTTCAGAACAGCCGGGCCTACGAAACGCTCGGTGAAGCGACGCGGCAGATTGGACACCGGCTGACGGGCAGCGCCAATGGCAGCCGGGCGGAGGAATATGGGTATAAATTATTCAAGCAGTACGGCTTTTCGGACGTTCGTTATACGCCCTTCGAGGTTGAATCCTGGATGCGGGATACGGCAACCCTGTCGGTGGTTCCTTACAAAAGCGATAATTTCCGGGATGTCGAAGTGGTGGCGCTGGCGCATTCGCCGGTCGAAGCCCACATTCAGGGTGAAATTGTCGACGTAGGCAACGGACTCGAAGGCGACTTTGCCGCCGTGAAAGAAAGGCTGAAAGGCAAGGTGGCGCTGGTAAATATTGGGCTGGCGGCTCCAACCAAGGGCGCCCGCAATTTACACCGCTCCGAAAAAACGGCCCTGGCCATTCAGCACGGGGCGATTGGGGTTATCATGGTCAACCTGGTTCCGGGCAATGTATTGCTGACGGGGACGGCTTCGGTGACAGGTAAACTAATCTCGGTGCCTTCGATCTGTATCTCGCTGGAAAGCGGTCAGGAAATCCGGCGGTGGATGCAGGAAGAAAAAAACCTGCACGCCCTGATTGATATGAACAATACCAGCCGTAAGATCCGCGCCCGCAACGTGGTGGCTACGCTAAAGGGGTCTCAGTATCCCGACGAAAAAATCATTGTCGGCGGTCACCTCGATTCCTGGGATCTGGCTACCGGCGCGATCGATAACGGCATCGGTGCTTTTTCCGTCATTGATATTGCCCGTACCTTCAAGGCACTGAAGCTGAAGCCAAAGCGCACCATTGAGTTTGTGCTCTTCATGGGCGAAGAGCAGGGGCTGCTGGGTTCGCGCAGTCTGATGGAGGACATGAAAAAAACGGGTGAATTGGATAAGGTCCGGTGCCTGCTGAATCTGGACATGACCAACGATCCGAACGGACTTAATGCCTTTGGGCGCAACGAAATGGTTCCGTTCCTGACTCAGATTGGCGAGGTGATGAAAGAAGTGGAACCGGCCTTTGCCAACACCATGCTGAATCAGGCGGGGCTGCACAGCGACCACCAGCCTTTTATGATTGAAGGGGTGCCCATTGTGGGAATGAACGGTCATCTGGCAAAAGAGGTTCTCGACTGTTACCACGCCAACTGCGACCGGATTAACCTGGTGAAAAAAGACGAGCTGCAGAATACGGTTCGTTACTCGGCGATGCTGCTGTATGCCTTGGCCGACGCCGACGATATTCCGACCCGGCGCATGGACGACACCAAAACCCGCGATTACCTTACTGCCCAGGGATTGCGGACGCCGTTGCAGATTGCCAACGAATGGCGCTGGAAAGAATAAGCGTCGTTGCTTTGTCCATAATTTACGCGGATTGCCGGAGAGGAACGTGCCCTTTGCGTTCCTTACTCGTCTAATAGAGTAATGATCAATTTGCATCTTGCTCTATATGCTGGCAAAAACCTACGGAAGCGCCGTTCAGGGCGTTAGTGCCACTCTTATTACCATTGAAGTTGCCGTTGGGCAGGGCCTGCATTTTCACCTGGTCGGTCTACCCGACAGTGCCGTGAAAGAAAGTGAACACCGCGTTGAATCGTCACTCAAACAGTTCGGCTTTCGAATGCCCCGGCAGAAAGTTGTGGTCAACCTGGCCCCGGCGGATATTCGCAAAGAAGGGTCGGCCTATGATTTACCCATTGCCCTTTCTATTCTCCAGGCGTCCGAGCAGATCGCGCCCAGTCAGAGCCTGGCGGAGTATGTTATCATGGGTGAGTTGGCCCTCGACGGACAGCTTCGGCCCATCAAAGGTGTTTTGCCCATTGCCATTGAGGCCCGTAAACGCGGTTTAAAAGGCTTTATCCTGCCCGCTCAGAACGCGCCCGAAGCCGCCATTGTCAATAATCTGGACGTGATCGGTGTCGATACCATGCTGGAGGCCGTTGAGTTCCTGGAAGGTAAAAAGGCCATTCAGCCCTTGGTGTCGGATACGCGGGAGTTGTTTCAGCAGACGCAGAACAGTTATGACGCTGATTTTTCCCACGTACAGGGGCAGGAAAACATCAAACGGGCTATGGAAATTGCGGCCGCCGGCGGCCACAATGTGATTATGATTGGTCCGCCCGGCGCGGGAAAAACAATGCTGGCAAAACGGCTGCCCTCAATCCTCCCACCGCTGACCTTGCAGGAAGCGCTAGAAACAACCAAGATTCATTCCGTAGCGGGCAAACTGGGTCACCGCGCAACGCTGATTGCTACGCGTCCTTTCCGGGCTCCACACCACACCATCAGTGATGCGGCTCTGGTTGGCGGTGGCGGCTTTCCGCAGCCGGGAGAGATCTCGCTGGCGCACCACGGGGTTTTATTTCTGGATGAACTACCGGAGTTTAAGCGTACGGCGCTGGAGGTTATGCGTCAGCCGCTGGAAGAGCGGAAGGTTTGTATATCGCGTGCCCGGTGGTCGGTCGAATTTCCGGCTAACTTTATGCTCATCGCCAGCATGAACCCTTGTCCGTGCGGCTATTACAATCATCCCGAAAAAGAATGCGTCTGCGGCCCCGGCGTTGTGCAGCGGTATCTGAACAAAATCAGCGGGCCGCTGCTCGACCGCATTGATTTACACGTCGAAGTAACGCCCGTATCGTTTGATCAGATGACGGCCAACCGGCCCGCCGAAAACAGCAGCGATATTCGCCAGCGGGTAATTCAGGCCCGGGAAATCCAAACGAAACGATTTACCGATCAGGAGGGCATTTACTCGAACGCCATGATGCCGTCGCAAATGGTGAAAGAGGTCTGCGCCATTAGCGGAACCGGCCTGGCGCTGCTGAAAAAAGCAATGGAGCAGTTAGGTCTGTCGGCCCGGGCCTACGACCGCATCCTGAAAGTTTCCCGAACCATTGCCGATCTGGCCGGCAGCGACGCCATTCAGAATGAACATCTGGCCGAAGCCATTCAGTACCGCAGCCTGGACCGCGAGAACTGGGCCGGTTAAGAACCGCATAACCGTTTGGAGAAATTGTGGTTTATTAAGGACGACCGGCTCAGTTCGAAACTTTTTTAGCACAAAGCTGCGTCGATTCATGGAATAAATCGCTCTCATGCAACTGACTGTTACGCCCGAAAATCCCCTGGAATGGCTGGCTTTAAAACTCAATATGGTCCCCCTGCCGTTATTGCACGCGCAGGTTTTTCCGGTCGTCGCTAAAGCAGTTCTGGAGGCTGCGGATGCTGGAGTTTTTGATGCGGTTGCTGCGGGTTCGACTACGGCGGAAGCGGTGGCTCAGACTTGCCAGCTGCACCCTAAAGCAGTCGGCGAATTGATGAATTTACTGACTGCCCTGGGTTATTTTACTTACCACAACAGCCAGTACGCGCTGACGAAGATGGCGCAAAAGTGGATGCAGAAAGATGATCCGGAGTCGGTGCATGGCATGATGGTTTTTAACAATCGGGTCATGTGGACGTGGATGGATAAAATGGGTGATTACCTGCGGACGGGGCAGGGCGTTCAGTATCACGACCATTTAACGAGTGAGCAGTGGGGCTACTACCAGCGGGCCATGCTGGCGGCTACGGGCACCGAAGCCAAGGAGTTTGGTCGGCGCGCGCCGGTACCCAAACAGGCAACTGCCATGCTGGACATTGGCGGATCGCATGGGCAGCATTCCGTGGCGCTTTGTCACCGATTACCCAATCTGAAATCCACTATTCTGGACCTGCCGGAAGCCATTGAGAAAGCCGCGCCCCTGCTGGCTCAATCGAACATGGGCGACCGGGTGCGGCACCAGCCGGGCAATGCCTTAACCGATGACTTCGGCGATCAGCAGTATGACATTATCCTGATGTCCAGTCTGGCGCACCATTTTACGGGCGAACAAAACAGCGAGGTTGCCCGCAAAGCCGCTAAAGCACTCCGGCCCGGTGGGGTTTACATCATCAATGAGTTTATTCAACCCGAGGTGGGCGGTAAGCCGGAACTCGTTGGAGGCAGTACGGACCTTTTTTACGGCCTGACCAGCACCGCCGGTAATTACTCACTGGCCGAAATTCAGCGCTGGCAGACCGAAGCCGGGTTGAAAGCGCACAAGGTGCTGACCTACCGGAGTATTCCGGGCCGGGCGATGGTAGTTGCCAAACGATAATGCATTTCCTTCCGGACAGGCCTAGGTCGAATCATTCCGTCTGGGATTGGCGAGCCGTTGCAAAAACTTGAGTCCCTGTTGTTTGACTTCGTCCCTTACCCGTTGTTCAGCTTCTTTACGGCGCTGGTCGAGTTGGACGCGCAGGCTGTCGGCGCGAACAACCGCTTTGTCCCGGACCCCTTCGAGCGGTTTTTTGATGACCTGTTGCACCAGCGTTTCCTTTAGTTGATTGGCCGTACTGCTGGCGAGAAAGCGCACCTGCGGCTTCTTGTACGTACCGCCTAAGCCAAAATCCAGTTTAGCCCGATCAACGCCGGTTAGGGGTTGGCCCGTCAGCGACGCAAAGGTCTTCGCAAAGCTGCTTCCGGCTTTGCCCGTCGGTACGTCCAGCTTCAGCGTATAATTCAGACCGCCTTCCAGCGAGTTGGTGCCGGAAACGCTGGCGACATAATCTTTGATTTTTACGTCAAAAGGTCGAATTGCAACCAGTCCATCCTTAACGGTTACGCTCATCAGCAAATCTTTAAATTGCGTATTCCGGAGTTCATCCAGATGCGTCCGCTGGACAATCATCTCTACCAGCGGATTGTTTTTCAACGTAGCCTGCACCACTTCGACCAGCGCATTACCCGTCAAACTGTTCAGATTCGGCATCATGTCAGGTTCCAGTAGCCCGTTCACGGCAAATTTGCTGGAGAACTTGCCAAATATGTATTGTGCCAGCGGAAACACAATCTGCGTAAGCTTTAGGTGTTGATAGGCCTCGGAAACCTCGGCGTTGTTGATGTTAACATCAAAGGCAAAGCGGGGCTTCGTCGTGTTTTTTGAGTCATACAGGCCGTTGGTCACAAACTGGCCCCCCAGTGAATTAAAAGTAACCTGCTTCATGCGCACGGCTCCGTCGGCTACTTCAATCTGCCCTTTAATGTCGTCCAGCGGCATCTCATCGTACAGCGCCCGGCCAATGTGGGCGTCCATCTGGAACCGAATATTTTTGGGAATCTCAATAACCGATGTGGCTTTCGTCTGCGGTTTGGCCTGCGGCTCGTCGGTCATCCATTCATTGACATTAAAGCGGTCGGCCTTCACCGACAGGTTGCCCTCCAGGGGCTGATTGTCTTCCAGCAGAAACGGAATATAATTGCTGAGCGAACCCGTTGCCGAAAAAGCACTGGTTCCCAGTACGCCCTGCGCCTGCTGAACACTCAGCTTCTGGGGAGCAAGTGTCATCCGGGCGGAGTTCAGCGTGAGGCCCTGCGGAAGAGCGTCACCCCGGTATTTCAGGTTGCTGATCTGCAGGGTGCCGCTCGTTGGCAGTCGGTCATAGCGCTTGGCTTTGGCGTCTGAGAGTCGACCCTGCGTCTGAATGTCGGCGTCAATCAGGCCCGCCAGCTGCGTACCTTCCAGCGGAAAAATCCGGGTAATTTTGGTTAAATCAAGCTTGCCCTTAGCGGCCAGATCGTAGGTATAGTCATCAAAATTTTGCACCCAGCCTTTTACCTGAAAGGGCTCGCCCGCCAGTCGTAAACGGAGATCATTGATATCCACGTGAGTATCAGTTAACTGACCGGTTTTGTTGGTGACCGCGGCTACGGCGTTGATATCTTCCAGTGGCTCCGGAAACTTCAGTGACTTGGCGTAGCCATTTTGCAGCTTCATAGCCGCGTT
>Ga0325400_1001771_pt1 | contig 18164 bp, 5 predicted proteins | sample PopdelMetagenome_2_FD_205662 | JGI IMG/M metagenome (GOLD analysis project Ga0325400, IMG submission 205662) | Populus deltoides microbial communities from Bellville, Georgia, United States - Xylem-PdKOR-R1 | ecosystem: Host-associated > Plants > Phyllosphere > Stem > Wood/Secondary xylem... | reverse complement strand
ATTTGATGATTTTAGTTAAATTAACTATAAATTATTTTAATTAGCTTAAAATTATGCCAATTGAGTTGATAAATAATGTTATTTAGGAATAAATTTTTATGAATTATGATCTTGTTGATTATGTTATGGTTTACAAATTATAATGTTATTATGGTGGTACTAATGTCGATATTTCTATTGGTATCACTTATAATGAACTAAAAAAGTTAATATATGAAGGCTTTTAGTGAGATTTGTTTTGAAATTGAAGTTGACATTATTTTAAGGATGCAATATGAGGGCATGTCTAAATCATTATGTTGGTGTGCCAAGTTCTAATGATGAAAATTTGAATTCAATGGTTGAGTTGGCCATAGAAAACGAGTTGTAAATTTTAGAGCTCTACTTGAATAATATACTTAACAAGAAAACCCTTCTACTATGGAGTTTAATTTGAATCCAAGTTACACTCAAATGACCATATAAGCATCACACGCAGCTAGTTTGTCTAGGATCGGTAGGATCAATGGTGATGCAATAAATCTAACATTGACATAAGAAATTATAGATAGGAAAGCTCGGTTGGGTATGATAATTGTTTCATATTGTTATGATAACTTTGAATTAAGTGATGATGAAAATGACTATAATGTGACGACGTAGTTGGGGATGATGAGTTAGTTGGGCTAATAAGCCAATTCATAGGACTTTCCATTGTTGTATTTGAGAATGCTAGTGGGTTTGCTCAAACGATATGTAATGATTAGGCTTTAAGTTGTAAGAGTTCAAGCTTAACTAATAAGTTGGAGGTTGGACAAACTTTTCGAACCAAGTATGAATTAATTTCTGTAGTTAAGCGGTGACATATAAAGAATTCATTACAATATAAGATGCAACGTTCAACCATAACTTATATGCAATTATAGTATATATATGAATCGACATGCCAATTGTATTTACATGGGGGCATTACAAGAATTCTGATTCATTTGAGATCTTAAAATTGAAAGAACCTCATATATCAACTCAATTGTTATGCGAGGTCATCATCAAATTGACTAAGACTTATCAATAATGTGATGATGACCACTGTCAAAGATGAAATAAGTATTTACATCTCTACCATTCAAGCCGTCATATATAAGGATTTTTTGTGTGATGTCTTATACCATGAGGCATGAACAACTAAACAAAAAATATTAAAACAATTATTTGGTTCATATAAGGAGTCTTTTCAAATGTTGCTTATAGTTTTATTAGCTATTATAGAATCAAATCCAAGTATAGTTGTCAAGTGGGATCATAAAATGATTGATGACAATAAAACATTATTTATAAGAGTATTTTAGACATTTGGAGTTGCAATTAAAGGGTTTAAATATTGTTATCCATTGATAAGTATTGATGACACTCATTTTTATAAGAAGTACAAGACAAAATTATTGATTGAAGTTGCTTATAACGAGAATAATATGTATTTTTTTTGTGATGTTATGCTCTGGTCAAATAAGAGACAAACATTAACTAAACATGACTTTTAGATTTACTTCGCCAATATGTCATAGGTGGACATATCGAATTATGTATAATATCAGATAAATATGTAACAATTAAAAATTCAATGGCACATACATGGCTTGAGCTAATTGGGTATCATCATCATTGTTCGTGATACTTTTTCAGTATCTTTAATAAAAGGTTCAAAGATGTGGCGTTGAAAAAAATATTAGAGAAGATATATCAAGGACCTCGAAGAAGTTTGAAATATTTTATATTGGTATGAATTAGAGGGATGAACATATAAAAAAATGGCTAGAATTTGAACCTAAAGAAATATAAACACTCTTATATAATGGTGATCATCGTTATGACAATATAATGACTAATTTATCAGAGGTTTTTAATAATGTTTTAAAATATTTTCATGGTTTGCCCATAATGACCATATAGTTGATGACCTTTATAGGTTATTGTGGTGTGCACGATGCCAAATAACGAATCTACCTCTTAGATCAATGGAATTTTAAATATGTTAAGATTAATCATAAAATTTTAATGGTGTTTTTCTATTTTGTATCTTTAATACCCGACTATATACTTTACAATGTAATTTTATACCTTAAAATATTAAAGTTTACAATTATTTCCTAACATTTTATCTTTGTCAATTCATTTAATTGAATATCGAGTTGGAGGAGCCTATTTATTTATTATTTCAAGAAGGCTATAGGTAATTGTTAAAAAGTTCACATGAATTTATAGGAACAAAGTGAAACTCTTATTTTTTGGATGACCACGCTTAAGGAAAGAAAGAATCCCTGAAATTCGTGTTTAGCTAGGAGTATAAACTAGAAAGAAAAGGATAAAGGTCAGTTTTGTCATTTCCATAAATTTAAAGGGTATTATGTCATTACTCGGTTAACACCCTATGCTACGTTACAAGTCAAACTTTTTTTTTAACACAAAAAAACCTAGACAACCAAAAAAATAATAATCCAAGAATGTGGATTACAAACTCCTTTTTTTTTTATACGGTGATATATTGAATCAATCCGGGTCATTTATAATTAACTTGTTAAACTTACGACCCAGATCTGGAGACTGTGATAACCCTTTAAACAGCAAATCAAAACCAACACAAAACATGTAATGAAGACAAATTCAAAATAGCTTTTTAAAAAATATTGAAATAATAATATATTAGATTAAGCTTTATTTTGTGGCTTAACCTGCTAATATTGTGACATAAGTCATAAACTTCATTAGGTTAAATAATTTTGTTTTTTTTAATTTATTTATTTTACTTAAATATATGATAAAAAATAGAGATTAAAAAAAAAGAATTAAAAGAAAAGATTGAAATAAAAAAATTAATGATAAAAAAGGGAGATGAGAACATATTGAATTGACCCGATTTTAATGGTTTAATCTTTAAAACTCGTGACCTAAGTTATGAACTTTATTGAGTTTAAAAGTTTTATTTTTAGCTAAATATATGATAACAACAATAGAGAAATTTTTTCTTAAAAATAATTAAAAGATGTGATTGTCAACAAAAAAAATTGAAGGATAAAAAAAAGACAGATGACACGTCATCTGCTTTTATTCATATTTTGGCCACCAATGGTGGTTGAAAAGTCATTGGTTGGTTTTTGGGTCAAAACCCTATTTTCAAAATTTCTTTTTGCCAATAAACCCCTAAATAACACCCTTATAACATTAAAAAAACTAATTTATCAAGCTAAAAATTGAAAAATGGCCTAAGAACACAAAATCAAACCCAATAATTTTTTTTTTCTCGGCTTCAATCTATTCTTCAAGCAATATTGATTCTTCAAGCAATATTGAGGTTCAAAATAATCACAATCAAACTTCTCTTGTAGAATAAAACTTTTTGACATTAAAGTTGATATTTTTAGGGTTTGGAATTAATGAAAATTGACAATTTTCTCTCTCATATCTCAAACTCAGGGATTGAAAATAAGAAAAATGGATCTTTGCATCAAAATTAGATTTTTTAAAATTATAAGGATTATGAAGGTTGAAAAGAGAAAGTAGAAGGATAAAAATAAATTTTTGAATAAAAAAATAGATGGATAGTGAAATTTTAGTGTGTTTTACAGTTTGGTCCCCTATATTTTAATTTGCTTGAAACTTGATAAATTTTAACAAATTATAACCCAATTTAGGAATAGAAAGACACTAAAAAAAATTTGAGAACAAAAAGAACTTGCTACAATAAATGTCCTAGGTGATTTAGTATAAGTTACTAATTCATTGGTTAATGCTATGCGGCGGATCAAAGCAAAAAAATAAAATAAAATTAAAGTGCAAAAAACAATATTCAGGTATTGGTGATATGTCTTCTAAAAAAAAAAAAAAATAGATTTCAATCATGAATTGAACAACATATTTAACTAATATTGAGATAGAAAAAATAAACATGAGTTAACTAGCAAAATTTACGAGGATAATCTTGAAAAAAAATCAAAAAGCTCAATGTTGAATTAACTCAATATTGAAGTATAAAATGAGTAAAAAATAAAATTTAATTAAAAAGAACCTAATTGAACTTAATTCAACCAAGCAAACTCACAATTCAAGTCATACGTATCTTTGGATTCAATAAATTTCTTATTCCAGATATTATTTTTCATTTGATTATATAATAATAAAATACATGATAATTTCTAATATGAAACAACCTTTTTAGAAGTAAAAAAAACCATGATAAGCACGTGATGCCGAGATAGTAAAAGTATATAATTGATAACAAATGGTGATATTTTATTTTTTTAGGTTTGAGCAAAATAAAAAATAGATCATCGATAACAAATAATGAAATTATATATATATATATATATATATATATATATATATATTTTAAATTGAGGGGAAGAAAAGGCATTAAACAAAAAAATAAATAATAACCTAGATGTTGTTGATTAATTCATCAATCCTGTGATTCGGCTTATGGATTCAATTGAGTTTAATAAATTTTTTTAACCCAAATATAAAATAAAAAAAAAACTAAAAAGAGCTAAGCGTGTGGGCCTGGTGGCCCAACATGCCTGGGACTTAAGAAAACAACCTAGGCATGTTGGTTCATGTTTTTATTTTTTCTTTTAATTTCTCATAAGGGTGGATGATTGTCCGCCCCATTTGTTAAAAAAAAAAACAACAGCAAACAACTTATCGTCTATATTTTGAAGAATCCAGTGACTAGAGATTGCTGAAAAAACAAGGCTTCGATTTTTTTTGGTTTTAAAACCTATTTTTCAACCAAAACACCTAGAAAACACCTTGATAAACCTATCTGTGACTCCAAAAAAAACCTAAAAAACAGCTTAAAAAATAAAAATTAACTTGAACCCAAAAACATTCCTGCGGTAAGATCTGTCTCCTTGGGCAAGGAGAAGAAAAAAAACACCTAGGTGAAACTACTCTTATAAAATGAAACCTATTGACACCAATTTTAACTTTTTTGGTGGTCAAAATCATCGTCAACAATCATTTTTTCTTGTCTATAATGGAATCTGGATCCTCTCTCCCCTCTCACAAAAAAATTAAGAAATAAGAGAAATGAATTTTGGTATCAAAACTAAATTTTTGACAGCTAAAAAAACCAATAATCTATAAATTATAAAAAATAAGAGATCAAAATAAAGTTTTTGTATGAAGTTTGGAGTCACCACCTATTGTACTTATTATTTTTACTTTGATAATGTGACTTTCAATCAAACTTTTTTTTTTAAAAAAAATGGAATTGAGTTTTAATTTTGGTTTAAAAGGTTTAATTATGAAAAAAAACTAAAATAAAATTTCAAAAAAATTAATGTTATAATCTATGATGATTCGTGAAAGGATAAATAATAAAAAAATACTACAATAATTTCTACACATAATTTATAGTAATAATAGTAGTAGTAGTATTAGAAGAAGAGGAGGAGGAAGAGGAGGAGGAGAGAAGACCACGAAGAAAGCAAAGAATAGAGGGCAGTTTTGTCATTTTTATCGATAAAACAGAATAAGCATTCAAAATTTTAGTGACCGTTTAGCGCCACCGGCTTACCAGAAATAGATATTTACGCGCTATGAATTGCTTGTCCTCCACCCCTCCCCTCATTCTAATTTCTCCTTTGCTACAATTAGATTTTAATTGCTTTTGTTTTTTGTTTCTCTCACTGCTAATTCCTTTTTTCTTTCTTTCTTCTCGTTACCATCATCGTCATCTCTTAATCTGCTATCTCTCTCACCCCGTTTGTTTTCTGATTGTGTTTCTTGTTCTCTCTGTGAACCATGGATTCTTCTTCTTCTTCGACCACTACTAGAATATTTCATCCTCGAAGCGCACTTCGAGAAAACCTTCAACGGAAAAAATCGTATGAAAATGTGAGTCTACAAAACTATATATGAAGGATTTAATTATGCGGTTCCTTTTCTTTTGTTTAATTTCACTGATTATTGCAGTTGTGTTGTTTTGTGTCTCTCAATTAATTGTTTAGGTGATTTGAGAATTAGGGTTAGGGTTTTCTTTTTCTTTTTTGTGTGTGATTCTGTATGTGGGTTTCTTTGTGCCTATCTGTTTGATGAATTGCTTCGGAGAAAGAAGGGATTCTGGGTTTAATTGATTTGTTTTGTTATTCTTATTAAGTCGAAGATTACTAAATCTTACAGTTTCAAATGATTATATTCTTTTTGGGTTCTAATTCAGATTTTCTTGTTCTGGACAGTTGGATCGATTTATACCAAATAGGTCAGCTATGGACATGGATTTTGCGCATTACATGCTCACTGAAGGGAGGAAAGCCAAGGAAAGCCCACCTTCACAATCGCTATACCAGAAGCTTTTGGCAGAGGCGTTCAATATGAACGGAAGGCGAATTTTAGCCTTCAAGAACAAACCACCCACCCTGGTGGACCCTATCCCGTTGTTTTCATCATCATCAGTTCATTCTTCTAAACCTGTCAAGCCCCAGCGGCACATTCCTCAGGTTCATGCATGTTCTCATCTTTTTTATGCTTTAGAATCACGGGCTTGGCTTTCAATAGCATAAGTTGATAGGGATTTTTTTATAGTTTACAGATGTAGTTGCTGATTGTTTCTGTTATTTGTGATATCCCGTCTTTGACTAATTTTGTGTCTAAATTGATTGAATGTTTGGAATTGATTTTGCAGAGACCAGAAATGACATTGGATGCCCCTGACATAGTGGATGATTTCTACTTGAATTTGTTAGATTGGGGCATCAATAATGTACTTGCAATAGCTCTTGGGACAACCGTGTATCTTTGGAACGCTTCAAACAGTTCTATCTCAGAAGTAGTCACTGTTGACGAGGAAGATGGTCCTGTCACTAGCATTAGCTGGGCACCTGATGGACGTCACCTTGCTGTAGGCTTGGACAACTCTAATGTCCAGCTATGGGACTCTGAAACTAATCAAATGGTTTGTACACTCCCATTTGTTTTGGAAGTCATTTATTTCTTTTTTAGTTGTGATATAATCTGCCTGATAATTTCTTATTAACGTGTCATTGGTGCAGCTAAGAACACTCCGAGGAGGTCATCGATTGCGAGTGACGTCACTGGCCTGGAATCATCACTTACTTACAACTGGAGGAAAAGATGCTAAAGTCATCAATAATGATGTGAGAATAAGAGAACACATTGTTGAATCATATGAGGGACACCGACAGGAAGTTTGTGGATTGAAATGGTCAGCTTCAGGCCAGCAATTAGCAAGTGGAGGGAATGATAACCTTCTTTTCATATGGGATAGATTTATGGCCTCTTCAAATTCACCAAGGCATTGGCTTCACAAGCTCGAGGACCACACAGCAGCTGTGAAAGCCCTTGCTTGGTGTCCCTTTCAGAGCAATCTGCTAGCCTCGGGTGGAGGTGGGAATGATAGGCACATTAAATTTTGGAACACCCAGACTGGCACATGCTTGAACTCAGTGGACACCGACTCACAGGTTTGCGCTCTTCAGTGGAACAAGCATGAGCGGGAATTGCTTAGCTCTCATGGATTTACAGAGAACCAACTCATTCTATGGAAATATCCATCGATGGTAAAGATGGCAGAGCTCAGTGGTCACACTTCTCCAGTCCTCTTTATGACTCAGGTATTGATAATGAACTGATTTTAAATCATAGATTTCTATAAAAATTTATGTTGCCTGTTAGAGTATAAAACTATGATCATATTATTTTATAACCTTCTTCATTGCTGTTATTTTTTTTTCAGAGCCCAGATGGATACACAGTGGCATCTGCAGCAGGTGATGAAACATTGAGATTTTGGAATGTGTTTGGGAATCCAAAAGCGGCTAAACCTGCACCAAAGGCAATTGCTGAACCATTTGCTAATGTATCCCACTTCCGCTAACATCATGCAAAAGCAACAATGATTCATTGTAAGTTGTAGCTGGCAGACAATTTCTTATTGGGTTGAGGATGGTTAACTGCAATATCTTGTAGACGTACTTTTCTTTTTGCCACTAATCATAAGAGAGAAGTCAAACTAACAGTACATCAAAGACAGAGCAAAATCTGAGTTACAGAGCGAGTTGGTCGCCCATGTAGTAGTAAATGCAGCGATTTTGTCATATGGGGCATGTACAGCCATGGTTGCAATTACATGATAGGGCACATAGATGTAATGTCTTAATACATAGTGTATATTCTTTTTAGAGTAATAAAACAAAATTACGAGATACTTTTCTTACGTGCAGGACACGTGCCGCCAGTGTGATCATGTATTTTCCCTTTTTAATTTTATATTTGCTGCGGAACTTGTGGTTTTCCAAATGGTTTGTGTTTTAGATTTGTTAATCTTGGTTTTCTTTTTATCCTCCCTGGTGTTAATGTTGTTGGTTTTTGTATTTTTAAAATATTTTTTTAAAAAATTAATTTTTATTTTATTTTTTTATTTTATATTAATATTTTTTTAATATTTTTAGATAATTTATGTTAAAAATAATTTTTTAAAATTAAAATAATATTTTTTTAATATATTTCTAAAAAAAAACTTTTTAAAAAAACTTATATTATATTTTTAAACACCCTCCTAGTACTATACAGGAACTCCCATATTCTCCGTTTTAGATGCATTTGGATTCCACTACAATGAGCATTTGGATTCACTACAATAATCACACCGTCAGTTTTTTTTTTTCAAGAGTTTATTTAATATTGTAGTAATAATTATTTTTTAAAATATTTTTTATTTAAAAATATATTAAAATAATATTTATTTTAAATAAAATACATGATATAAAGTGAGTTTTACCCAAAATAAAAAGGAAATAATTTCAAGAACCACTGTTCAGCCATAAATCTCAAGTTGCTTATTATTTTCAAGACTTGTTTTGCAGTAACGAAGCGATCACTCTCTATGGCTGTAATGATCTAAATTCTGCGAAATTATCTTCAGATGATGCAATCTCTTCTAAGGCCAGTTTCCAAAGATGAGGTCAATAACGCTCTAAAGGCTACGAATTCTTATAAGAATGCAGGTGCTGTTGGGTTGTAAACAAATTTTTTATAAGACCTTTAGCGATGTGGTGGGGGACTGTTTATTCTGTGGTTCAACATGCCTTTACAACATGCCATTTCCTGTAAACTTTAGCTGAGGTCTCTCTTGTGTTGATTTTGCTCTGTCTGGGGATTTAATTTCTCCAACTCAAACTAGCTTTTTTCCAGACCGGCTTGCTTCTGATAACATTTTTGTGGTTCGAGTTCCCTTCACACTATTCGGGAGAGTAGAAAACGTCAGAAAGGAAGGGTTCTGAAGATAGATTTAGCTAAAGCCTACGACCGAGTTGATTGGAGATTTCTTCAACAAATTCTTATAGACTTTGGCTTTCCTGATCTTTAAGGTTTCTCTGATTATGAAGTGCGTTACTAGTTCATATTTGTCAATTATTTGGAATGGTCAAAAGCTCGAACCTTTTTAACCGAAGAGGAGTCTTCGTCAGGGAGACTCTTGTGTCCATATATCTTTTGTTTTATGCATGGAGAAGCTGTCTTCGTTAATTGAGAAGAGGTTCGGAAGGGGTGAACGGCGTCCGATCTTTCTGGGTACAAATGGGCCTTCAATTTATTATTCGCAGATGATGTGATGTTCTTTAGGAAAGCAACTATTGATCAGGCTCGTGCCATGGTTTTAACCCTTGGGCTGCTACATTACTTTCTGGGTACAAATCCTATGTATTCCATGTACACTATATGGTTACCTAGGGTGGTTTGTGATGAAATAGCTTAATGTGCTCACCAATTTCTTGGGCTCTTAGAGATGGAAAGCAAGGGGCTCATTTGATCGATTGGGACCTGCAGGTCACTTTGTCGAAATCTAGTGGGAGACTTGGGTATCATACAAGCTCGTGAGTGTAATACTGCCATGGAGTTAAGCATAAGTATTCTTAATTATGAGCCTGGCACATTGGGGTTAAGGTTTTGCATGCAAAGTATCTGCATGCCACTGATATTTTTTTTCTCACAGTGCTCCTCGTGGTGCTTCTTTTACATGGAAAGGCATTATTAAAGGTCTTGACATGCTTAAGGAGGGTTATTGCTGGCGAGATGGTGATGGGATCGATGAGCATATCTATCTGGTTTGATAGTTGGTGTGTTGGAAGACCTTTATGTTATGGGATTGAGCGCGTTCCAAGTCAGCCGCACTTAGGTTAGTGATGTTATTTCTGATTCTGGAGGTTGGAATTTGTTCCTGCTTCACGTTTTTGTTTCCTGCTAGCTTTCGTACTAGATACCATCAAAGCTAGCTACTCATCTTCCCATGTATGATTGTATGGGGGATTAGGAGAATATGGTCTTCTTCTTCGGATGTTTCTTATACAGTCCGGTCTGGTTCTTATACAGTCCTACTTCTGGCAGCATATTTAGAGAATGCCTATTGCTCAGAAACATAAATTGTTTATGTTGCCAGCAACATGGAATAGATTATTGACAAATGAAAGCTCAATTTAGCGTAACTCGGCTCCCTCTTCCATATGTTCTAGGTGCCATCAATCTACAGAAACTGTTCCCATTGAAAATTATGCATCATGAGATGATTTGTTAGGCTTCAAGGAGTTTAAAGAGTTTGGCGTGAAACAACGAGATTGGTAACTAAGGTTCATCCCGTGGTAGTAGAGAGAGGATGTCTAGAGCACTTACTATAGACACGGGTAATGCAATGGCACGAGCAACCCCTAGAGAGACTTGTCGAGTATGGAGGTAAAATATTTCCTTGAAGGTCATTCTGCCCAAGCTTTTTTGGGTAATGCAACAGACTACAAGCGTTAGGAGTGGCTGATGATGATGGTGATGAGGTCAAGTGTGTTACAATGATGATGATGATGAGATGGAGTGTGTTACCACAATTGCCAACACTTGTTAGGGTGGCAAGGTCTGATCTTGACCTTGGGTTGCCAACACTGTTTGAATGAAGAGATATACCTGATTGATGAGTTGCTGAAGGTTTTGCTGGGTAGAAATGTCCGTGGTAACATGTAGATATATCTTGCTTCTCGGCCCAATATGTGTGTCTTTGTTGTATGTTGTGGAATAACTTGGAAATGTCAAAAATAAGTTTTAGAAATTAAAGGTTTTTTGATTAGTTTCCCATAGACAACATTAATTGATGAGTTTCAAAATTCAAGATGCGTAGGAATAAAACTGACGTGTTGGATAATTGATTAATCTTTTAGTTCAAGTAATTTGATTCATTCTTCATAGTTAATGTATATGGTGACTTGATATGGAAAGCCATATGGTTGGTAACTGGTAGCAAGTGATGCTTGGTAAGCCAGGTGATCGATAGCTGTGGTAATAGTAAGTGGTGCCTGATAAGTCAGGTGATCAATAGATGTAGTAGTAACAGATGATGCTTGATAAGTTAGGTGGTTGTTAATTAGTACCTGCAAAAGGTCTCTATTTATGGAAGTGGGGATTTTTTGGTGGTAAAGTCAGTAACTTTATAAAGAGAAAGTGCAATGATATTTTAGGAATAGACTTTGAAAATATGTATGCTGAAAATGTTAAGAAGAAATAGATTATGAACTCTTGACTTGGAAGATTCATGATGTATTTATAGCTTATGAATCTTGTATTTTTATGGAGAGGGGGGGCTAAATGTAATTTTACCCTTGTAATATTTTGAATTGTATTCTACTCAAGATAATATGTATTGGATCAATATAAAATACTGAGGGACATGCATAGGGTCCAGGAAAAATTCTTGGCGAATGTTGGGCTCTGGTCTATTAGAGGTGGGAAACGAGTCTAGGCATGCTGCTAGAACCCATGCATGTTGGGCTCGGGGTGCGCTCTCGAGTCTCTCTAGGCCCTCTGTTATACATTAGGCCTAGGCTACCAAACTTGAGCTCAATAAGTTTTTATTATTATTTTGGAGGGTTTTTTCGGTCTCCTTTAAGAGTTTTTTTAGGTAATTTTATTTGGATCCATCACAAACAAATAATATTTGGCATTATTTGATGGAAAAAAACACGCTATATTTTTTTTTTATTTAAAAGGGAGTTTGGTTTAAACCTACAATTCATACAAAATATTCTATTCAGAATGCCATTAAAGTGTTTGTTTTTGCGTTTCTTTTTTTAAAAAAATTGATTTGTTTTTAGCTTCAAAATATTTTTTAAAATTTTAGATCGTTTTATTATATCAATATCAAAAATAAATTTTAAAAAATAAAATAAAAAATATTATTTTAATATATATTTAAATAAAAAAACATTTTGAAAATCAATTATATATTATTATAATCTCATGGTATGGTAATATTGTAAAAATAGGGGAACACTTTGTAATCATTTTCATGTCCCAAAAAAAATTTCGAGGTAATTCAAACAACTCATCCTGCTTTTACCATTCAAGCTATCAAAAACAAGTTCATCTTCCGTTAATTTTCCACATCAAAAAGAAAATGCAGAAAACATCTCTATCCAACTACCAAATCCAATTCCCCGTCACTAAAATGAATCCGAAAGGAATGACCATATGAAAAGAAGGAGACAGATAAACTACAAATCAATGCGACCAAGTCTCCTCTTTACTTCAAAAACCCTCCCTCATTTAAACACTCCAAAAAATAATCCAAGAACGAAAAATCCACACGTTTTGCACTATCAATCTTTAAACCCGTTACTCCGTGAGACCCATTCTCCCTGTCTTTTTCTTCTTCTTGTTTTTTTTTTTCTTTTTCACTTTCCAGGAAAGCTACCAACAAAGAAAATTCCTAGAGGCATGATAACCCTTCCCTTACTCCATTTCTATATCACTAATAAATTAAATTGTACATTTGTCAGATTCTTCTCCACCTTAGAAGAGTGAAAGTCGTTGTTGAACTTCAACTAGCGACCTTTTGACCAGTCCCGCCTTCCCCAGCCAGCCAGCCAGCCTACAATTTATGCATACCCCGTAAAAACCTTGTGCAAAGCCATTCTTTCTATAAAAAATTCTCTCTTTTCTCTCATCTTGATATCTTGAGTTCATACTAATCTTGAAATCCTCTCTGTAAAACATGAATGATCTCTTCTCCAGCTCCTTCTCTCGCTTTAGCAGCGAAGAAGCCCCCCCAGCTCACCATGTAATTCAGATGTCTGAAGCGCCATCCACTGGAGGGGTTAACCTTGACAAGTTCTTTGAAGATGTAGAGTCCATCAAAGACGAGCTGAAAGAGCTAGAGAAGCTTAATGGGAATCTTCAGTCTGCACATGAGCAAAGTAAGACTCTGCACAACTCTAGGGCTGTCAAGGACTTGAGGTCCAAGATGGATGCCGATGTTGCTCTAGCATTGAAGAAGGCAAAGCTGATCAAGGTCCGGTTAGAGGCCTTGGACCGGTCTAACGCAGCGAACCGGACTCTTCTTGGGTGTGGAGCGGGGTCTTCTTCGGATAGGACTAGGACTTCGGTGGTGAATGGGTTGAGGAAGAAGTTGAAGGATTTGATGGATGGTTTTAACGGGTTGAGGCAGAAGATATCGACTGAGTATAGAGAGACTGTGCAGAGGAGGTATTTTACAGTGACTGGGGAAAATCCTGATGAAAAGACTATTGATCTCTTGATCTCTACAGGTTAGTTGTTAATTCTGGACCGATTTTGGTATTCGATAAAAGAACCTAAAAGCGTTGACTTTAGATATACGGCTAAAGAGACAAAATTTATTTGCATGGTAAAATTGATCTCAACTTTTTTTTTCTTCCTGGTATAAAAACGATTTGCGATAATTGGAACGAGGGAGAATTTAGATGAGTGTTCACGCATGTGCGAGGGGATGATGTTTGTTCATCTCATATAGGTGGCAGCAACCCATGATGAGTGGGGACTGGTTGGTGATCGTTGACAGCCTTTCCCTTTTGTACATACAAACTCAATCTGCAAATCTTTTCATTTAGTTTTGTCTATGGTGTTCGTGGGATTAGATTCTAGCTAGTCATCACTTGGGTCGGCACTAAATTACTCAACCAGCTAATGAATGGAGTCCATTCAAATAAATTTACTGTGGTTTCTGGGAGTTTTTGAATTCGAGACCTTCAAGATTGGGATAGATTTGTTGCAATGGTCTAATGATTTGAAAATTTTGTCACTATACAGGTGAGAGCGAGACATTTCTCCAGAAAGCAATTCAACAACAAGGGAGAGGCAGGATTTTGGACACTATTAATGAAATTCAGGAAAGACATGATGCTGTGAAAGATTTGGAAAATAATCTAAAGGAGCTTCACCAAGTGTTCTTGGACATGGCAGTATTGGTTGAACATCAAGGTGAACAATTGGATGACATTGAGAGCAACATGCAAAGAGCTAATTCTTTCGTGCGAGGCGGCACCCAGCAGCTGCAGACTGCCAGGAAACTACAGAAAAATACAAGGAAATGGACTTGTTATGCCATTATTATATTGCTGATCATCATACTTGTTGTGCTGCTCATTTTGCAGCCTTGGAAGTAGAGGTGATATTGTCTAGAGATCGATATGTCTATACCTATCAGCTGTCCTTCATTCCAGTTTGTTACGATGAGCATTTTATTTTATTTTTTGGCGTGTGGTTTATTTATTACTCTCTGCCTTTAGCGGATTATCAGAGGCAGAGAGATGGGAAATCATAGGATATCGAGTGTAATTTATGCGTGTGAGTGCATCCAGATTCGGAAAGCCATGGATTCCCTTTTGGGTCTAGGCAGGCATTGCCGTATTGGAGACAAGCAACCCCTTTTCGTATTTAGATTCTTTTCTGTAACTAATATTTTGGATGTTAGCTTATGAATCTTCTGTTCTTCGTGGCATGTTTATACGCGCGTTTTGTTGATCATGGGCCATGCCTCTACATCATGTGTATATATATATATATGTGTGCTTGTAACTAGTCATAGAAAAATGCTGCCTTTCCCTTTATTCTATGTTTCTGGCAACTTCTTATCAAATATTTGGTGTGTTGGACTTGTAATCTTCTGCTTCAACAAAGGTGGCTTCGGATTTTCAACGACTTCCACTTGGCAATAGGGACTTGACTAGAATAAAAGAAATGGAAGGATATAAAATCATGTGAGAAGGCACGTGTTCGAGATGCGAGGGAGACTTTGATTTTTCATTCTTCTGGAAATAAGGCACACGAAACTACAGTAAATAAGGGTGGAAATCTCACCCGAATTAAGTTTCCTAATAAACTTGGCTACGTCAGCATATAAAATGAGGCCTCCTCCTTGGAAGTTGTTTATCAAACTACAGTCATAATCCATGTACTAGCTCAAACATGCAACACTGAGAACTCTGCAGTGCTGGGGGCTTAAGACTAAGATAGCCTTTCCAATCCAGGGTCCTTCAACGGGCCTAATAATTTTATGGCTCTATATGAACTGGGCTCATGTAATTGTACTCTAGACTTGCCGGTTCATTTGATAGAAAATCCAACACAGACATAAAGAAAGATCCCTTCTAGGGGGCTGAGCTGTGAGTCTGGGTCATTCTATGCTGCAAAAGTATTAAAATCCTGGGCACCTGCACTGTTAACAGGTTATTCACGGTCGAGCTGCCGGAGGGAGAAGAAGAAGAAGAACAGACAATCTTCAGGTTTAAGTGGGAAATTAACAAGTTATGCGTTGTTATCTTGATCCAACGATGTGCATTAAGAGAACCAAATCTAATGGATGTTATTTGATTCCTTATCGGTACCGAGCTTGTACAGTTGTGTGCAACAGTGAAAGCCTGTGAATTTCTCCTGGGATTCCGACGGTTTGGCATCAGCCCTCTTGTTAATAATGTCTTAGATAATATCTCCGGGAAGCTGCCAGGTAGAAAGATACGAGGAGTGGCAGCACGCAACAAGCTTGCCTCCTACAAACTATCCAGTTTGATGCCTATAGAACTGGCTTTTAGAGATTAATTATATATTACCAGCTTTCCCCGACAGAGAAACGTATTTACGACAAACTTCTTCGGTATTGGGAACCAATTACGAATTTAATTGCTTATTGTACATGAACAAGCCAGTTTTAAGCTAAGTAAAACATCCTGGCTAGATTGGAGTTTTCTTGGGTTATTATCCAACTCAGCCTTTATAGCTTTTTTCCACGCAAAGTGGAAGAAATAGAGTATAGCCTGCCTGGATTTCCAACCTAGCTATATATATATAAAGTGGAGGTTGTTGAAGGGATTGTGTATTGATCTGTTTTGGGTTAGTACTTACCTAGTGGCACTTGCATTGTGGCAAGCCTATGCTTGCTTTGTTTGTTTTTTTTTTTTTTTTAAGCAGTGTTTTACCTGAAATTATTTATGGTGATGTTGAGAATGCGATCCAAATATCAAATAAAATTTCATTAAAATTTAAATTTCTTTAGTTTAAAATTAATTTTTATTTATTTTTTAATTGTTTTGATATAAAAAATGATTTTTTAAAAAATTATTATATTTTAATGTATTTTTAAGTAAAAAATACAAGAAATTTCATGAAATATATGTAGCTGAAAATTATGTTTTTGCTCTAAAAAAGAAAATAATAATCTGTAGAGAAAATTTCCAAAACTTTCAGGAACATGGCAAAGAAGACTAGCTGTTCCTCTTCTGCAGGATTTCCTGTTCCTTAAAAAAGTCGTACGAAAACACCAGCGAAAGATCATTGTTAGGACCACCGCAGAAAAAAAATTCCCAATCTCCATCGAAATTTGGTTACACACATAAAATAATGATAGACATCTAACCTTTTATTTTAATCAAATTATATATATTTATCATTATCTGTGCCTTAGTTGTTAATTAACATACGATTACTGTTACATTATTACACAAGAAACTGTTTGGGAATTGAACATTTTCCATCGCTATTCACCCTAACCCATAATACTAAGGATATTAGAAGCGATTATTTTTGATTTGGTTTAGTTTTTATCTATAAAAAATAACCAAGCCAATTTTTTATTTTTTTGGAAAAAATCCGAAACCGAACCAAACCGAGTCAAACCAACCGGTTTCGGTTCGGTTCGGTTCTTGATTTCAAAAAACTAAGAAAACCTATACGCTCATATTTCTTCTCGAACTCGCCAGTAAGATGCTTTTTTCACAAATGTTGGATTCCCTGCATTGTGCAAACAACTAGTGCAAACAACTAGAAGTCAAAAATCAACACCACTGATTTCAGTTAAAAAATAAAAATAAAATCAACATCCCAAATCCAAAACTCTGCTTTAAATCAAAACTCTAAATTTCTTGCAAAAAAAACATGGTTTTTCCTATATTTTTCAAATACCCAAATGCCAAAAATCCAAACCCGATTTTTTAAAATCAAAACCCCAAATCTTCTTATACAGATAAATCTCAGTATTTAAAAGAATACCAAGAAGCTGAAAAACAAAACCCATGTTTTTTTTATATAAAAATATCAAAATCCAAACCCAAACAACACTAAAAATCAATAGGAAACACAGAACCCAGATAAAAAAAAACTCATGATAGATTTAACCAAAACAGATACACATACCTGTGTCCCCATCACTACCAACAACAATTTGCTATAGAACTGATTCAAGAGAACTTTCTTCTCGAATCTACAATATGTTTTAGACCCAACATCTTGTCTACAACTATAAAAAAAAAGCCAGAAAAAACTTAGCAAGGTCATTAATCATTATGGTTTTGCTGTAGAAGGGGCTGAAAAAAATAACAATAAAAGAATGTTGACAAGATGCATATGCTAAAACGCTATAAAGGAGTAGTGGAGTACCATGTGATCTTGGGTAAATGAAGAGGAAAGGCCAACTGGATAGTGGATCGATCTGTTTTTGAGAGGCTTGATTAGTTTCAAATTTCAATTGACTGGTTGGTTGTTTTGGATCTCTGTCACTCTGTGTTTCTAAGTCTAGGGAGAGGGAGAGGCGAGAGGGGGTTGATGGTAGCTAGGGTTATTGGGGGGCAAATCATTTTTTCTATTTATAGTACCTTTTTTAACTAGTTCGGTTCGGTTTGGGTTAACCAGTTTCTACCTTACAAAATCAAAACCGAACCAAACCAAACCAAACCGGAATTTTTTCTAAATATTCTAATCAGTTTTTTTAGTTTTTTTCTGTTCGGTTTTTTCGGTTAATTTTTTTTCGCTTTTCTCGGTTTATCGGTTTTTTGATCACCCCTAATGGATATTACTGTTTATTTCTACATTGCAATTTTTTATTATTT
>Ga0325400_1001770_pt1 | contig 18167 bp, 15 predicted proteins | sample PopdelMetagenome_2_FD_205662 | JGI IMG/M metagenome (GOLD analysis project Ga0325400, IMG submission 205662) | Populus deltoides microbial communities from Bellville, Georgia, United States - Xylem-PdKOR-R1 | ecosystem: Host-associated > Plants > Phyllosphere > Stem > Wood/Secondary xylem... | reverse complement strand
ACAACAAACTCCCTATAACCCAATTTATAATTTGATGAGTTTTAATGTAGCTTTATTTTTCTCAAATTTTACTGGCTTGTTTTAAGTATTTTAAGACTTCTTATATATGATGGGATGTAATGAGATGGAATTGGATGATTCTTAAGAATGTTTGAATTTTAGCTCGGTGTGATGATTTGCGGGATGAATATAGCTGGATCAGGAGTTGGGGTTCTATTGTGATGTATTCATTAGTTTTTCTGGTTTGTTCTTGCTGGGATTTTCTTGCTCTCTCATATCAGTTATCTTATGTGGTGGCCATTGTTTGTATTTGTGACATGGGAGCTATCTGGAAGTGTATTTAAAGAAGAGAAATTGATATATTCTGTTATTCAACGCTATGGTTAAGGGAAAGGTCAATGATCTTGTGTGGCTGGTGTGTTCTTCAGTTAGATTGTTCTTTGGAATAATTATGGTGGAGAAGCTAGTTTGATGCAATTATAAAGTTCTCTTCCGGGAGAAACACAGATTTATCTCTTTTGAAGATGTTGGCTGCTGTGATTCTGAAGATAGAGATAGATCGATGTGCTGGAGTTTTGCCAGATTGATACTATGTAAGTGTGTTCGAAGAAACTTATATTTATCCGTTCTCTACCTTATGAACGAAAAAAGAAAAGGAAAATTTGTCATTTTACTATATAGTATTCTCTGTGCAATATAGGTGCATGGATTCTACCAAAACTTTTAAAAGGATTTCGATTCTAGCTGATGGATTCTAAAGTGTAGCATACATATAATGGTTATAATAGATCTTCAAATCATCTTCGGAATTCTAGGATTCTTTAAGAGAATTCAAAAACATACAGCGCATAGCAATAATAACAGTAGACTCAGAATTTGCTGCAAATAAAGCACATCACAAGTGCCGACATTATAATATTCTTGAGCCTTCATATAACTTGGCAATCAACAAGTAAATCAGGCATTGCACCTTTGCTCTTCGATCCTCTCCCATCGAAGTCGCATTAAGCTTTTGTTTCTTGGTCTCGAAAGGGAATCTTCTTCTTGTATTTGAATTATATTGCTCCCATGAGTACTGGCAATAATCACATCATGATGGTGACTAGAGGGGTTGTGTGCGGTAAATGTAGACACCGATTATCAATACCGACAACAAATTCCACAGAAGTTAAGTGCCCAACTTGCAATAAGATGAATCCAATTCCAACCTATGAACAATTCGGTAACAAAGATCGGAGCATCGAAAAGTTAATCGTTAAGGCAAAGGAAAAGATATCAGGCAATGATCTAATTAGTAGCAAAAAACCAGACTCGTTGAATAAGAAACCCTGCCCCTTGAACATTCCGGGGTCATCATCATTGGAGACAAGATCAGCAGGGAAGCGAGCGCTGCTGATCGGGGTGACTTACAAAAGGAAGCACAAGCTTAAGGGGACAATCAATGATGTGAAGAGCATGAGAGAATTGTTGATCCTCGATTTTGGCTTCAAGGAGGAGAATATTCTGGTTCTGACAGGTATTTCTTATGGTCATAGGCAGGCATGCTTGTAGTTTCAATTTACATAGTTCAGATAATTGTTATTCCTTCTCTTATTTTCTGCTCTCACTTTTTTTTCATTGCCTTACTAATGAGTGAAAATCTTCCTTTCGATACGCATATGCTAGTGCATGGGATGCAATCAAATTTATGAGGGATCTACCGTGGGACTCCCATTACCCAGACGAATATTAGGGAAGGAATATCTTCGGATTGGAATTGTAATTTTTCTGTGCAGGAAATGAAGAAAGGAAGGAATCAACCATAAATTGGATGTGGAAGAACAACGGTCAAAATAAAATAAAATTATCTGGACCGTACCACTTTCTAAAGTTTAGTCCACTCATTTTTTATTTTTTCTAGCCTAGCTTTCTCCTCTTATATAATAATTAAAATAAACATAAGTCATTAAAAATCGAATTTACTTAAATGAAGAAAACTGTGTCAAATGCATAACCTATTGTCTGCGTGTCCCCCTATGGATGATTTCAACTATCACACAAGATGACTGCCCATCTGGATTTATTTTTTCTTTATTAGGAGGTTCGTTGAATCCTGGGTTACATAATGACGATAGTCTCCTATAAAAATTCATTTGAATCTTTGGTATCTTAGTACTCTATGTAATTAACTTGGTTGTCTGGAAATTTATTTATCGTAAAATACGTGAAGAATAGTTAATGCTTTGTTATTTCTTGCGCTACAAAATGCAGAGCAGGAGATAGAACCAGAACTAATTCCAACAAAGAAAAACATCCTGAAATCCCTGGAATGGCTCGTGAAGGGCTGTCAGGCAGGTGACTCCCTCGTGTTCTACTTCTCCGGCCATGGCTTAAGTCAACCAGATTTTGAAGGCGATGAGCGAGATGGGTTTGCCGAAAATATTTGTCCCGTGGATTTCATGACCGAAGGCATGATCGTTGACAATGATATTAATTCAACCATTGTTTGGCCGCTCAAAAAAGGTGTCACTCTTCATGCAATTGTCGATGCCTGTCACAGCGGAACTGTCCTTGATCTTGAGCATGTCTACAATAGGCAAGAGTAAGTTTCATCCCTTTGCGATTGTTATAAAGCTTGAAAGGTTCGATACATCACCAAGCTTCAGCTGCTCATTTATTTGTTATCCTGCTTTGCGTAGTTTCACCTTTATAGGCTGAAAATGCATATTTCTTCTTTGCAACAGAAACAAATGGGAAGATAACAGCCCTCTATCTGGAAATGCTAGGAAACATCCGGATGGTGGATTGGCAATATCTCTCAGTGCCTGTCTTGATAATCAAGTTGCTGCTGATACCACCGTAAGATATGCACTAGTTCAATAATATTCTCTCTATTATCTACCTACAAATTTCAACATTCTGATGTGATAAAATTAATATGATTAGTTGTTGTATCTTCAGAGGAAATATTTGAATTAGCTAACTCGTCTATTTACATAAATTTTCAGGCATTCACAGGAAAGACAATGAATGGAGCTATGACCTTCCTTTTAATTAAAATTCTGAAGAAATATCACGGAGCAACATATGGTGACCTACTTGATATGATGCATGAAGAATTGGACAAAGTTAATGAAAGCAGATGCTTTGCTGAAAAAATCTTTAAAAAAATAACGAAAAACATGTTATTGCAGGTCATCTTCTGTCATAAACTTACTGTTTCCCCGGTTTAGAAAACATTTTCATATGAATTCTCATAGTGTTGTTTGATGTGTGCAGAAGCCTCAGATTTCAGCTTCCAAACCATTCGATGTTTACAAGGAACATTTTGTTCTGTAATCGTGAGAGCAAGAAACTAAAATAACACAACAGCATGTCTATGACTAGCGAGTCTCTGATAATAAGCAAGGAAAGGGGAAAAACATTTTCCTTCAGTTTCTTGAATATTGGCCTGTTAGGCAAATCTCTATTTATCATAGTACTTTTGGCAATCAGTGAATATCCTTAACCTACCAAGCGAACGTTTTGTTCTGGATCAACTCTGTGTCCCTAGATCGTTGAAGAGTTCGAAACTGAACTTGTTTGCTTCTGGGTGCTGATTGTGTATTCTAAGTATGTGGAATAACATATTGTTGGTTAAAGCAATTTATTTGTGAACTTTTTTATTTTGAGCGTCACAAGATACAAAAATTATGACATAAACTAGCTCTTATTGTGAATCCATATAACATGATTAATAATCGGGTTCGTCTATAGATCATGTCAATATAATAATTTTAGGTTAGGACAAATCCAGTTTTGGTCCATGTTAATCTAGTTAATTTCAATTTAATCTCGTACAGTTTATGAAAATTTCAGTTTTTTCTCAAATGTTTCAATATCTTTCGTGAAGTTTTAATGTTAAATCAACTATCAAATTTGTTTTCGGTCATTAAACTTTTAAAATTTTATCAAATAGAATCTTTTATTTTCTCAAATCTTGTACAAATAATTTAATGAGATAAAATCTTCTGTTTTCAATTAAAATGTACAACTAATGCCATATATACAATTTGTATTTAAAAATATAAATATAATAACTAGAAAGAATAGTATTAATATTAACAAAAAAATTAAAAAAGGTGGTATTTTTTTATCTTTTATTTTTTATTATGAATTTTTTTCCAATTTCATCATTCAATAATGATTTAATTGAGAATTATACTTTATAATTTATTTTAATTTGTTTTCTAAGAAGTTATCCTAAGTTTAGCGGGTTTATTTTTCAGTTTATTTCTATGATTTTATCTCAATCTTATAACATACGTTGTTGTTACCTATTTTTTGGGGCTCCATGTAAGTAAAAAAAAGGAAAAAGAGAAAATAAAAACAAATAAAAATAATGGAACAAAATAAAAAATATAAAGCCCAAGATGAACGTTCCTTGATTCAGCTAAAAAGTGAGGATGCACACTGTTAAAGTGTTTCCATGCTTTACCATCAGAAGGATGCATCATCACTCCATCAACCGCATCATGCCATTGCTGACATGAATAACCTATGTAATCTAGGTGTGATTGAGAAGTATCAAAGTTTTTTATTTGCTACAAAAGTCTTCCCCCTGCTAATTCTGAGTTTATAACGGGAATACCCATATGTCCTGCACTTAGTCAGCTCAGCATTTTCAAGGTAGTATAATATACATAAGTTTGTACACATGTTAATTTTCTAGTATCCTAGACTGAAGGGTTTCATCATGGACTTAACAGCATGGAAGTACTCCTTTAGCCTGTTCCCTTAAGATAAAATGTTTCTTATCCATTCGACAATTCTGTCATAATCTTCCTCACTCACCCCATAATCAGACTTGATGGTAAACACTAGTGCACCGACCGATAATTTACTATGATTTGAGTAGCCAGCCATAATAGTTCGTCAGAATCTTTCAAAAGATAAAAAAACCTTGTCGCATCTACATTAGGTTCTTCATCTATGATTGGACATTGATCGGCATGATCCTGATTCATTCTCATTGAATCTATAATCATAGTCCTATAAGGATTATTATTGTCAGTTTCAACTCATGCACATTGCTAGCACTAGAAGTTAACCCAACATCCTTTCTACCATGGTCTCGTGAGGAACAAATGGTTCTCCATGTGCATATCAACACAGGTATTTCTCCACCTTTTGTATAGAAGATGCATCATTACAATATCTGGATAAAGAAACTTTTTATTTTGACACCACTTACACGGACACCTAATACCGCCTCCATTAATATTTCTCAGAATATATGTTGTGTAATTAATAAAACCCTGAATCCTATTACAATAATTCATCATATGCAATCCTTGGCATGAATCCTTATACATCCATGAATGATCATCCTTTACTTTTATTGAACCTATATATATCAAATAATGATGACAACAATATGTATTAATTAACTATGTAAGTAAATAATCAACCTACTTTCATACTTCTCTTGATTCATTATCAATTATCTACGTACATATAAATTTGTACATATTAATTTATAGAAATTACAACTCGGCAATAAAATTAACAAAATATAAAACGGATCTGTTAAACAAGTCATTATTTATATCATCACAACACACCTAAGTTAGTAATTTGACATAAGTTCCAACAATTTAAAAACAAATACAATTTTAGAAAATCTAAAATAAACCATAACATGTACAAAATCATGTATATACAACAAGTTTGTTAGAGAGAAAAAATAAAACAAGTAAACACCCAAACAAAATACATATTTTACAAAAATATGCAGTACAAAAATTGACATTTCAAAATTGTGTTCAAATTTAAAAAATGATAGATGTACTTACTTAAAATGGAAAAACCACAATAAAATTGTTGTTATGACTAGAAATGGGGAGTAGAGGGTCGATCAACTCATATATATTAACCATTACTGATGGAATTACCGACAGACTGTTTCCATCTATCAATCCGTCGAAAATTTTGTCGGTATAAGTGGCACGTCATTGTTTGGATTTCTCTATTTGAATCCAACTATAATTTCGTTGGTAAAAGCATTCACAAAAAATTACACGTCATTGTGCTTTTTGGATCTTTTAAATTCCTTTTTTTAATCTTGATGTTTGAAAAAAATTGTATTAGGTTTTATCCTTAGCCAACAAAAGAATTGATTTTAATCTTGGACCTAGAAAAAAATTGAGATGGTTTGATCCTTAACTTGTAAAATGATTGAGTTTAATCTTGAGCCCATAAAAAAATTGTGTAATCAGTTTGGCTCACATATTAAGTAGACCGTGTGTTATAGTGAATACTTGAACATAGGCTTAAGGAGTGAAGTAGGTCATTTTTCAAATCACTAGGAAATTGGTATGTATCTCTTTATCCTTATCTCTTTAATTTATACATCTTAATATTAATTGTTGATTCCAGCATCATTAAAGAGTTTGATATTAATTTAGGTAATCTTGAGCTTATTGAAGATTAATTTTTGAAGTGTTAGAATTATTCCGCAAAGCCCTAGTTCACCGCCTTTTTAGACTTTTTTAAATCTTTCACCTCTATTGCTAGTCTTGAACTTTTGCGTTTTAGAAGCACATCTGACCCATCACCTAAGCGCATCTTTAATGGTAAAAGTCATTTAGAAGATACAAATTATTAAAATAACATTTTGAATAGTGTAAATATAGTTTTCTTTTTATGTCCACTCCGATAAAAAATGTTATTTAAAAACCAAATTGTATTTTAATATATTTGATATTAATATAACTACTTGTAGCTAATTTAATTAATAATTATATAATATAATCATCTTATTAACTATACAATTGATATGAGTAATTTATCATAAATAAATATGAACTAATAAAGCAATATGAAAGTTAAAAGATATAATTTTAAGATCAAAATTTAAACTTTTCAAATAAAAAATTATTTATATGAATATTTTTAATTTTATATTAGACTGTCAGAATTTTCTTTTTTTTTTTGAAATATCCGAACTTTGAAAAATATAACCGCCAACATTTTAGATTTTGAAATTTGAAACAAAAAATACACGTATAAAAATGTTCATATACTTGAACATTTTGTTCTCTCCATCCTTTACTTTTATTTACCTTAAAGTTCATCATGAATCATTCTAATTTTAATTTTTAAGATGTTTTCATTTTGATGATGAGGCTGCTATGTTTGCCTTCCAAGTTGTTATTGTGGTTGTTGTTGAAAAATAATTGAATCATCAAAGGTGAAGAATAAAGTCGTGGTTCTATTCTTGGTTACAATGCCATCAATCATAATAGAAAGAAAGGTGAACTATGACTATATAATGATTATTTTACTGAAAATACTAAATTCATTAAAAGCCAATTTTGAAGTAGGTTTAGGATGAGTCGTTGTCTTTTCTTTCATTTCGCAAATGTAGTGGAAGCTCATAATCCATACTTTATGAAAAGGCCAGATATTAAAATCCATACTTTATGAACTAAGACTATATAATGATTATTTTACTGAAAATCCTAAATTCATTAAAAGCCAATTTTGAAGTAGGTTTAGGATGAATCGTTGTCTTTTCCTCCGATCCATATCACAAATGTATTAGAAGCTCATAATCCATACTTTATGAAAAGGCCAAATATTGTTGGTGTTTTTGCTTATCTTGCCTTCATAAGGAAAATATAGCACAAATGATACTTACATATGGCATTCTTGTAGATCTTATTACTGAATATCTTTGAATTCGAGAAAATACTACAATAAAAAATCTTAGACGTTTCACCAAATCAATTGTAGAAATTTTTAGTGATTGGTATCTAGCTCTCAACTCCAAGAAGATTTGATCAAACATTTGTAGCAATAATATGGTAAAAAGTAGAATCATAAGATTTGAGCTTCTTATTTTATCATGATTTTAAATTAATTTCATGTTGTTCTATTTTCCTTTATGATTGTTAAATTTTGAGTTAATTAATCATACTCATTTTTGTGTGTTAAAAGAACTTCAAAAAAGTTTCATTAATTGATATCAATATTAAAACAAGATATAATTAAACCCTAACCAATTTATTAAAAATAAATAAGAAATTTCAAAGTAATTAATTAAAAATACATTTGCCTAAATAATACATCAATCAAGCTAATTAAAAATTTAAACCCTTTTTTTGCATAATTTTACAACTTCCTATTTTAAAAATAAGCCGCATAAATCGAATCCAACTTAGAAATATCTATTTTCATAATTTGTTCTTTTATCTCAATCTTTAGAAAACAACAATTTTTTTTAGTTTCTAGTTAAAGGAAATCGCTAGATGAGATTTTCAGGTTAACCTCGCCAGGGTAGGCTTAGCTCATATATTTAGGTTGGGCCCAACCCAATATATTATTATAATATAATATTAATATATAATATAATTATATATTAAATAAGAAAACAAACAAAAAAAATCAAAAAACCCTTTTAAAAAATTTATGATTTTCTCGCATATTTTTCTATCAATTTTGCTTAGTATTAGTTTGTATTTTTATATTGTAAAGATACAAATCCAGTATTAAAATATCCGGTCTTCTTTGAAATGTTGCAAAAAAATTATATTAAAAAAAACTACGAAAAAATATCTTGTTTTCTTGTATACGGCTAAGTCTCTTAAAATAAAGAAAAACAATCATATCATATTTTCAAATAAAAAAAGATATGTATTTGCATGCATTTTGAGTTTTAATAACCAGTTTATTAAAGTCATGAAAATTAGGCACATATTTCAAAAATACCAAAAAATATTTTGTTCTCTTTTCATATATGGGATTATAAACTTATACGTAAAACGTCTTTTCAATGTTAAATAAAAAGGTAGTTTTTTTTTTTAATGTTAGAACGGTTAGGTTTTACCTGATAAGATAAGGATGTCCTTATTAAGAACTTTTTTGAAACCTTAGACAAACTAACAATTAGAAAACATGACAATATTTTAGTTTATATTAGGCAATTAAACAGTACAGTTTACCTTAGGTAGGGCATATTAGGGATGCTAATACCTTCTATTTACACAACTAGTCCATGTGCCCGATCTCTAATACTAGTTAGGGTTCATAGTGATCAAAACACTAGGTGGCGACTCTCATTTCCTCTTCCCATTAATAAAGGAGAAGAATTCCTTGTCTTGACCATTTCCCCACATTTTCCCGATATCCAAAAGGATGATCATCGCAACGCCGCCTACGTGCAACAATAGCTTGTTGCTCTATCATAACTTTCCTATCTTGTTTGTTTTATTCCTCAATTTGAACTAGAGTATTCTTGAATTGTTGCATGAGATTTATTACAATTGTTTCTCTAATTATCTCTTTTTCTTGTCTACGTTTAGTTCGCTCCTTTGTAGTCTTTTGACAAATTGTCCTATCATTATAAATCAACAGTTTTGTATCTTCTCCTAAACAAACATAATTAGGGATAGTTGGATCAGAGGTAAAAATGAAGCAGGACTTGCATTGGCATGATCCTTTTTTTTACATGTGTTGTTGACTTGCACGCTCATATTTTTATTTGGGTTTATTTGTTAAAATAGCCCAACAATATTCAAATTGAAATTGTTTGCCAACGCAAAAAACATTCATTTGCTAAGCATCATTGATCTTGTAAGAAATTAAAAAAAATATGATAATATATATATATATATATATTAAACAATTTAAAATGTATAAATATTAAAATTACCCTTGATTCTTCGGTCATTCCATTTTGATGATGGTTTTCAATTTGGGTAACAAATCCAATGAATTTACCAACTTCTCTATTTATTTCTTGCCATTTACTTGAACAAAGTCATATTTGTTCAACATGCGTAATTAATCTTCCTTTGATGAGAAGTTCTTACTCCTTTTAATGTTGGACAATTAAATTAGAGAATGTAGCGTCATCAATTATTTGATTAGGATCACTTGGTTAAGAGAGAATATCTTCTGACTCGCTCATAAAAAGAGTTTGTGTGAGAACTAGTTGAGAATAATTAGGAGGCTTAACCTATTGGTTAGCCAATATTTTCTATATATATGTGTAGGGCAATATACAATAGTAATGGTAGAGATTATAATACAAGAGTATAACTATAATATTTTCTATATAGTATGCCTATAATATTTTCTATATAGATACATTCTATAATATGCCCCCTCAAATTAAGGGTAGAGGATCGACCTGAAACTTGAATCAAAAAGTAGTAAACATAGTAGGAAGCGGCTTAGTAAGAACATCGACAAGTTGATTATGAAAGGAGGTATAGTGAATCTGAATCTCTTTCTTCACAACTCTGTCTCATACAAAATGATAGTCAATTTCAACGTGTTTAGCATGAGCATGAAAAATAGGATTTGAAGATAAATAAGTAGCGCCTAGATTATCACACCAAATAGTAGGAGTAAAAGCAGTATGAATCTGCAGATCCCTCAATAGATACTGAAGCTACATAACCCCAGCAGTCTCATCTGCCAAGGCTTTATACTCAACCTTGGTGGAGGAGCAAGCAACTATGCATTGCTTGCTTGATTTCCATGAAATCGGCATCTGACCAAAAAAGACAAGATAACCACCCGTAGACTTGTGATCATCAGTACTACCTGCCCAATTTGCATCTGTAAAGCCATGTAGAGCAAAAGAGGAACTGCAAGTGATATGTAAGCTATAGGTGGTTTTACCTCGTAGATAACGCAGAATGCGTTTAACAATGCCCCAATGAGAATCTGTAGGAGCATGCATAAATTGACAAACTTTGTTAACTACAAAACAAATATCTGGTCTCGTAAAGGTGAGATATTAAAAAGCACCCACAATTTGATGAAACTATATAGGATTAGAAAACAAGGGATCTGACAATATGGGACTTTGGAAGTAGAGATAGGAGTATCAACCAGTTTGCAAGAAGTCATACCAGCTCGAGTAAGGATGTTAAGGATATACTTACGTTGTTATAACATTATACCCATAGCAGTGGATTGAACCTCAATGCCTAAAAAATAGTGAACGATGTCTAAGTCATGAAGCTTGAACTCTGAACTAAGTAACTGTATTAGGCGGTCACGTATAGTAGAGTTGCTACCCGTAAGCAGAATGTCATTAACATAAACTAGAAGATAGAAGATATCAGCACTAACAGACAAGATAAATAAATAGGTGTTAACCTTGGAAGCATGAAAGCCAATAGAAAGCATAAAGTCATCAGACGAATGTACCATGCCCGTGAGGCCTATTTTAAACCATATAGAGACTTACACAATCGGCACACATTAGAGGGAAGAACATAATCAAAAAAACCTGGAGGTTGTTTCATGTTGACCTCTATGGCAAGAACACCATTTTGAAAGGCATTATGAATATCAAGTTGATGGATCTTCCAATTACGCGAGACCGTAATGGAGAATACTAATCTAACAGTCACTTGCTTAACAACTGGACTGAAAGTTTCAGAATAACAAATGCCTTCTTGCTGAGTAAAGCCTCTAGCAACCAAGCGTGCCTTATATGGCTCAACACTGCCATCCATATGGTGCTTTATCTTGTACACCCATCGACTACCAACAATATTCATCAAAGGATGAAAAGGAACCAAGGACCAGGTGTTATTGGAGCATAGGGCCTGAATTTCATCGTGCATAGCACTATGCCACACCTCATACCTGTTAGCATCAGAGAATGCAATGGGCTCAGAGGTTGGAGAGGACATTACCGGAGAGATAGGTGCAACAGAGGAGGTTGTAGACACTGTGAGAAGAGCAGTTTTTGGCATTAGTGGGTGAAGAACTATCAAATGCTGACGAGTGGTAGACCAAGAGGGAGAAGAATCTGAATTGGGAAGTTGCTGAAGCAGATAAAAGGAGATATCAACAAAGAGTTGCAAACATGCAGGGATCTGCCAAAGGACTATGAAGGAGAGCCTGCTGCAGAATCTGTGTTGGTTGTAGTAATAGACTTGGAAAGATGTATTTCTAAAGGAGGAGAACTTGTTTCTACATGATGATCATCAGAATAACATGCAGATGGTGATATAAAGGCAGGGCTGTGTGACAGTGGTATGGTGGTAAACAAGGGTGGTGAACGGGGGGTTGTTTTTGTGGAGTTTGAGGTACGGTAGAACTGCTAGTATGGGTGATTAGCGAGTCAGCTAGGTAAGAAACTGGGAAGGTAATCAAAGTGGGCAAGTGTGTATGCTGGGTAGATGTGGCTGTGGGTAGAGCTATCTTTGCAAACACATTTACACGAAAACAAACATGACGGGAGACATATATACGTTGAGACGCTAAATCAAGACAACGATAACCAAGATAAAAGGAGTTATACCCTAAGAACACATATGGAGATGAATGAAAATCCGACTTATGAGCATGGTATGGATGCAAAAGGGGAAAACAAAGACACCCCATAGAAAATCATAATCAGGAGTACAATTAAACAAACATTAAAAAAAAGACTGATTTTGCAGGACAAGAGTGGGCATGCGATTGATGAGATATACTGATGATTCAAACGCATAATTCCAAAATTGTAACACAACACTATGTTGTCCTAAGAGGGTAAGACCTATTTCAATAATATGACGATGGCGATGCTCAACGCTGCCATTTTGCTCATGTGTATGAGGACAAATTAACCTGTGATGAATACCAAAAGTTTGAAAGAACTTGTTTAACTTGCAATATTCACCACCCAATTAGTTTGAACAGATTTAATTTTACAGGAAAATTGACGCTCAACAATCAGTTGAAAACATTGGAATATAGAAATCACATTGGATTTGGCAACAAGAAGATAATACCATATATATTTTGTATGTGCATTGTCGCACCCGACATCGCAGCGGCCTTAAAAAATTTAAATAATCTTTGGAAAGAATGGATTTTTGGCATCCTGTTATTTAATGGGGATATTTTTTGTTTAAGGAGTTGCCACCTAGTATTACAGTTACTAGGAACCCTAACTGATCAACAAAGATTTTATGGTCCGAGACTGGTTACGTAAAAGGGAAGATTTTATCACCCCTTAAACGTCCTGCCTAAGGCAGGCTGCATTGATTGCTAACTTTTTTTTTTGTTTATACTATGATTGTTTGCGTGTAATATTCCTGACTCTGGTGCTAGTGAATATTCAACTAGGGATATTTCCAACTCTGGCGTTGGTAAATATTACATAGGAATCAAAATAAATAAATTTAAATCATCATTTTTTTTAATTCCTGACTCTAGCGTCAATGAATAAACAAAAAAAATAAATTTATTTTTTACGCATACGCATTATTTTTATTTTTATTTAGCTAAATAAAAACAAAACAAAATAAAATAAATTTACATTAGTATTTTTTATTCCTGACTCTAGCGTCAGTGAATATACCAAATAAATTTATTTTATTTTATCTTATATTATTTTTTTTTACACGCACATTTTTTATTTTTATATTTTACCAGTGACCCGGCTAGGCAAAAAACTAAAGGCACGCGTGACTTGTTCACGCGTGCTCGAACACTGGTGAAGGTAATTAAATTACCTTCACATAGTGTTCTTGTAACACTGAATTACTTTTTGAAATGAAAATGCAAAGGGGACGAAGTCATACCTGCTTCTGGAGACCGAAGATGCTTGCAGCGTTGATCATGATTCTCGCCTACTGCTTCCTCTAGTCTTCCTTCTGTGACCACTTGTCTGTGCTTTCCTTCTTGATTTCTCAGTAACTTCTAAAACTACAAAGAAGATTCCAGCTTGTTGTGAGTGTTCTTTGGCTGAATCTGGGTTTTTCTTTGTTTGCAGGTCCGAAGACAATTTCAAGGATAATTCTCCTCACTGTGTGCTGCCCTCTTGTTCTCTCTTTCTCTGTATTTGGATTTGTGCTCTGTTTTCTCTGCCTTTTTTGTTCTTAACTCTGTTTTTCTGGGTTAATTTTTCGACCTTTGCTCTGTTTTTGGGTTGATTTTTGCATCCTTGTTCTGTATTTTTTTCTCCCTTTTATAGAGACCCAACGGATTGCTTCTAACCAGTCCTGCCTTTGCAGAACTGTTATCTTCCATGAACGAGATTACAGGCAAGAGATGTGGTCCATGATTGGATCGAACCCATTGCAGATTTTCAGCCTATTGAATCGGGATGGAGAAGACCAACACGGCTGTTCCACCAGCAAATGGCGGCGTTTCGGCAGCAAGGGATTCCACCAGCAACGGCAACGTTTCAGCAGCAATGGACATTTTCTTTTTGACCCATGAACTTTGGAAATTCGGCAATTGGACCCCTAAGCAATTAAAAATTTCTTTTAATCTTGCCCCTTTTGGATTAATTTCAATTAAATCCCTAAATTGGTACACTGTTCACAAAACAGTCCTTAATTCCGGGATTGTTCAATTTGGTCCTTAATTAATTCTTTTAATTTTTCCCTTTAAAATTAATTTCAATTAAATCCCTAAATTATAATATTATTTACAAAACAGTCCTTAATTTCTGGATTGTTCAATTTAGCCCTTAATTAAATCTTTAACTTTTAATTCTTTGAAAATTGATCAATTAACTCTCAAATTACATCCCCAAACTTCAAATTTTGTTGTCTTAACCCCATTGTCAACTATATTTAATTTTTTTATTATTTGTTCAAAAATTGGGTTATGACATGCATCAATAAAGATAACAAAATACCTGCAAAATTGGTCAGAGTTGGAAGATCAGGAGTAACGTGTTGGTTCGCACCAGTATCCAGGAACCAAATACCTGCAAAAACAAAGCCAATAGTAAGATGAGTAGAAGGCTGGTGACTGCTGTTGCGAAACTGAGCACATTGAGGGGTAGTGTGACCGAAGGAGAAGTAGAGCTGACACTTGATGGCCTGCTCAAAAGGTTGGTGAGTAGGCCACTACTTAGAACCAGCAGACCGTCTGGTCTATTGCCAGTTACCCTGTTTCTAGTCTGTAGGGGTAGAAGAATGAAAACCCATGAAAATCAAACCTATGCTGGCTGTTATACCGACTGCTATTAGGGCGCCAGTAGCCGTGTGAACGACCTCTGTTACGGTTAAAATAGACCTATGCTGATGCTGGGCAAGGTGAGCAGAGGGCAACATAGATTGTGTGGGTAGCAGAGGTGGATTTGTAGTCATGGATGGAAGAGAAGTCTTGTGCAGAAACTCATGAGTAAGAAGATAGTTATGAAGGTCAGCATATGACAGCGATTCTGCCTTGGTTACGAGACTAGTGATCAAGTCTTTAAACCCACCACTAAGACCATAAAATATATAGAGGTTAAAGTCTTCAAGAGAAAAGGGTTGGCTAGCAGCAGCCAATTCATCAAATAATGACTTAGCGTGCTGCATGCATGTAGTAACCGAAGCATCTGCTTGTCGAAATCTTGAAAAGACCCACGGACTTGCATAATGCCATAATTCAATGGAGAAGTGAGCACTTTCTCAAGAGTGTGCCAAACACAAGAAGTCTGACAATATACCACAAGATGCAAGACATCCATGGAGAGAGAGGAGAGTAATGCGCTTAAAATAAGTTGATCATGTTACTTCCAACAAAGAAAAAAGGGGTTGATTGCCGAAGAAGAACTATCAAAACTATCAAAACGTGAGAGGGAGGACACGACATTGAGCCATTGACAAAGTGGAAAACACCTTGACCAAGAAGATATGACTTCATCTGCATTCGCCAATAGAGATAGTTGGTGGTTGTAAGCTTCAATGAGACCACTTAATGAGTGTTGGACAATGCAATGATAGAAAGAGTTGTTGTCCCCATTATGTGAAGAGGGACGATAGAAACATGGGAGAAGGAACCATGGTTCTACTTTGTAGGTTAGGGCTGCTGCTGGTGGGAGAAAGAACCATCAGCAACAGCTACTTAATAGTTGGCCAGCTGGGTTGTGCCTCTGGTGGTGGGGAAGAAGGTGGCAGTAGTAGTAGTTGAGTCCATTTAGGAGAGGGAGAGAGAAGGCCAGCTGCAAGGGAGAGAGGGAGAGAAGAGTTCTGACGGCAGAAGGCTCTGATACCAAGTTGAGAATAATTAGAAGGCTTAACCTATTAGTTAGCCAACCTTTTCTATATATATATGTGTAAAGCAATATACAATAGTAATGGTGGAGATTATAACACTAGAATATGACTATAATATTTCCTATATAGATACATTCTATAATAGAGCTTGAAAATTTTGAATCTATCTACTTACAAAAATGTATAGAATAGTTTGTAAGAGGTCACCTTTATCATTTGTTGTCACCACAACAAATCAACCCTAAACCTTCAAGTTTAATAATTTTAGAAAAGAAAAAAATGATGTTATTTTCAGGCAAAATGATACAAACAATAGTATGGACATTACACAAGGATAATGTACCCTGATATGACATAAAAAGAATAAGATATAAACCCGGAACTGAAATAATAAGTAAAATAAGACTTTACTTTGGAAATAGAACAAACACATAAAAGACAACCAAGATATAAGAATGGTATGATGCCACTTGAGTAAAGTCCTTTTCAAATATAAGCAGAAGCCACTCACACAATTCAAGAAATGTAGAGCATAAAATCCAAGAAGAAAAAAAAAAGGACGACTAGATAAAATCCAAGAAGCCACACCCAATAAATCAGAAATGAAGAATGGAACAAATGAAAGAAGTTAGAAAGAACACTCCTTTTTCCCTCTCCTGAATCAAAATCATCTATAAAAGAGTTTTGATATGCAAAGAACACACCTTCAAAATATATCGGGAATTTTCAATCATGAATTTTTCTTATCTTGAGAAAAAATGACTGGATGAAAACGAAAAGTAAACAAAAAAATTCCTTCAAAATATAAATAATCGATTTTCTGAAAAAGAAAAAAAACACCACGCTAAATAATTGTTTAAATAAAAAAGAGGAAATTATATGGATTCTTTTAAATCTTCAGCAAAAAAAAAAGAATTATTCCTTCCTTTGGAGTTGAGCATCATACAACGTGTATGATTTGTGATAAAAAGAAACATATAAGCAAATATCTTCAAAGTGGTATTTTCTGTTGTTTGAAGGTCAATTTACGGCTGCCATCTTTTGAGAAATATAGGAGAACCTTTCTGTATAAATCAAATGGCTTTAATTAGAATTTAAAATAAAAAAATGTTAAAGAGAAGAGTATACTGAAAAGTTTAAAAATATATACTTATCTTCTAAACAAGTATTGTCTTGTCTATAGATCAACTATCTCACAAGACTATTACCGATAATATAGCACATAAACTTAAAGAAAAAATATAGTAAAAAATTTAAATGGATGCCGATCATGGTTCGAGATAAATATTTAAGTTCCATCAAGTATAAATCATAGTTTAGAAGCCCTAATCATGCTTTCTTTTTCTTTTTTCTTTATTTTTTGTTCCCTTCTTCCTAGAGAAACTAATCATGTTTTTTATTAAAAAAATATAAATCATATCTTGACTCATTATTTAATAATTTAACTTTTTGAGTTGAAATGATTTTTTAACATGATATCAAAATTTTAATGATTAAATGATCACGAATTCAAATCTCATCGTTATTCTCATTTTCTTTTCTATTTAAAATTTAATTAATAACACAAATTAATATAAAATTATACCAGTTTCAAACCCAAATTTTTTTCACTTGGAGAGCTTATTCTTTATCACTTTTTAGTTAACCCTTGCTTCTTGGTCTTTTTTTTCCGGTTAATTTTATTTTGATATGATTTATTAGTGCTTCTAGGGACTGTGCTAATTAATATGGCCAGTAGATTTCGAATCTAATAAACCAATGATGACCTAATTAAAGCAGCTGTTCCATTTTCAGCCACCGAATAAAGTGAATAGGCATCTGGTTCTACTCACCTTTTAAAGTGATATGGAAGATGGTAGACATGAATGCTTACAAAGAAGCATTCAAATGGGAGTGGATGGCAAAAATGGTACCTTTTAGACTTATAATTCAGAGGTGGCTTTTTAGTAGCATTTCTTCTTCATGAGATTTTAAATTCAAGATTTCTCTCTACGTCTTTTTTTAGCCACCACAATGTTCAACCTTCTTCTCGGTATAATATTTATGCGTGTTGGAGCCATATCATTAACAATTAGGATTCAAGGTATATATTCTTTACACCAATATGATGGACTCCAGGATCCTGGAGGGATTTTTAAGTATGAAAAGGAAAAAAGCATATAGATAGGAATGTCAAATTGTAACAGTCTCAAA
>Ga0325400_1001769_pt1 | contig 18169 bp, 19 predicted proteins | sample PopdelMetagenome_2_FD_205662 | JGI IMG/M metagenome (GOLD analysis project Ga0325400, IMG submission 205662) | Populus deltoides microbial communities from Bellville, Georgia, United States - Xylem-PdKOR-R1 | ecosystem: Host-associated > Plants > Phyllosphere > Stem > Wood/Secondary xylem... | reverse complement strand
AGGTCGCCGGCCGGGCCGTCGACGGTGCGGTCCTCGACGTCGGCGACCGGCTCGGGCCGGTACCCCTCGCCGCGGCGCGCCAGCGACAGCGCGCGGTAGCGCTCGCGGTCGACGGCGGCGTCGCCGCTGACCAGGGGGACGGCGCCGAGGTCGGCCAGGCGCTGGAGGAACGGCGGGAAGTGCGGGTCGATCGGCACGGGGTCACCTCACCACGGCCCGGTGCACCCGGCGAGGGGTCACCCGGCGAGCGGCTCCTCGTCCTTGCCCAGCAGGGACACCCGGACCAGGCCGGCGGCCAGCCGGGCCAGGTCGTCGCCGTCCACCAGGCGCGCCAGCGCCGCGGGGTCGGCGGGCAGGCCCACCCGCTCGGCGCCGCGCAGCGCCCGGTCGTCCAGGTGCGGGCGCAGCCACGGCCACACCGCCTGCGCCTCGCGGAGGAAGACGTGCGCGCCGGTCGGGCCGAAGCCGGGGAACTCCTGCAGCAGCGTCGCGGCGCGGTCGGCGTCGCCGTCGGCCTCGGCGGCCAGCAGGCGCAGGTCGCCGTGCCAGCGGTCGCGCACCTGGGTGGCGAGGTCGCCGAGCTGGCGGGAGGTGCGCTCGTCGTAGCGGCGGTAGTGGCCGCGGCCCAGGGCGTCGACCCGGTCCTGCCAGCTGGCCTCGAGCATGTGCTCGGGGGTGGTGAGACCGGCGTCGAGCAGCTCGGTGGTGGCCGCGACCGCGATGCCGGCGTCGATGCGGGCCGACAGCAGCTCGGCCAGCACCAGCAGCTGCCACAGCGGGGCGGGGGTGTCGGCCAGCCGGATGCCGGCCTCGGCCGCGTAGGTGGTGCCGTGCTGGTCCAGGACGGCGGCGGCGGTGTCGCGGTGGGTCATGGCACCGCCCTACCCGTGACGGCCCGACCAGCACATCGGTGACAGGTGTCAGTGGTGGGGGGGACCCCGCGCTGGGAAGACTCGGTGCATGCCCGCCACCGAGATCCGCGCCGCCGACACCGACCGCTCCGCCGTCGCCGAGATCCTCGGCCGGGCCCTCCACGAGGGTCGTCTCACCGTCACCGAGTACGACGAGCGCCTGGCCGCCGCCTACGCCGCGCGCACCCTCGGCGACCTCGCCCCGCTCACCGCCGACCTGCCCGAGCCGGCGCACGCCGCGCGCCCGGCCGCGCGGCGTGCGACCCACGGCAGCTGCGGCGGGGGCGACCTGCGCCAGGCGTGGCGCGGGTACCTGACCGTCGCGCTCATCGTGTGGACCGTCTACCTGACGTCCTCCCTCGGCAGCGGCCCCGGCTACCCCTGGCCGGTCTGGGTGGTCGGCCCGTGGGGCGCGGTGCTGCTGGCCCGCACGCTCAGCACCCGCGGCGCGCTGGCCCGCCGCTGACGCCACGGACGACGAGAGGCCCCACCCGGACCGGGTGGGGCCTCTCGTCTGCACTGTGGGCAAGGGGGGAGTTGAACCCCCACGTCCTCTCGGACACACGGACCTGAACCGTGCGCGTCTGCCATTCCGCCACTTGCCCTGGCGAGGGAGAACACTAGCAGGGGCCCGCGAGCACCTTTCGTCGGGGCGTCGCGCGCTCGCCGACCGGTCCCCGACCCGGTGCCCGGTTACGATCGGCTGCCAGTCAGTGGGAGGTCAACCGAGCGTAGGGAGCGACTGTGGGTGTGCTGCAGCGCTTCGAGCGTCGCCTCGAGGGCATGGTCGGCCTGGCGTTCGCGCGCATCTTCAAGGGCAAGGTGCACCCGGCCGAGATCGCCAAGGCCCTGCAGCGCGAGGCCACCGAGCAGCGCAAGGTGATGGGCGAGGGCCGCGTGCTGGTCCCCAACGTCTACGAGGTGCGGCTGGGTCCCACCGACTACGACAACCTCAGCGAGTGGTCCGAGCAGCTGGCCGCCGAGCTCGCCGACATGGTGGCCGAGCACGTCGACGACGAGGGCTTCCAGACCTTCGGCGACGTGCAGGTCCGGCTCGAGCGCGACGACGAGCTGCACACCGGTGTGTTCGAGGTCGCCTCGCACGTCGCCGACCCGCGCGCCGGCCAGCGGCCGCAGCGCTTCGCCACCGACCTCGCGGACGACTGGGGCGGCCCGGTGCCCGGGCACGACGCGCCGCCGCCCCCGCCGGTGCCCGCCCGCCCCGGCCTGCCCCCGCTCCCGCCGCTGCCCTCCATGCGCGGCCAGGAGCCGGCCGGCCCGTCGGTCGTCGGCCGCTCCGGCCAGCGCCCCGGCGTCACCCACGTGCTCGTCGTCGACGGCCCGGGCACCCGGCACGTCCTCGGTGCGGGCAGCAACGTGATCGGCCGCGGCACCGAGGCCGACATCCGCCTCCCCGACACCGGGGTCAGCCGCAAGCACGTCGACGTCGTCCTCGAGGGGCCGGTGGCCAGCGTGCAGGACCTGGGCTCGACCAACGGCACGCTGGTCAACGGCCGCCGGGTGGGCCGCCAGCCGCTGTCCGACGGCGACGTCATCCGGATCGGGCACTCCGTGCTGGTCTACCGGCAGGACGGCCCATGACCGCGGAGATCGTGCTGCAGGTCTTCCGGTTCGGTTTCCTGCTGCTGCTGTGGCTGTTCGTCTTCGCCGCGTTCCGCGTGGTCCGCGCCGACCTGCTGGGCGGGCGCACCGGCCGGGTCTCCTCGGTGCCCCCGCGGGCGCAGGCGGGCAAGAAGCGCGGCGGCCGCGGCCCGAAGAACCTGCTGGTCACCGCCGGCCCGCTGTCCGGCACCAAGATCACCCTCGGCGAGCAGGCGATCCTCATCGGCCGGGCCGACGACTCCACCCTGGTGCTCACCGACGACTTCGCCAGCTCCCGGCACGCGCGGCTGACCAACCGCGGCGGCCAGTGGTACGTCGAGGACCTCGGCTCCACCAACGGCACCTACCTGGACCAGCAGCGCGTGCAGGGCCCGCTCCTGGTCGCCCCCGGCCAGCCGATCCGGATCGGACAGACAGTGCTGGAGCTGCGCTCATGACCCTGGTGCTGCGCTACGCGGCGCGTTCGGACCGCGGCCTCATCCGCGGCAGCAACCAGGACTCGGTCTACGCGGGGCCGCGGCTGCTCGCCGTCGCCGACGGCATGGGCGGCCACGCCGCGGGCGACGTCGCCAGCAAGGTGGTCATCGCCGCGCTGGAGCACCTGGACGACGACGCGCCCTCGGGCGACATGCTCTCCTCCCTGCGCAACGCGGTCTTCGACGGCAGCGAGCACCTGCGCGAGGTCATCCGCGAGTCCCCCGAGCTCGAGGGCATGGGCACCACGCTCACCGCGGTGCTCTTCGCCGGTGGCCGGCTCGCGCTGTGCCACGTCGGCGACTCCCGCGCCTACCTGGTGCGCGACGGCCAGCTCAACCAGATCACCCACGACGACACGTTCGTGCAGACCCTCATCGACGACGGCCGGATCACCGAGGACGAGGCCAACAGCCACCCCCAGCGCTCGCTGCTGCTGCGCGCCCTCAACGGCCAGGACGTCGACCCCGACCTGTCGATGCGCGAGGCCCGCGCCGGCGACCGCTACCTGCTGTGCTCCGACGGCCTGTCCGGCGTGGTCAGCCACGAGACGATGGCCGAGGCGCTGCGCGACCCCGACCCGCAGGCCACCGCCGACCGGCTCATCGAGCTGGCGCTGCGCAGCGGCGGCCCGGACAACATCACCTGCATCGTGGCCGACGTCGTCGACGACGACGGCAGCGCCTCGATCGACCCGGTCGTGGACGGCGCGGCCGGTGACAACCGCGGCCAGCGCGAGGTCGACCCCCGGTCGGCCGCCGGCCGCGCCGCGCTGGCCGACCCGCGCCCGGCCACCCCGACCGCGACGGTGGCCACCAGCGCGCCGCCGCCCAAGCGGCGCCGGCCGCTGCGCACCGCGCTGCTGGCCCTCGGCGTCGTGGTGGTCCTGGGCGCCGCCGCGGTCGGCTTCTACGCCTTCGTGGGCAACCACTGGTTCGTGCGCTCGGTCGACGGCGGGGACGTCGGCGTCTACCGCGGCATCAACGCCTCGCTGGTCGGCGTGGACCTCTACCGGCTGGACACCCCGACCGACCTCGCGCTGACCGACCTCACCCAGGCCGCGCGCAGCCGGGTGGAGTCCGGGATCGAGGCCGACGACCGCGGCGACGCCGACCGCATCCTGTCCAACCTGCTCGAGCAGCGGCTGCCCGAGTGCCGCACGGTGACCGCGACGCCGACCACCGGTGCACCGACCACCGGCGCACCCAGCAGCACCGCGCCCACCACGACGGCCCCGGGCTCCGGTGCGCCCACGACGACCGACCCCGGCACCACCGCCGCGCCGACGACGACCACCGCGCCCACCACCAGCACCACGTCGTCGTCCGCCCGGACGCAGGAACCCGGAGTGGACTGCCGGGAGGCGGACTGATGGCCGCCCCCGCGGCCGGACCGGGCACCGACCCCCGGAACGAGGCCCCCGGGGTGACCACGCCGCCCAAGCGGCGGGGCACCGAGCTGGTCATGCTGGCCTTCGCGGTGGTCATCACCCTGGCCGCGCAGACGATCGTCGACATCACCGTCACCGGGTCGCCCAGCCCGGAGATCGCCACCTTCGGCGCCTGGTTCACCGGGCTGTGGCTGGTCGCCCACCTCGTCGTCCGCAAGGTCGCGCCCTACGCCGACCCGCTGCTGCTGCCCTGCGTCGCCGTCCTCACCGGCCTCGGGCTGTCGATGATCCACCGGCTGGACATCGCCGCGAACGCCCTGGGCGAGTCGGTGTCGGCCCGCGAGGACGCCCCCACCCAGCTGCTGTGGGCGACCGTCGGGATGGTGCTGTTCGTCGCCGTCCTGCTGGTCGTCCGGGACCACCGGGCGCTGTCCCGGCTGGCCTACACGATCGGCCTGGTCGGGCTGGTGCTGCTGGCGGTCCCCGCGGTGCTGCCCTCGGCGCTGTCGGAGGTCAACGGCGCCAAGATCTGGATCCGGGTCGCCGGGTTCTCCATCCAGCCCGGCGAGTTCGCCAAGATCTGCCTGGTCATCTTCTTCGCCGCCTACCTGGTCGACAAGCGCGACGTGCTGGCCCTGGCCAGCCGCCGGGTGCTGGGCCTGGAGGTGCCGCGGGCCCGCGACCTCGGGCCGGTGCTGGTCGCCTGGGGCGTGTCGATCCTGGTGCTGGTCTTCGAGCGCGACCTGGGCAGCTCGCTGCTGCTGTTCGGCATCTTCGTGGTGATGCTCTACGTCGCCACCGAGCGCGCGTCCTGGCTGCTCATCGGCGTGCTGCTGTTCGCCGCCGGCGGCACCGTGGCCTACCAGCTGTTCGGCCACGTGCGGGTGCGCGTGGACACCTGGCTGGACCCCTTCGCCTACTACCCCGACGGCGGCGGCTACCAGGTCGTGCAGTCGCTGTTCGGCCTGGGCACCGGCGGGCTGTTCGGCGCCGGCCTGGGCGGCGGGCGCCCGGACCAGGTGCCGGTGGCCAAGAGCGACTTCATCGCCGCCGCGCTGGGCGAGGAGCTGGGCCTGTTCGGCCTGGTCGCCGTCGTCGTGCTGTACCTGGTGCTGGTCGAGCGCGGGCTGCGCACCTCGCTGGTGGTCCGGGACGGCTTCGGCAAGCTGCTGGCCGCGGGCCTGGCCTTCGGGGTGGCGTGGCAGGTGTTCGTCGTCCTCGGCGGGGTCACCGGCCTGCTGCCGCTGACCGGCCTGACCACCCCCTTCGTCGCCTACGGCGGGTCGTCGCTGGTGGCCAACTTCGGCCTGGTCGCGCTGCTGGTGCGGATCAGCGACGCCGCCCGCCGCCCGGCCGCCCCGCCGGCGCCGCCGGCACCCAAGCTCGGTGAGGCGCTGACCGAGGTGGTCAAGCCGTGAACTCGCCGCTGCGCAAGGTGGCGATCAGCGTGCTGGTGCTGTTCACGCTGCTGATCCTCAACGCCAACTACATCCAGGTGGTGCGCTCCTCGGAGCTGCGGGCCAACCCGTCCAACACCCGCATCCTGGCCGAGGAGTACGACCGGGAGCGCGGTGCGATCGTCGTGGCCGGCAACCCGGTCGCGCAGTCGGTGGCCACCGACGACACCCTCACCTACCTGCGCCAGTACCCGAACGCCGAGGTCTACTCGACCGTCACCGGCTACTACTCGCTGGTCTACGGCAACAGCGGCATCGAGCGCGCCGAGAACGACATCCTGTCCGGCTCGGACGACCGGCTGGCCTTCCGGCGGATCGCCGACCTGTTCACCGGCCGCGACCCCTCCGGCGGCAACGTCGAGCTGACCCTCGACCCGGCCGCCCAGCAGGCCGCCTACGACGCCCTCGGCGGGGTCGACGGCGCCGTGGTGGCGCTGGACCCGAGCACCGGCGCGGTGCTGGCCATGGTCAGCAGCCCCGGCTACGACCCCAACCAGCTGTCCAGCCACGACCCGGCGGCCATCCGGGCCTACTCCGACCAGCTGTCGGCGATGGACCCCGACCCGCGCACCAACGCCACCATCTCCGAGCGGCACTCCCCCGGCTCGGTGTTCAAGCTGATCACCTCGGCCGCCGCGCTCGAGGACGGCTACACCCCCGACACCGTGGTGCCCGCGCCGCAGCAGTACGTGCTGCCCGGCACCAGCCGGCCGCTGAACAACTACAACGGCGAGTCCTGCTCGGGCAGCGGGGAGCAGCCGCTCATCGACGCGCTGACGATCTCCTGCAACACCGCCTTCGCCGAGCTCGGCGTGCAGCTGGGCGAGGACCGCATCCGCTCGGCCGCCGAGGCGTTCGGGATCGACCAGGGCCAGTTCGACATGCCGCTGACCGTCGCGGAGAGCACCGTGGGCGACATCGACGGCGACGCGCAGCTGGCGGTGGCCTCCATCGGTCAGCAGAACGTGCAGATCACGCCCCTGCAGGGGGCGATGATCGCCGCTGCCATCGCCAACGACGGCACGCTGATGACCCCCTACCTGGTCGACCAGCTGCAGGCCCCCGACCTCAGCGTCGTGGACCAGACCGAGCCCACCGAGATGGGCGAGCCGGTCTCGGCCGAGGTGGCCGGCCAGCTGCAGCAGATGATGGTCAGCGTCGTGGAGAACGGCTCGGGCCGGCGGGCGCAGATCGACGGCTACACCGTCGGCGGCAAGACCGGCACCGCGCAGACCACCGCCGACTCCGACGACAACCAGTGGTTCGTCGGCTACGCCGGCCCCGACGGCGACCCGCAGATCGCCGTCGCGGTGTTCATCCAGGGCGGGCAGGGCACCGGCGGCGACCTGTCGGCACCGGTGGCGCAGCAGGTCATGTCGGCCTACCTGGCCGCCCGCGGGGGGAACTGATGACGCTCCACGTGGGCAGCGTGCTCGCCGACCGGTACGAGATCACCGCCCCGATCGCCACCGGCGGGATGGGCGAGGTGTGGCGGGCCACCGACCGCACCCTGGGCCGCACGGTGGCGGCGAAGGTGCTCAAGAGCGAGTACACCGGCGACCGCAACTTCCTCGAGCGCTTCCGCAACGAGGCCCGGCACACCGCGGGCCTGGCGCACCAGAACATCGCGTCGGTCTACGACTACGGCGAGATCACCGACACCGACGGCCGCGAGGTGGCCTTCCTGGTGATGGAGTTCGTCGAGGGCGAGCCGCTGGTGTCGATCCTCGACCGCGAGCTGACGCTGTCCCCGGAGCGCACCCTCGACGTGCTCGCCCAGGCCGGCGAGGGCCTGTCGGCCGCGCACCGCGCCGGGGTGGTGCACCGCGACATCAAGCCGGGCAACCTCATGGTCCGCCCCGACGGCGTGGTCAAGCTGACCGACTTCGGCATCGCCTGGGCCCGCGACGCCGCCCCGCTCACCCGCACCGGCATGGTCGTGGGCACCGCCCAGTACCTGTCCCCGGAGCAGGCGCAGGGCTTCCAGGTCACCGCCGCCTCCGACGTCTACTCCCTCGGCGTCCTGGGCTACGAGTGCCTGGCCGGCAACCGGCCCTTCGACGGCGACTCCCAGGTGGCCATCGCGCTGGCGCAGATCAACCGGCCCCCGCCGCCGCTGCCGCCGTCGGTGCCCGGCCCGGTGCAGGCACTCGTCGAGAAGGCCCTGGCCAAGGACCCCGCGCACCGCTTCCCCGACGGCGGCGCCTTCGCCGCGGCCGCCCGCGCGGTGGCCGCCGGCGGCCCGGGCCCGGCCACGTCGGCCGCACCCACCGCGCAGATCCCCGTCGCCGGCGGCGAGGGCACGCAGGTCATCGGCCCGGTGGCCGCCGGTGCGGCCGGGGCGCTGGCCGCCGCGGGCGCCCTCGGCGCGGCCGGCGGCCCCTCGACCGCCCCGCGCACCATGCCGCCCATCCAGGGCCCGCCGGTCGACGGCGAGGACGACGGCTGGGACGACGAGGACGACGGCCGCCGGCGCCGCTCGCCGTGGCCGTGGGTCGCCGCGGCCGCGGTGCTGCTGCTGGTGCTCGGCGCGGTGCTGGCCTTCACCCTGCTCGGCGGGGGCGACGACGAGGCCCGCACGCCGGGGACGACGACCACCCCGGCCACCACCACCTCGGCGCCGCCGGCCACCACCACCTCGGAGTCGGCGCCGGAGACCTCGGAGAGCTCCGCGGAGCAGACCACCGAGGAGTCGCAGGAGCCCACCGAGGACCCGGGGCAGGAGACCACCCAGGCCCCGCCGCCGGGTGGCACGACGACCAGCCAGCCCCCGCGCATGACGACCGCTGCCCCCACCACGACCGCTGCGCCCACGACCACGGCCGCCCCCACGACGACCGAGCCACCGCCCGCGTCGGGCTCGACCGCCCCCGACGCGGCGGGGCCGACCACGTGACCGGCGCCTCCCCGGTGTGCACGACCGGATCGCCTACGCTCCCCGATGGTCCGGACACCCCGGACAGCCCCCGAGAGGACCCCCGATGACCACCCCGCAGGTGCTCGGCGAGCGCTACGAGATCGGTGGTGTCCTCGGCCGCGGCGGGATGGCCGAGGTGCACCGGGGTCGGGACCTCCGGCTGGGCCGCGAGGTGGCCGTGAAGGTGCTGCGCTCCGACCTCGCCCGCGACCCGTCCTTCCAGGTGCGCTTCCGTCGCGAGGCCCAGGCCGCCGCGTCGCTGAACCACCCGGCGATCGTCGCCGTCTACGACACCGGCGAGGACCGCACCACCACCGGCGCGACCCCGTACATCGTCATGGAGTACGTCGAGGGCGAGACGCTGCGCGACGTGCTGCGCCGGGAGAACCGGCTCGAGCCGGCCCGCGCCATGTCGCTGACCGCCGACATCTGCGCGGCGCTGGACTTCAGCCACCGCAACGGCATCGTGCACCGGGACGTGAAGCCCGGGAACGTGATGATCACCCCGCAGGGCACCGTGAAGGTGATGGACTTCGGCATCGCCCGGGCGGTCTCGGACTCCGCGGCGACCATGACCTCCACCGCCGCGGTCATCGGCACCGCGCAGTACCTCTCCCCGGAGCAGGCGCGCGGCGAGGGCGTGGACGCCCGCTCCGACGTCTACTCCGCCGGCTGCCTGCTCTACGAGCTCGTCACCGGGGCGCCGCCGTTCACCGGCGACTCACCCGTGGCGGTGGCCTACCAGCACGTGCGCGAGGACCCCCGCACGCCGTCCTCGATCAACCCCGAGGTCCCGCCCGAGCTCGACGCCATCCTGCTCAAGGCGATGAGCAAGAACCCGGCCAACCGCTACCAGTCCGCGGCCGAGATGCGCAGCGACCTGCTGCGCGCGGTCGCCGGGCAGCGGGTCGAGGCCACCCCGGTCATGGGCGACGCCGAGCGGACCTCCTACATCGGCGCCGCCGGCGCCGGTGGCTACCCGGGCCAGGACGACCACTGGGACGCCGAGGACGAGGCCGCGGCCAAGCGCCGTCGCCGCGGCATCATCGCCCTGGTCGTCGCGGGCATCCTGGTGCTCGCCGGGCTCATCGCGCTGCTCGTCGGTCTCAACAGCGGGGGCGAGGACACCCCCGCCGAGCCGACCACGGCCAGCGTCCAGGTCCCGAACCTGGTCGACCAGACCCAGGCCGCCGCCACCGCGGCGCTGCAGCAGGCCGGTCTGGTGCTCGGCCCGGTGACCACGGCGGCCAGCAACGACGTCGCCGAGGGCTCGGTCATCTCCACCGACCCCGCCGCCGGGGCCACCGTCGACGAGGGCACCACCGTCTCGCTGGTGGTCAGCGCGGGGCCGGACACCGTGCCGATCCCCAACGTCGTCGGGCTGCCGGAGGCCGAGGCCACCTCCAACCTGCAGAACGCCGGGTTCACCCGCATCAACACCCGGCAGGCGCCCTCCACCGAGCCGGCCGGCCAGGTGGTGGCGGTGGACCCGGGCCAGGGCAGCCAGGCCAACCCGGAGACGCAGGTCATCACGCTCAGCCTGTCCACCGGTAGTGCGCCGGTGCCCGACGTCCGCGGGCAGACCTACGACCAGGCGCGGGCCACGCTGCAGGCGGCCGGGTTCACCGACATCACCCAGCAGAACGCCGAGAGCAACGAACTCCCCGCGGGCCAGGCCCTGGGCACCGAGCCCGGGTCCGGTCAGCAGGCCACCGCCGACGACCAGATCACCGTGCTCATCGCCGTCCCCGTGCCCACGGAGACCACCACCACGACGACGGCGCCCACCACCACGGCGCCGAGCACCGGCACCGGCATCCCCATCCCCGGCCAGCCCACGGAGTGAGGCGGGCGCACCGCGGTCCGGCCGACGGCGGTGCGCTCAGCCGACGGCGGTGCGCTCAGCCGACGGCGGTGTGCAGGCGCGCGGTGGCCGCCGACGCCGCGTCCACCAGCGCCTGGTCCACCTCGACGCCGCACTGCCGCAGCCAGGTGGCCAGCAGCTGGTGGCCACCCTCGGTGAGCACCGACTCGGGGTGGAACTGCACGCCCTCGATGGGCAGCTCGCGGTGCCGCAGGGCCATCACGATCCCCGACGGCGTCCGGCCGGTGACCTCGAGCTCCGCGGGGAAGGTCGAGGACTCCACGGCCAGGGAGTGGTAGCGGGTCGCGGTGAACGGCGACGGCAGGCCCGCCAGCACGCCCTCGCCGTCGTGCACGACCTCGCTGGTCTTCCCGTGCAGCAGCTCCGGCGCGCGGACGACGTCCCCGCCGAAGGCCTCGGCGATGGCCTGGTGGCCCAGGCACACGCCCAGCACGGGCACGCCCGCCTCGGCGGCGGCGCGCACCATCGGCACGGTCACCCCGGCCTCGGTCGGCGTCCCCGGCCCGGGGGACAGCAGCACACCGGCGACGTCCAGGTCGGCCAGCTCGTCGACGGTCACGGCGTCGTTGCGGCGCACCTCGCTGGGGACACCGAGCTGGCCGAGGTACTGCACCAGGTTGTAGACGAAGCTGTCGAAGTTGTCGACGACCAGCACCCGGGCGCTCACTGGTCCACCGTCACGTCGTTGAAGGGCAGCTTGGGCTCCACCCAGGGGAAGACGACGAACAGCAGCAGCGCGCAGACGGCGAGGGCGAGCACCAGCGCCTGCACGGCCTTCACCGCCGTCGAACCGGGCAGGTGACGCCAGATCCAGGTGTACATCAGCCCTCGCTCAGCGCCGGCGGCCCGTCGGGGGCGTCGGCCTTGGGGATCGGGGCACCGTCGAGCACCGCGTGCACGATGAGCCGCTCGCGCGCGGAGAACTTCGGGTGGCAGGTGGTCAGGGTCAGGTAGGCGCCGCTGGGCGGGCCGGTGAGCGGCCCGTTGGGCGTGGGCGCGATGACCGAGACGTCGGTGGGCAGCACGATCTGCTGGCCGGGGATGCCGTTGGGGTCGTCGGCCCCGAGCACCCGGTAGACGAACCAGGTGGTCTCGGTCTCGATGACGATCGGGTCGCCGGCCTGCAGCTGGTCCAGGTCGAGGAAGGGCGAGCCCTTGCCCACCCGGTGGCCGGCCAGGGCGAAGTTGCCCTGCTCGCCGGGCATCGCGGAGTCCACGTAGTGCCCGGGGCCCTCGACGAGCTCGTCCTCGTCGGTGCCCTCGAGGATCACCTTGACGTAGTCGGCGCCGAAGCGGGGGATGCGGATGAAGGCGAAGCCCTGGCCCAGCGGCACCTCGGAGATGCCGCCGTCGGGCAGCGTGGGGACCGTGGGGTCGTCGGTGCCCCCCCAGTCCTCGCGCAGCTCCTGGGACAGCGCGTCCTGCTTGCGGTCGCTGGTGAGGTCGGTGATCCACACCTCGTAGACGACGAACAGCAGGACGACCAGCCCGGCGGTGACCAGCAGCTGGCCCACGCCGCGGACGCCCGTGCGCACCAGGTCGCCGCGGGTGCGGGCCGGGCGGGCGGCGGGCTCGCCGTCGTGCTCCTCCGCGGTGCGGTCGTCGGCGCCGTCCGGGTCGGTGTCGTCGTGCCCGGCGTCCTCGTGCCCGGTGTCGCCGTGCCCGGGGAGCTCGTCGGCGACCACGGCGTGCCGGCCGGTCGCCGCGTCGGGCCGGGACAGGTCGGGCTGCCAGGAGTGCCGGACGGTGGCGTCCTCGGGGACCGGCGGGGGTGCCGGCGCAGCGGGTTCCTCGGGCGCGTGCCGGCCGCGGCGGATGCCGCCGGTGTCCGCGTCGTCCATGGTTCCTCCCCGAGCCCCGCCCCCGGTCCTCAGCCGGCGGCCGAGGCGTACTGCAGGTCCAGCGCGCCATCGTAGGCGGGCAGGTCGACCTGGGACCGGTCCGTGACCCGGTAGGTCAGGCCGAAGCGGTCCACGGCCTGCTGCAGCAGCGACACCTCGTAGGACTGGCCCAGCCGCTCGCGCACGGCGTCGGCGTCGCCGACGGCGGTGATGACGAAGGGCGGGGACCAGGTGCGGCCCTGCAGCAGCAGCACGTTGCCCACGCAGCGGACGGCGCTGGTGGCGATGAGGCGCTGCCCCATCACGCTCACCCCGTCGGCGCCGGCGGCCCACAGCGCGTTGACCACGCCCTGCACGTCGGACTGGTGGATCACCAGGTCGTCGAGGGTGGCGCCGCGGGGCGGGGTGCCCGAGGAGGTCTCGGGGGCGTCGTCCAGGGTGATCTCGACCCCGGGGCCACTGACCGGGGTGAACCCGGCGGAGGCCTGCTCGGCGTTGCCGGCGGCGGTGGCGGCCGCGACCTCGTCGTTGCGGCCGGCCTCGGCCTGGGTGAGGGCCTCGGCGCGGGCCTGCAGCTGGGTCAGCTGGCCCTCGAGGGCGTCGCCGCTCTGCCCGATCTGCTCGATCAGCTGGGACAGCTGGGTGACGTCGCCGGCCCGCAGGTCGGTGCCGCGCGCGGTCTGCCCGGACGTCGCGAACAGCAGCCCGGCAGCCATCGCGACCACCGGGACCAGGGCGTTCCAGGCCCGTCGCCGCGGGTCACCGCCCCGTCTGCGCATGCCTGCAGCTTAGGCTGGGACCCGATCAGATCAGCAGTGCCGATGTGCAAGGTCGAGGAGTCGTCGCGGTGCCCAAGTCCAAGGTGCGCAAGAAGTCGGTGTACACCCCGCCCGAGGGTGTGCTGCCCTCGAGCGCCGCGAAGGCCCGCGCCGCGCAGCCCAGCCCCCGCTGGTACGCCCCGGTGATGATCGCGCTGATGCTCATCGGCCTGGTCTGGATCGTCGTCTACTACGTCGCCGGCGACAAGATCGGCTTCATGGTCTCGCTGTCGGCGTGGAACTTCGCCATCGGGTTCGGCGCCATGGTCGCCGGCCTGGTCATGAGCATGCGCTGGCGCTGAGCGCGCCTAGTCCTGCTGCTGGGACTGCTCGGCCTCGATCGAGGGCTGGTCGTCGAACAGCGCCGGCAGGAAGCGCAGCATCAGCGCCGACCAGGTGAGGTGGGTCAGCACCGGCGCCTGGATGCCGCCGGTGACCTTGCGCTGCCAGCCGAACAGCACCCCCATGACCACCGACGCCAGCACCAGGGCCGGGTTGCGGGTGGACACCGTGGCCAGGCCGTAGACGGCGGTCGACTTCAGCACCGGGTGGGTCGTGCCCGCGGCGGCGTACAGCGCGCCCCGGAAGAAGACCTCCTCGGCCACGCCGTTGGTCAGCGTCGTCATGGTGACCAGGGCCGGGTTGCCCTGGTGGGCGTAGCGCAGCACCCGGGTGACCGCCCGGTTCAGCAGCGGGATGCGGCGGGCCACGAGCGCGGCGGCGTAGAACGCGCCGAACACGCCGGCACCGGTGAGCACCGGGGTGACCACCGGGCGGTGCAGCGTCGCCCGGGGTGAGCGCATCCACCCCAGGTGCAGCGGCCCCGACGCCACGCCCCCGGCGACCCAGGTGCCCGCCACGGCCATGGTGAGGCTGTAGAACTCCTTGGAGTCCGGCTTCTGCGACAGCGAGAGCCCCAGCAGCCCGGCACCGGCGACCGACACGACCCCGGTCACCCGGCGGCGACGGCGGAAGGCGGCGTCGGTCTCCCGGTGGTCGCGCGGGACCGGGTCGATGAGCCAGTCCGGGGTGCGGTCCGCCAGCCACAGCAGTGCCCGGTCGGCCCGGTTGCGCGGTGCCCGCCCCAGGACGTTCACGCCCGCGCCCCGCGGGCCAGCAGTCCCCCGTGCCGGACCGGACCGCCGGCCGCCCTGCGCCGGGCCGCGGCCCGCTCGCCCAGCGCGGTCAGCACGGCCTGGTCGTAGTCCATCGGCTCGAAGGGGACGACGTCGCGGATGCTGTGGTCGCGCACCACGACCTCGTTGGTCATCGAGTCGATGAGCGACCGGCCGGTCTGCAGGTCGACGTCGGTGACCAGGGACAGCCAGCGCGAGGACAGCTGCGGGCTGAGCAGCGGCACCGGCAGGACGAACAGGTGGCGGCCCTGGATCTCGGCGACCCGGGTGAGCATCTCCAGGTACTCCAGCACCTCGGGCCCGCCGACCTCGAACACCCGGCCCTCGGCCTCGGGGGCGTCCAGCACGCCGACCAGGTAGCGGACCACGTCGGCGACGGCGATCGGCTGGGTGCGGGTGTGCACCCAGCGGGGGGTGACCATGGCCGGCAGGTGGGCGACGAGCTGGCGGGTCATCTCCCAGGACACCCCGCCGTGGCCGACCACGATGCCCGCCCGCAGCACGGTCACCGGCACCCCGCCCTCGCCGAGCAGCCGCTCGACCTCGCGGCGGCTGCGCAGGTGCGCGGACAGGTCGTCGGCGTCGTCGCCGAGGCCGCCCAGGTAGATGATCCGGCGCACCCCGGCGTCGGCGGCGGCGCGGCCGAACGTGCGGGCCGCCTCGGCGTCCCTGTCCCGGAAGTCCGAGGAGTCCAGGCTGTGCACCAGGTAGTAGGCGGCGTCGCAGCCCTCCAGGGCCGCGCGCAGCGAGGCGGCGTCGGAGACGTCCCCGCGCACCGCCTCCCCGGCCCCGGAGTACCGCTCGGGTCGCCGGGTCATGGCACGGACCTGGTGACCCTCCTCGACCAGGGCCGGCGCCAGCCGACCACCCACGAACCCGGACGCACCCGTCACCAGTACCTGCACCCGTCCAGCGTGGAGGTTGCCGGCCCCGCCCGCAGGACGAGTGGGACGAACCCGTCCGGTCGGGGTCGAGATGTCGACCGGCCGGGCACGGCGGGTGTGTGCACAGGCCGGCGACCGGGTCCACAACGCCGGTGGGCGACCGCCCCCAGGTTTGTCCACCGAGTGTGGAACCCGCTCCCCGCTGCACACCGCGCTGACCTGCTCGGATGCCCGGACTGTGACGGATGGTGCGGAGGGTCCACCCGCGTAACTACACGTCTGTTCTTCTGTCCCCACCTGTGCACACAGGTGTGGAGAAGTCGACTCGTGGACCGTGACGACCCCGTCCCGGGGCCGGTCACCCGGCGTGTCCGGGTGGTGGCGCGGAGCACGAACGCCGAGGTCGGACGGCGCGTCGCGCTGCCGGGCCCCCGGCTGTGGACAACCGGCCCGCAACGGTGGACGGACGGGCTGGGAAGCTGGCTGCCGTGCCCGGTCCGCAGCAGTGGTCGACCCGCCCGGTGGAGACCGCGGTGGCCGGCGTCGCGGCGCTCGTGCTGGGGGCCGCGGTCCTCGGCGTGGACACCGCCGGCCGGGTGCTGGTCGGCCTGGCCGCGCTGCTGCTGGCCGCCGTCGCCGTCCGGGACCTGCTGCTGCGGCCGCGGCTGACCGCCGACGACGAGCGGGTCGTCGTGCGCACCCTGGGCCGGCGCACGGTGATCCCCCGCGAGCGGCTGCGGGCGCGGGTGCGCACCGGCCGGCGGCTGGGGGTGCGCAGCACGTCGCTGGAGCTGGAGGACACCGCCGACGACGCCGTCCTGCTGGTGCTCGGCCGGCGGGACCTGGGCGCCGACCCCGAGCGGGTCGGCGCCCAGCTGCTGGGGCACCGCCCCTAGCGGATGCCGCCGAAGGTGAGCGCGAGCAGGACCAGCACCAGCACGGCGACCCCGGCGACGGCCAGCGCGGTGCGCCGGCGGGCCCACAGCAGCACCGCCGCGGTGGCGGCGCCGGCGACCAGCCCGCCGAGGTGGCCCAGCAGCGAGACGCCGGGCAGCAGGCTGACGACCAGGTTGATCGCCAGCAGGGTGAGCAGGCCGCGCAGGTCCTGCTTCTGCCGGACCAGGACGACGCCGAAGGCACCGAGCAGGCCGTAGATGGCCCCGGAGGCACCGACCACGCCGCCCAGGTAGGAGCCGAACAGCTGCAGCGACGCCGCACCGCCCAGCGCCGAGACGAGGTAGACGGTCAGGTAGCGGGCCTTGCCGAGCATCCGTTCGAGCTCGGAGCCGAACAGCAGCAGGGCCAGCATGTTCAGTGCCAGGTGCACCAGGCTGGCGTGGGTGAAGGCGCTGGTGACCACCCGCCACCACTCGCCCTGGTCGACCAGGACCGGGGCGCTGAGCAGCTCACCGGTCAACGGGGAGCTGAACGAGGAGACCGGGTTGCCGCCGGCCAGCAGCGCGGAGACCGCGGTGGCCACGGCGACGGCGACGTTGACCGCGACGAGGACGAGCGTGACGGTGCCCCAGCGGCGGCCGGCGACGCGCACGCCGGTGGTCCGCTTGGGGGCGCGCACGGTGCGGCGCGCGTCGGCGATCTCCTCGGGGCACTGGAAGCCCACCGACGCCGGGTTCATGCACTCGGGGCAGATCGGCCGGCCGCAGCGGACGCAGGAGATCCGGGTGGGCCGGTCGGGGTGCCGGTAGCAGGTGGGCACCGGGGGTGCGGGCTGCTCGCCCGCACCCCCGGGGCCGACGGGCGTGCTCAGCTGCGCTGCACCTCGACCGAGGTGATGACGACGTCCTCGAGCGGACGGTCACCGCGGGCGGTGGGGACCGTGGCGATGGCGTCGACGACCTGGCGGGAGGCGTCGTCGGCCACCTCGCCGAAGATCGTGTGCTTGTTGTTCAGGTGCGGGGTGTTGGTGACGGTGATGAAGAACTGCGAGCCGTTGGTGCCCGGGCCGGCGTTGGCCATGGCCAGCAGGTAGGGCTTGGAGAACTGCAGGTCGGGGTGGAACTCGTCGCCGAAGCGGTAGCCGGGGCCGCCGGTGCCCTGACCCAGCGGGTCACCGCCCTGGATCATGAAGCCGTCGATGACCCGGTGGAAGACGGTGCCGTCGTAGAGCTTGTCGGTGGTCTTCGCCCGGGTGCGGGGGTCGACCCACTCCCGGCTGCCCTCGGCGAGCTCGGCGAAGTTGGCGACGGTCTTGGGGGCGTGGTCCGGGAACAGGTCCACGGTGATGTCGCCGTGGTTGGTGTGCAGGACTGCGCGCCGCGCAGGAGTCGATTCGGTCACGCGCTCCATCGTCCCACCTGCGGTGATGGGCCGCTCAGACCGCCCCGACCACCGTCTGCGCGATCTCCCGGGCCTGCAGGCTGGACTCCTGGTTGACCGTGACCACCACGACCAGGGTGCCGTCGGCGACGGCGAGCACGGTCTGCGGCCCGACGGCGATCCCGCCGCCGTCGCCGATGTCGCGCACCGCGGTGCCGCCGAGGGGGGCCACCCGCTCGACCGCCGCGGTCTGCGCCGCCGTCGCGTCGGCGGCCTGGCTGATCTCGACCACCAGTGCCGGTTCGCCGTCGGGCTTGTCGAAGGTGCACGTGGGCGGTGGACCCCCGGGGACGCCGGTGGTGGTGACCGTCGGGGTGCGCTGGCCGACGGTGTCCTCGACGAACGCGGTGTCGAGGTAGGGGCAGTCGGCCTCGGTGGTGACCGGCTCCGCCGAGGGGGGTGCCGTGGTCGTGGCCGGCGCCGGGGAGGCGCTGGAGGTGGCCGGCGGGGTGGCGCTCGGGCCCGCGGGCGCGGCGTCCTCGGTGCCCCCGCCGCA
>Ga0325400_1001766_pt1 | contig 18179 bp, 11 predicted proteins | sample PopdelMetagenome_2_FD_205662 | JGI IMG/M metagenome (GOLD analysis project Ga0325400, IMG submission 205662) | Populus deltoides microbial communities from Bellville, Georgia, United States - Xylem-PdKOR-R1 | ecosystem: Host-associated > Plants > Phyllosphere > Stem > Wood/Secondary xylem... | reverse complement strand
ACCACGGTAAACGCCGCCACCCAGCGCACGCTGACCCCGTTCCGCCTGCGCCAGCTCGCCGCGACGCTAGAGCCAGGCGAAAGGATCGACCGCGACACGCTGGCCGAGCTGTTGAGAGCCAACGGCTATAGTCGCGCGGAAACCGTTCACGATGCAGGCGAATATGCGGTGCGCGGCGGCCTTGTCGACCTGTTCCCGGCGGGCGAGGCGCAGGCGCTGCGCCTCGACTTCTTCGGCGACGAGATCGAAAGCGTGCGCCGCTTCGACCCCGTCGACCAGCGCACCACCGACCGCATCGACGGCTTCACGCTGCTGCCCGCCTCCGAAGCGCTGCTGGATGCGAACAATATCAAGCGCTTTCGCACGCGTTATCGCGAGCGGTTCGGCGCGACCGCCACGGGCGACCCGCTCTACCAAGCGCTGTCGGACGGCCGCCGGCTGGCCGGGATGGAGCATTGGCTGCCGCTGATGGAGGAGCGGCTGGCGACCTTGTTCGACCATCTCTCGCCCGACGACCTCGTGCTGCGCGAGGCGGGCGGCGATGGCGCCGCGGATGCGCGGTGGGAGGCGATCGGCGACTATCATGCCAACCGGGTGCGTGCGGAAAAAGCGGAGCCGGGCAGCTATCGACCGTTGAAGCCCGAGGAACTCTACCTCGCCCAGCCCGAATGGGACGCGCTCCTCGCCGACCGGCCGGTCCACCGCGCCACTGCGCTGCGTGAGGCGCCCTCGCCGTCTGTGGTGGATTTCGGCGTGGAGTCCGCGCGCGATTTCACGCCCGAGCGCGCAGCCAACACCAACGTGTACGAGGCGGTTGTCGCGCACGTGCGCGACCTCGCCCGCGCTAAGCGCAAGGTCGTGCTTGCAAGCTATTCGGCCGGCGCGCGCGAGCGGCTGCGCGGGCTGTTGGGCGACCATGGTCTCGATGGCGCGATGCTGGCCGATGGTTGGCAAGATGCGCTCGGGCGCGCCTTCACGCCGGGCACCGCCGCGTTGACCGTGCTGCCGCTCGACCACGGCTTCACGACGCCCGACCTCGCACTTCTAACCGAACAGGACATGCTGGGCGACCGGCTGATCCGTCGCCAGCGCCGGCGCAAGTCGGCCGACGCCTTCCTTGCGGAGATGGCGACGCTCTCGCCCGGCGACCTCGTCGTGCACCGCGACCATGGCATTGGACGCTACGAGGGGCTGACGCAGGTGCCCGTGTCACGCGTGCCGCACGATTGCGTGGCGCTGTCCTACGCCGGCGGTGACAAGCTCTACGTGCCCGTCGAGAACCTGGAAGTGCTGTCCCGCTACGGCTCTGAAGAGGGCGCCGCGCTCGACAAGCTCGGCGGGGTCGCCTGGCAGGCGCGCAAGGCGCGCATGAAGGAGCGCATACGCGAGATTGCGGGCGAGCTGATGGCTACCGCCGCGCAGCGTGCGCTCCGCGCCGGCGAGATCGCGCACGCCGATGCCACCTACAACGCCTTCATTGATCGCTTCCCCTACCAGGAAACGGACGACCAGGACCGCGCGATCGCCGATGTGATCGACGATCTGGCCGCGGGCAAGCCGATGGATCGGCTGATCGTAGGCGATGTCGGCTTCGGCAAGACGGAGGTGGCGTTGCGCGCCGCGTTCGTAGCGGCGATGAACGGCCTGCAGGTGGCGGTGGTGTGTCCGACCACGCTGCTCGCGCGGCAGCACTACACCAACTTCGTCGAGCGGATGCGCGGCTTCCCCTTGGAGGTCGGCCGCCTATCGCGTTTGGTTCCCGCAGCGGAAGCCAAGAAGACGCGCGATGGCCTGGCGGCGGGCGTGATCGATGTCGTGATCGGCACGCACGCAATCCTGGCCAAGGGGGTTGAGTTCAAGCGGCTGGGCCTCGTCATCGTCGACGAGGAGCAGCGCTTCGGCGTGACGCACAAGGAACGGCTGAAGGGCATGAAGGCCGACGTCCATGTCCTTACGCTCACAGCCACGCCCATCCCGCGCACGCTGCAAATGGCGATGTCGGGCCTGCGCGAGCTGTCGGTGATCCAGACCCCGCCGGTGGATCGGCTGGCGGTGCGGACGTACATCTCGCCCTGGGATCCCGTCGTGATCCGCGAGGCGCTGCTGCGCGAGCACTACCGCGGCGGACAGAGCTTCTTCGTAACGCCGCAGATCAAGGACTTGCCCGACGTAGAGGAGTTCCTGCGCAAGGAGGTGCCGGAAGTGCGCTACGTCGTGGCGCACGGGCAGATGGCGCCGACCGAGGTCGAGGAGCGAATGTCGGCCTTTTACGACAAGAAGTTCGACGTGCTCGTCTCGACCACGATCGTGGAGAGCGGGCTGGATATCCCGTCGGCCAACACCCTGGTGGTGAACCGCGCCGATCGCTTCGGCCTTGCTCAGCTATACCAGCTGCGCGGCCGCGTCGGCCGGGCCAAGACGCGCGCCTACGCGTATCTCACCACGCCGGCCCGCGGGCGCATCACCGAGACCGCCGAGAAGCGGCTTCACATCCTCCAGAACCTCGACACGCTGGGAGCCGGCTTCCAGCTGGCGAGCCACGATCTCGATATCCGCGGTGCGGGCAACCTGCTCGGTGATGAACAATCGGGACACATCAAGGAGGTCGGCTTCGAACTTTACCAGTCGATGCTGGAGGAGGCGATCCTCGAAGCCAAAGCGGGCGGCATCGCGGAGGCCGAGAAATCGCGCGAATTCTCGCCGCAGATCAACTCGGACGCCGCGATCCTCATCCCCGACGATTACGTGCCCGATCTCGACCTGCGCATGGGCCTCTATCGCCGGCTCAACGAGCTAGCGTCCAAGAGCGAGGTGGAGGCGTTCGCGGCCGAGCTCATCGACCGTTTCGGCACTCTGCCCGAGCCGACGCAGAACCTGCTGATCGTCATGGAGATCAAGCTCAACTGCCGTCGTGCCTGCATTGCCAAGCTGGACGTGGGCGCCAAGGGTGCACTGGTCACCTTTCACGACAACACCTTCCCCGATCTGCCCGGCTTGCTTGGTTATGTTGATCGCCTGAAGGGTACGGCCAAGCTGCGACCGGATAGCCGGCTCGTCATATCGCGCGAGTGGGGTTCGGGCCCCAAGCAGCTGAACGGCGCGCTCCAGCTGTCAAAGGGATTGGCGAAGATCCTGGGCTAGGCCGGCGTGATGCGTGTCACCTGCCGCCCTGCCATCCGGTAGCGATATCGTCCCCAGCGGATGGTGCGCGTGTCGGCGGCCGCAGCGATCATGGCCAGATGCGCGAGGTGAACCAGCGGCAGCGCCGCGGCCAGGAGCAGCAGGCGCCGCTCCGCCTTGCCCCAGCCGGGACTGATACCGGCAGCCTGCGCCTGATTGCGCCGCGCCAGTGCGTTGGACAGCGCCGTGGCTGTTAGGGCGAGCCAAGCGCCCGCCCCTACCCACGCGCGCGCCGCCAGGATCAGGGCCGCGATGCTTCCGCCCGCGTTGACGAGCGCCAGAATCAGGGCGATCCACCACTGGCCGGGCAGGTACAGCCGTACCAGCTGATATTGGCGACATCCGAAGGCGAACAGCGAGTGCGGGCCGTGAGCAAAGGGCGTCGGCACCAGCACGGCCCCGCGCAGGAGGCAGCGCAACCCAATCGCACGGGCCGCCGTCGCCAGGGCGAGGTCGTCCGTGACCGCTTGTTCCAGCAGGACGGGCAGGTCGATCCGCTGCGCCGCCGGTGCCGCGATGGCGATCGATCCGCCCCAGAGCATGCGCCCATTCGCACCCTTGGCGAGCGCCGCTACGCCCCGGTCCAGCCACGTCCCCAGCAGGGTCGCCCAATGCGCGTCACGCGGCAAGGGCCAGCGATAGCCCGAGACGAGGTCGGCCGTGCCACGCTCGATCGGCGACAGCAGCAGCGCGAGCCAGTGGGGTTGCGGCACGATATCGGCGTCGGCGAGCACGATGCAGGAGCCGGCGGGCAGCGAACGTAGCGCTGCCGCAAGGTTGCGATTCTTCTGCGCGCAAGCTCGGGCCCGACCCGCGACGACCCGCTGCCATGGCAGAACGGACCCGGCAAACACGTCCGCGACCCTGGCGAAGGCCGGATCGATGTCCGACTCGACAGCGAAGGTGAGGCCGGCCAGCGACACGGTCTGCGCCTCCAAGGCGGCCCGTAGCGATCCAAGGTCGGGTAGCGGGCCCGTGACGGGGATGACGAGCTGCGGGCGGATCGTCACTGATCGGGGTAAGGCGCTGATCGCCACCCCGCGCCTGATCGCCGCGAGCAAGCCAAGCGAAACGAGCCCGTTCGCCAGCGCCGCAGCGGCAAGCAGCCAGAGCAAGGCCGTCACCGCGGTCCGAACACCCGGCGCGCCACCAAGAACAGGCCAGCGCTGCCCACCAGCACCACCGCGAGCCCCACAACCTCCGCAGGCTGGGCCAGCGCCACCAGCGCCGCCATGCCGCCGATGCCCACGATCGCGAACACGGGCAGCGCCGGCAAGGCGATCGGACGGACATCGCCGGCGAAGTGCCGCCGTCGCAGCACCACTGCCGCCGCGCAAACGCCGGCATAGAGCGGCGCAATCGTCAAAGTCGACAGGATGGCCAGCGTCTCGAAGGTGCCGGTGAGCGCCAGCAGCAGACCGAGCGCGGTATGCACGACGATGGCGACATGTGGCGTCCGCCAGCGCGGATGGAGGCGACCGAGCGGCGCAGGCAGCAAGCCATCGCGCGCGAAGGCGAACAGGACGCGTGGCGCCCCCAATATGTCGCTGCCGAGCCAGAACAGCATCGACAGGAAGCCGCCCGCGAGGAGCGGCGCGCGCAACGGGGCCGCAACCCGGCCGAGCGCGTCCGCCAGCGGCGCCGTCGACCGGGCGAGATCGGCGCCGAGCAGCGCGTCGGCGACGAGCTGGATGGCGACATAGAGTAGCCCGACTGCACCCATCGCCAGCAGCAACGCACGCGGCACGGTGCGCGTGGGATCGGCCACCTCGCCCGAGGCGGATAGCGGCGTCTCCATGCCCGACAATGCGAACATGGCCAGGATCACGGCGCGCCCCACCCCCTCACCCGCGGTTGCGGCCACGGGCTGCGCCGCGCCATGACCGAACAGGAGCGCCCCCGCCCCCACCACCACGAACAGCAGCAGCGGCAGCAGCTTGACCAAAGTCGCCCAGCCGATGGCGTGCGCCGCCGTGCGCGCACCCAGCAGGTTCATGCCTGCGATCAGCGCCAGCACGACCGCGATGAAGCTCGCCCGCATGGTCGGGCCTGACAACACGGGCAGAGCCACGGCGGCGATGTCGGCCAGCGCGGCGGCGATCCCGCCGCAGGCGAGCACCGCGGACAACCAGACGAGCATGCCCGCGACAAAGCCGGCGAGCGGCCCGAACGCCGCCGCGACATACCCATAGGGTCCGCCGCTGGTCGGCACGCGGCCACCCGCCTCCGCGAAGCACAGCACCACCGCCCCCATCACGCCCAAGCAGAAGAGGTAGGCGAGCGGCGCGGCCGTGCCGGCGGTGCCTGCCATCGCCGCGGGCAGGCGGTAGATGCCGGACCCGATCACCTCGTTGGCGATTGCCGCGGCAAAGGCGATGGTGCCGATGCTGCGGACGAGGCCGCGGTCGCGATCGTGGACGGGAGCGTTCGGCTCGGACATCGGGTTCACGGTCTCCTGCCGTCCGGCTGGGCTGCGCAATGTGCTTGCCGCGTCGGCGCCGCGGCCGCAACACCATCCCATGACGCTGGAAGAAGCCGAGGCGCTGGACGCCGCCGACCCGCTCGCCGCCTTCCGCGACCGTTTCCGGCTGCCGCCGGGCCTGATCTATCTCGACGGCAACTCGCTCGGACCGCCGCCGCGGGATACCGGAGACGCGCTGGACAGGCTAGTGCGGCACGACTGGGCAGAAGGGCTGGTGCGGAGTTGGAACGTGGCGGGCTGGGCCGACGCGCCGGTCCGCGTCGGCGCGTCGATCGCTGCGATCATCGGAGCGGAGCCGGACGAGGTCATCGTCGCCGACTCGACCTCCGTCTGCCTGTTCAAGCTGCTGGTCGCGGCCGCCGGGCTGCGCGATGGCGCGATCGTGGCGGAGCAGGACGGTTTTCCGACCGACGCCTATGTGGCCGAGCGTGCAGCGGCGCTGCTCGGCCGGCCGTTCCGTCCCACTTCATCGGCGAGCCTGCCCGCCGCGTTCCGCCCGGATGTGGCAGCCGCGATCCTCGCACATGTCGACTATCGCACCGCGGCACGGCTCGACATGGGCCAAGTCACCGCACGCGCGCACGCCAATCAGACGCGCATCATCTGGGACCTCAGCCATAGCGCGGGCGTGGTGCCGCTCGATCTGCGGCGGGACGGCGTGGAGCTGGCGGTCGGGTGCGGCTACAAATACCTGAACGGCGGACCCGGCGCGCCGGCGTTCCTGTACGTGGCACGCACGCTTCAGGCGCGGCTTGACGTTCCGATCGCCGGCTGGTGGGCCCATTCCGCGCCGTTCGATTTCGCGCCCGAGTTCACGCCGGCTGCCGGCGTATCGCGCTTCCTCAGCGGCACCCCGCCGATCCTCGGTCTGGCCGCCCTGGAGTGCGGCGTGCGCGCGCAGTGCGATGCCGATCCGGCGGCGATGTGGGCGAAGGCCGTGCGGCTTTGGGACCTGTTCGTGGGTGAGGTGGAGCGGCGCTGCCCGACGCTGTCGCTCCGCTCGCCGCGCGATCCAAACGCGCGCGGCGCGCATGTCGCCTTCGCGCATCCGCAAGCGCAGCGCATCGTACGGGCGCTCGCGGCGGAGGACGTGATCGGCGACTTTCGCGGGCCGGACATCGCGCGCTTCGGTTTCGCACCGCTCTACCTCCGCCATGCGGATGTCTGGCGTGCGGCGCACCGGCTGGCCGACATCGTGGAGCAGGGCCGCTGGGCGGATCCCCGCTTTGCCGAAGGCGGTTTGGTGCCGTGAGTAAGCATTGCCTAACGCAACCGTGGCATGGCACCAGCCGGCCAGCAGAGGAGCATGGACGTGGAAACGGTGTACGATTGGCTGACGGTGGCGATCTTCGCCGGGCTGGTGGTGCTGTTCCTGCAGCGCTCCTCGGCCGAAGCGGAGCCGCGCGATCACATCTGGCAGTATCTTGCCGCGTCTATCGGTTGCGCAGTGGCCAATTACCTGGGCAACAACGCCATCAAGAACGGCGTGGACGGCCGGGTCGATTATCTCGGCCACAGCCTGGCCGCGGTGACGCTGGCGGGAACGCTGGGTTACATCCTTGTCACGCTCAAGCCGTTCAAGCGGTCGCGATAGGCCGGAGCGCCAGCGCGGGGCTCAGCCGAGCGTGAAGGCGTAGGTCACGACGAAGCAGTTCACCGTCAACAGGCAGGTGGACAGCAGGAACAGCGCGTCCGCGGCGCGTTCCAAGGCGTGCAGCCGGCGGTGCTCGGACGAGCGGATCGCGCAATAGGCGACGATCATCGACAGCAGGAACAGCAACGCGTTTGCCGCGAGCAGATCGTCCGCCAGCGTGTCGCGGTGGCGGACGCTGATCACCACCCGCATCAAGCTGATCGCGGTCAGGCAGATGCCGATCCCGCCCGCCGAGATCGTGCACACCATCCGGATCGCCTCGCGATCGAGCGGGCGCATCGCGGCCTCTCTGCGGGAAACCGTCAGAGCTGGCCGTGACAGTGCTTGTACTTGCGCCCCGAGCCGCACGGGCAGGGTGCATTGCGACTGACCCGGCCCTCCCACGTGGCAGGATCGTCGCCCAGTTCGTCCGGCATGTCGGGCTGGGTGATCTGCATCGGGGGCAGGCGCGTCGTCACGAGCCCCATCGTACCCGCGTCGCGATCATAGGTGTCGTCAAGCCCGGTCAGCGGATCAAGATGCGTGGTGATGAAGTCGGGCATCGGCGGCAGGTCGGTAGGCGCGAAGTTGAAGCGGATGTGGGCGAGCGTACGCGTCACGTCCTCGCGGATCAGGCCGAGCATGCGCTCGAACAGCGCGAACGCCTCCGACTTATACTCGTTGATCGGCGTCTTCTGCGCATAGGCGCGTAGGTGGATCACTTGGCGGAGCGCGTCGAGCGTCGACAGATGCTCCTTCCAGTGATGATCGAGATTCTGGAGCAGGACGTTCTTCTCGATCCCGCCCCAGCTCTCCTCGCCGATCTCCGCCTTGCGCTCGGCCAGCAGCGTCGCGCTCGCCTCCATCAGCCGGGTGGAGAGCAGTTCGGGCTCGAGCATCTCCTCCTTCATCCACTCGTCGATCGGCGGCTCGATGCCATAGATGTCGAGCACGGCCGCCTTGAGCTTCGGCACGTCCCACTGCTCTGGGTACGAGCCGGGCGGGCAGGCGTCCGCGACCATCGCGTTCACCGTCTCCTGCGCCATGTCCGCGACCACGTCGTCCACCGCATCCGCATCCATGATGTCGGCGCGCTGCTCGTAAACCACCTTGCGCTGGTCGTTCATCACGTCGTCGTATTCGACGACCTGCTTGCGGATGTCGTAGTTGCGCGCCTCGACCTTCTTCTGCGCGGTCTCGATCGCCTTGCTGATCCATGGGCTGACGATCGCCTCGCCGTCTGCGAGGTTCTTGTTCATCATCTTGGCAAACATCGTCTGCGGGCCGAAGATGCGCAGCAGGTCGTCGTCCAGGCTGAGGTAGAAGCGCGACAGGCCGGGATCGCCTTGGCGACCCGAGCGGCCGCGCAGCTGATTGTCGATGCGCCGGCTCTCGTGCCGTTCCGTGCCGAGCACGAATAGGCCGCCGGCGGCCAGCACCTGCGCCTTCTCCGCCACGATCTCCTCGCGAATGCGGGCGGCCGCCGCGTCGAACGCCGGACTGCCGATCTCCAGGTCGGGATGCTCGTCCACCAAACGCATCTCGAGATTGCCGCCCAATTGGATGTCCGTGCCGCGACCCGCCATGTTGGTGGCGATGGTCACCGCGCCCAGCCGGCCGGCCTGCGCCACGATGCGAGCCTCGCTCTCGTGGTAGCGCGCATTCAGCACCTCGTGCGGCACGCCCTCCGCCTTCAGGTATTCGGACAGGAGCTCCGACTTCTCGATCGACACCGTTCCGACCAACACCGGCTGGCCGGTCGCCTGCTTCTCGCGAATGGCCTTCGCGATGGCGGCGAACTTGTCGCCCATGTTCTTGTAGAACTCGTCATCCTCGTCGATCCGCTTGACCGGCACGTTGGTCGGGATCGACACGACGTTCATCTTGTAGATCTGGTAGAATTCCTGCGCCTCGGTCGCGGCCGTGCCGGTCATGCCCCCGATCTTGGGATACATGCGGAAATAATTCTGAAAGGTGATGGAGGCGAGCGTCTGGTTCTCCGGCTCGATGTTCACGCCTTCCTTCGCCTCCACCGCCTGGTGAAGGCCGTCCGACCAGCGCCGGCCATCCATCATGCGGCCGGTGAACTCGTCGATGATGATGACCTTGCCGTCCTTGACGATGTAGTCCGTGTCGCGCTTGAACACGATGTTGGCGCGCATCGCCTGGTTCAGGTGATGGACAACCTGCGTGTTCTCGAAGTCGTACAGATTGGCGCCTTCCAGAAGGCCCGCCGCCTCCAGCGCACGTTCCATGTTCTCCGTCCCCTCCTCCGTCAGGATGGCGGACTTGGCCTTTTCGTCCAGCTCGTAGTCGGACGGCTGGATGCGCTTCACGATGGCGTCGACCTGCAGGTAAAGCTCGCTCTTGTCGTCGGTCGGGCCGGAGATGATGAGCGGGGTGCGAGCCTCGTCGATCAGCACGCTGTCGACCTCGTCCACCACCGCATAGGCGAACGGGCGCTGCACCATCTGGCTGCGCTCATACTTCATGTTGTCGCGCAGGTAATCGAAGCCGAACTCGTTGTTCGTGCCGTAGGTGATGTCGGCGGCATAGGCGTCGCGCCGCTGCTCGTCCGAAAGGTTGGGCACGATCACGCCCACGGTCAGACCCAGGAACCGGTAGACGCGGCCCATCCAGTCCGCGTCGCGGCCGGCGAGATAATCGTTGACCGTCACTACGTGCACGCCGTTCCCGGCCAGTGCGTTCAGGTAGACCGCCAGCGTCGCCACCAGCGTCTTGCCCTCGCCCGTGCGCATCTCGGCGATCTCGCCACGGTGGAGCACGATGCCGCCCACCATCTGCACGTCGTAATGGCGCTGACCCAGCACGCGCTTGGCCGCCTCGCGCACGGTGGCGAACGCCTCGGGCAACAGCCCGTCCAGCGTCTCGCCAGCCGCAAGCCGCTCGCGAAAACGCAGGGTCTGCGCGGCGAGGTCCTCGTCGGATAGCGCCTGCATTGCAGCCTCATGGCCCGCGATCCTGGCCACGATCGGCTGCATCGACTTGACGTAGCGGTCGTTGGACGACCCGAAGATGGCCTTGGCGATGCCGGCGAACATGGCGACCCTTGCTTGAAAAGCGGGCGGCGGCGACCCCTTGCCCGACGGCGGCGAGATAGGCACCGGTCGGTGGCGCGTCAATTCGCCGGTCAGGGTGGCGGGCGCGTGGCGGGGCGGCTACGGCGCTGGCCCATGACCTCGCCGCTCGCACTTCCCTTTCCCGACCTGCCGCCGATCGCGGGCGTGCGCCTGGGCGTGACATGCGCCGGCTACAAGGCATGGGAGCGAGCCGACCTCACTTACGCCGCGCTGGCGGAGGGCACAACGGTGGCCGGCGTCACCACGCGCAGCCGCTGTCCGTCGCCGGAGGTCGAATGGTGCCGGCGCGCGCTGCCGCTCGGCCGCGCGCGTGCGCTGGTAGTGAATGCAGGCAACAGCAACGCCTTCACCGGCGCCCGCGGGCGCGCGGCGGTGGAGGCGATCGCGGCGCGCGTGGCGGGCGCCACGGGTTGCCTGCCGTCCGACGTGTTCGTGGCGTCCACCGGCGTGATCGGCGTGCCGCTGCCGATCGATCGCGCAGAGGCCGGCATCGATGCCGTGCTGGACGCGCCGACCGCGACATGGCGCGAGGCAGCGGACGCGATCGGCACCACAGATACGTTCGCCAAGGGGGCGATCGCCACCGCAATCGTGGATGGCCGGACCGTTACCGTAGCGGGCATCGTCAAGGGTTCGGGCATGATCGCGCCCGACATGGCGACCATGCTCGGCTTCCTCTTCACCGATGCAGCGGTGGAGGCCCCGTTCCTGCAGAAGATGCTGGAGGCGGCGAACGCGACGACCTTCTCCTGCATCACGGTCGACGGCGACACGTCCACGTCGGACACGGTGCTGGCGTTCGCGACGGGTGCGGCCGGCAACGCTCCCCTTGCCGATCCGGACAGTCCTGGCGCCGACGCCTTCATGGCTGCGCTCACCGACGTGTGCCGCCAGCTTGCGCAATCGGTGGTGCGCGACGGCGAGGGGGCGTCCAAGTTCGTGACGGTCGCGGTGACGGGTGCCGAGAGCGATCGCAGCGCGCACCGCGTGGCGATGAGCATCGCCAACTCGCCGCTGGTCAAGACCGCGGTGGCGGGCGAGGATGCGAATTGGGGCCGCGTGGTGATGGCGGTGGGCAAGGCAGGTGAGCCGGCCGAGCGCGATCGGCTCGCCATCCGCTTCGGCGCGACGGAGGTGGCTCGCGACGGCGCCGTGGCCGCAGGCTATGAGGAAGCGCCCGTGGCCGCGCACCTCCAGGGGCAGGAGGTCGAGATCGGCGTCGACCTCGGCCTGGGGGAGGGTCAGGCGACGGTTTGGACGTGCGACCTGACGCACGGCTACATCTCGATCAACGCGGATTATCGCAGCTGATGGCGCACGACCTCCACCTGCCCGTCGCCACGCTGATGCGCGACGTGGCCGCGCGCATCGTGCTGCCGCGCTTCCGCCAGCTCGCGCCCGCCGAAATCATGGAGAAGGCGCCCGGCGACCTCGTCACCGTCGCCGACCGGGAGGCGGAAGAGGCATTGTCCGCCGGGCTGCTCGACCTCCTGCCCGAAGCGCATGTCGTGGGCGAGGAGGCGTGCGCCGCCGATCCCTCGCTGGCGGAACAGGTCGGCCGGGGGCTGGTGTGGATCATCGATCCGATCGACGGCACGCACAATTTCGCCAACGGCGAGCCGCCGTTCGCGATCATGATCGCGCTGGCCGATGCGGGCGTGACGGAAGCGGCGTGGATCCTCCATCCGTTGACCGGCCGCCTGTACCATGCGGCGCGTGGGCGCGGCGCGTCCGTCGACGGATCGCCGATCGTGGCGCGCGGCAGCGGCGCGGAGCGGCCCATTGCGGGCCTGTCCTTCACCTACCTTCCGCCCGACATGCGCGCGGCGGTGGAGGCACGTGCGGCCAATGCCCTCACCTGCGTGCCCATCCCACGCTGCGCGGGCGAGCAATATCCGCGCATCGTCACCGGCCAGAACGACGTGTCGCTGTTCTGGCGGACGATGGTGTGGGACCATGCGCCGGGCGCGCTGATACTGCAGGAAGCGGGCGGCCGCGTGGCGCGCCTGGATGGCAGCGATTACGAGGTCGGCCAGACCGGCAACGGCCTGCTCGCGGCCGCGACGCCCGCCCTATGGGATCAGGCCGCGCACATCCTCGCGGGCATCTAACACCCCGCTTCAGGTAATCGGCCGGTCGCGCTCATGCCGGTCGAGCGCCTGCTCCAGCCCCGGCGATGCGGCGACCAGCGCCGCGGTGACAGGATGGCGCGGGGTTGCCAGCAGGGCTGCGGTCTCGCCCTGCTCCACGATGCGCCCGGCGTCCACCACCGCAATCCCGTGCGCCAGCCGCCCTGCTAGCTGAAGGTCGTGCGTGATCAGCAACAGGGCGAGCCCGCGCTCGGCCTGCAGCCGGACCAGCAGGGCCGCAACCTCCGCCTGGAGGTCGGGGTCGAGCGCGCTCAGCGCCTCGTCCAACACGAGGAGATCGGGGCGCAGAACCAAGGCGCGGGCAAGCGCGATTCGCTGCCGCTGCCCTCCGGAAAAGGCATGGGGCAACCGCTCGGCGGCGTCGGCCGGCAGGCCGACCTCGGCCAGCGCCGCTGCCGCATGCGCGGCGCGCGCGGCGGGGGACGGTGGCGGTGAAAGCAGGCCCAACGGCTCGGCGACGATCGCCCCCACGGCCATGGCCGGATCGAGACTATCGGCCGGATCCTGGAACACCGCCTGCACGCGCCGCCTCAGCGGGCGGTCGGCGGCGACGCGCCCGGTCCAGCGCACGCCGTCGACGTGGATGGCGCCGCGGTCGGGACGGTCGAGGCCCAACGCCAGGCGCGCCAGCGTGGTCTTGCCCGATCCGGACGTGCCAACCACCGCCACCGTCTCCCCGGACGCCACCTCAAGCGACAGCCCGTCGAGCACAAGTGTGCCGCGCCGCGACCAGCAGCACCGCGCCTCCCGGAAGGTACGCGCCACGTCGGTCGCGACCAGCAGCGGCGCGCCCCGGCCCGCAGATGACATCGCGGGCGCAGCCGGCGCCGACAGCGCGGCGAGCGTGGCGGATGCGGGACGGCGCAGCCGGCCGGCAGCAGGCCCTTCCTCCACCAGGCGCCCTGCGTCCAGCACCGCGATACGGTCCGCCAGCCCCGCCACCAGCGGCAAGTCGTGGCTGACCAGCAGCAGCCCGATCCGCTCCTGCGCGACCAGTCGCCGCAGCAGTCCCGCAATCTCGTCACGCGCCACCGGGTCGAGCGCGGCGGTCGGCTCGTCCGCAACCAGCAGCTTGGAGCCGGCGGCGATCGCCATGGCGATGCCCACGCGCTGACGCTGCCCGCCGGACAGATCGTGCGGATAGCGGCCGGGATCGATCGCGAGGCCGACGCGGCTAAGCAGGGCGGCCACCGCCGCATCGCGCCGCCGGCGATCGCGCAGGCCACCTGCGCGCAGCACCTCCGCAACCTGTCCGCCCACGGTCAGCGCAGGATTGAGCGCAGTGGCAGGCTCCTGGAAGATGGTGCCGACCAGCCGGCCGCGTGCCGCGGGCGATACGGGACGGCCGTCTATCCGCACCGCCCCAGCGATCTCCGCCTCGTCAGGCAGCAGCGCGCTCACCGCCGCGGCCAGCGTCGACTTGCCCGATCCGGACCGCCCGACCAGGCCGACCACCTCGCCCGCCGCCACGCGCAGCGAGACATCCTCAAGCGCCGTGTCGCTACCGTAGCGGACGCTCAGCCGCTCGATCTCCAGCAGGCTCATGCGCGCCCGCGGCGGCGCAGGCCGTCCGCCAACAGGTTGGCCGACAGCACAGCCAGCGTGATGCACAGGCCGGGCCAGACCACGAGCCGCGGGTGCGATCCGATCAGGGTCTGCGCGTCGGCGATCATGCGGCCCCAGCTCGGCTCCGGCGGCTGCGCGCCGAGACCGAGAAAGGCGAGCCCCGCCTCCGCCAGCAGCCCGACCGAAAACTGGATGGCCGCCTGCACCGCCAGCGCGCTGGCGATGTTGGGCAGCACGTGCGCGCGCGCCACCGCACCCTCGCCCAACCCCGCCGTGCGCGCCGCGGCGACGAAGTCGCGCACCAGGACTGCGCGCGCGGCGGCACGCGCGACCCGCACGAACACGGGGATGTTGACCAGCCCCACGGCTAATGCGACGGGCAGCACGCCCGGCCCGAGCACCGCCACCAGCAGCAAAGCGAGCACCAGTGCGGGAAAGGCGAACAGCACGTCACCCGTGCGCGTGACCACATCGTCCGCCAATCCGGGCCGCGCAGCCGCAATCAGGCCAAGCGGACCCCCTATGAGCGCGCCGATCAGCGTGGCCAGCATCGCCGTGCCGAGCGGCGGGCCCGCACCGGCCATCAGCATCGACAGGAGGTCGCGCCCGAGCTGGTCGGTGCCGAGCGGGTGCGCGATCGATCCTGGCAGCAGCCGATGGCCGACGTCGATCGCACCCGCATCCCACGGCGTCCAAACACGCGCCACCAGCGCCACCGCGATCGCGAAGCCGAGCAGCCCCGCGCCGGCCCAGGCCCGTCGGCGCATCACCGTTGCCTGACGCGCGGATCGGCCAGCGCCTGCGCCAGATCGACGAGGAAGCTTGCCAACACCGTTACCCCAGCGAGCAGCATCGCCACCGCCCCGACCGTCAGCAGGTCGCGCCCTCCGATCGCGTCCAGCACCAGCCGGCCCAGCCCCGGCAGGCCGAACACCGTCTCCACGACCACGCTGCCCGCCAGCAGGAACGGCGCCTGCAGGCCCACCACCGCCAAGATCGGGGGCAGCGCATTGGGCAGCACGTGGACCCGCAGGATGCGGCGCTCGCCGATCCCGCTTGCACGCGCCGTGCGCACATAGTCGCGCTGCCGCTCGCGGGCGAGCGCGCCCCCGGCCACCCGCGCGATCACCGCCGCCTGCGGCAGGCCCAGCGCCACCGCGGGCAGCAGCAGCGCGCCGAGTGCCGGCCCGAAGCCCCCGCCCCAGCCTGGCCAGCCCGCGGCCGACACCCAGCCCAGCCGCACCGCGAACAACAGCAGCAGCAGGCTCGCCAGCCAGAAGCTGGGCACGGCCAGGCCCAGCTGCACGCCCGCGTCAAGCAGCCGCGCCGGCCAGCGCCTTCCAGCGGCCGCTCCGGCGATTGCCGTGACCAGCCCCAGCGCCACCGCCAGCACCATGGCCAGCCCCGCCAGCGGCAGCGACACGGCCAGCCGCGGCCCCACCAAGGACGCCACCGGAACGCGATAGGTATAGCTCGTGCCAAGGTCGCCGCGCAGCAGCCCGCCCGCCCAATCGGCATATTGCGCCATCGCCGAACCGCCGAGCCCGAGTTCTCCGCGCAACGCGGTCACCGCCTGCGGGCTGGCGTCCATGCCCAGCATAAATTGCGCGGGATCGCCAGGGGCCAGTCGCGTGGTCCAGAACACCAGCAAGCTGGCGCCCGCCAGCGTGAGTAGCAGCACGCCCAGCCGCGTGAGCAGGACGCCCGGTCCCGCCACCAGCCCGGCCAGCGCCACGCCCGCCAGCAGCAGCGCCGCCAGCACGGGCGCCGCCGCGCTGCCGCCCTGGCCAGTATCCCCGCCCGCGTCGCGCCCGTTCAGGCGCAAGGTGCCGAAGTCGACGGCCTGCAACGGCGTGTTGACCCACGCATCGCGCAATCGCGCATCCGCCACTTGCAGGTGCGGGAACTGGAACAGGAACGCATTCACCGCATCGCCCGCGATCCGGCGCTGGATGCGGCCGAGCAGACCGCGCCGCTCGCGCGCGTCCGTTGTCGCCTTCAGCTGCGCCAGCAATGCGCGCACCTCCGGCCCGTCATAGTTGAAGTAGTAATCGGTGCGACCGTAGATGTCGTAATCGGCGGCCTCCGCATGGCTGACCACCGTCATGTCATAGGCGTGGCGGGCGAACACCCGGTCCAGCCATTGCGGCCATTCCAGCGGCAGCAGCGTCACGCGGATGCCCACCGCGGCCAGTTCGGCGGCGACGATCTCGCCCGTGCGTCGGGCGTAGCTTGCGGGTGGCACGGCCAGCGTGGCGGCAAAGCCCCGCGGATAGCCCGCCGCGGTCAGCAGCGCCCGCGCCCGCCCCGGATCGTGCGGGTAAAGCCCGACCAGGTCGACATAGCCTTCGCCCTGCGGCGGGTAGTGGCTGCCGATGGGAGTGGCGTATCCCGACATCGCGCCGGCAATGATTGCGCGCCGATCCAGCGCATGGGCGATCGCCCGACGCACGCGCAGGTCTGCGAGCGGGCCGGCCCGGTTGTTGAGCGCCAGAATGACCTCGCCCTCGCTCGGCGCGACGCTGACCGCGAGCCGCGGGTCGCGGCGCACCGCTTCCAGGTTCTCGGGTGCGGGATAGTCGGGAAACAGGTCCACGGCATGCGTGCGCACCGCCGCATAGGCCGCAGCCGGATCGTTGATGAAGCGGAAATCGATGCGCGGCAGCTGCGCCCGCCCCCGCCACCAATCGTCGTTGCGCACCAGCGTCAGCCGGTCGCCGCGCGCCCAGCCGCCGAAGCGGAAGGGCCCGGTGCCGATCGGCTGCACGGCCAGCGTCGCCGCGGCGCGCGGCGGCACCATCACGCAGCCGGGCCGCGCCAGAAGCGCCGGCAGGCCAGCGTCGGGCGCGGACAGGCGGATGCGCAGCGTGTGCGCGTCGAGCACGTCCAGGCCGACGATCCCGGCCAGGGCAGCCGCCTGTGGGTTGGGCGAGCCGGGCCGCCGCGCATGCGCCAGGCTCCACGCCGCCACGCGCGCATCGAACGCGCTCCCATCGGAGAAGCGGACCTCCTCCCGCAGGTGGAATACGTAGCTCCGGGCGTCAGCCGCACGCGTCCAGCCGGTCGCGAGCAGCGGCACCGCCTGCCCAGTCGCGTCAAGCGTGGTCAGCCCTTCGAAGATCGTGCGGTAGGTCACCTCGCCGATGGCGCTGGCGGCGCCCGCGGTCGGATCCAGCATCGGCGGCTCGAGCTGCAGCGCGACGGTGAAGGGGCGCGCGCCGACCGCGCTGCCCCACAGCCCGACGAGCAGCGCCAGCAGCGCGTGCAGGCACCATCGTCGCCATCGCCCGCGCTCGACGCCTGCCAGCATCCGTCCCCCGATCAGCGCCTGCCTGTGTGGCAAGATCGGGCACGGAACAAGCCTGTGCGGCACCGCCTCACAACGTATAGCGACCGCGCACGCCGAACGAGCGCGGCCGGCCGGGCGAGGCGATGTCGATGCCGCCCAGGAAGAAGTTGCGCGTGAGGTCATATCCTTGCGCAAGCAGGTTGCGCGCATAGAAGCCTAGGGTCCACGGCCCGTCATGCGGCCCCACCGTAAGCGTGGCGTTCAGCAGCAGATAGTCACGCACGCGATAGGCGGGGCCGAGCAGCACCGGCTGGTTCGGCCCGCGATAGGCGTAATCGGTCGCCGCGGTCAGCGCATAGCCGCCGACCGGAAGCCGCCAGCTCGCCGACCCAGTATAGCTCCAGTGCGGGAAGCCCTGATCCTGCCCGGCGCGAGACACGAAGCGCGCAGCGCCCGCCGTGGTCGAGGCGGCAATGTCCAAATCCTGGAACCGGTCGAACTTGCCGACGCGCCATGCCACCCCCTGCACGATCTCCACGCCGCGCGCAGGACGCCAGGTGAGCTCGCCCTCCAGCCCGTAGATGTGCGAGCGCGACGCGTTCACGATGCGGCCCACCGCGCCATAGACCGGATCATAGATCGCCGACTGCACCTGCTGCCGGCGATAGTCGTAGTAGAAGCCGGCCACGTTCAGCAGCAGTCGCCCTCGCGCCAGTCGGTTCTTCGTGCCGACTTCGTAGGCGTAGAGCACTTCCGGCCGGAACGGCTGCAATTGGTC
>Ga0325400_1001764_pt1 | contig 18187 bp, 11 predicted proteins | sample PopdelMetagenome_2_FD_205662 | JGI IMG/M metagenome (GOLD analysis project Ga0325400, IMG submission 205662) | Populus deltoides microbial communities from Bellville, Georgia, United States - Xylem-PdKOR-R1 | ecosystem: Host-associated > Plants > Phyllosphere > Stem > Wood/Secondary xylem... | reverse complement strand
AATCTAGAATGTTAGGGAATTTTTTTTGTCATGTTTGAAGAATAAATGATCACAAGTTCATGTTAATATTTTATTCTCCATAACAGAGGATTCCGGGGGCTGGCAACAACGATTGAATATCCTTTAAAAAAAGTCTTTTTTTTTGAAATTTTAGGGACCCTCCAATGATTAAGTCAATGATTTTATTATAAAGATTTGCAATAAATAAGTATTAAATTCTAAGAATAAGAATATTTATTTTTTTGTTTATGTATCATAAATGTCGGGGATAAATTTTGAGAGAGTAAAGATTCTGAACTTGTTATTTAGGTTGTTCAGAGTGTATTTATAACATTTTTTTCTTTTTTTCTTTGAGGGGTAAGTCTTTTTCTTCTTCATCCAAGTGGGAGGAAGACGATTACAATCAACATTAATATTGATGATTGGTGTCTCCTTTCCTCGGCATTTAATATTGAGGATATCACATGCTTATGGAAGATGATCTTATATCAATCTGTACACAATATTAATGTCGATGGAATCATCCCTTATTATCAATATTAATAATGATTTGACACATGGGTGACCTTTTAACGAGCTTTTTGACCTACTTGAGGGCAGGGAGATGATGACCGTAAATTCCCACTTTGAACACTTGTTCTTGAAGAAAGACTTGGCTCATGCAAGGTTGGGTCTTGTGAGGTGTCAGATCTACAAGAACATGAGCCGGGCGTGTAGCTGAGAATAAGGGGTTTGGATTTCACGGGGTGCTAAATCCACATGCATTAGGGCCTAATGTATAGTTAAGTCCAAAGAGCTCAGGTCTGGTGAGGTGTCAAACCACCTAATGCATAGCCAAGCTCAAGAAGGTTGCATCTAATAAGATGTCAGACCCATAAGTGCTTTAACCTCGTACGTAGCTGACCCAAAAAAATTCAATCTAACAAGATATCATATCCACAAATGTTGTGGTATGTAACCAAAAAGGAAGTGCGATATCTTTGCCCAGCTTTTTTTTTTATCCTGGGCCATGGCCCTTCTTGTCACGAGTTTTTTGAAGAAAAAGCTAATATGACGTAGATCCATCAAACAATAATTAAAATAATTTAATATTATAATGATTAATTATATTACCATTACAATAACTATAACTATTCTTTCCTATAATAAATATTTAATAAATAAATAAAATATTAAAAGCTAATTGTCATTATATCTAACATGGAAAAAAAAAAATCTTAGTCACACGTTGTAGATATCAAAAGCATCACATCTCACTATTTTAAAACATGTTTGGTAACGCGTGTTGCTAAAAAATTTAAATTTTTTTTGCTAAAATTTAATATGGTTTGTATGTTTTGAATCGTTTTGATGTGCTAGTATCAAAAATAATTTTTAAAAAATAAAAAAATCATTGGCATGTATTTCGGCACAAAAAATTATTTAAAAAACAATCACTACCACATTGCCAAGCATCCACTTAATGCTTCAATTTTACTATTATTATATTAACTACAATGGATTGTGCAAATCCAGTTTTTTGTTAGGAAAAATGCATGTATGGGTGAGATTGCAAATTTTAAAGGACATGTTGGCGAAACTATGAAAATTCAAGGACATATAAGTTTGAAACTTAAAAAAGCCTTTAATAAAGGTAGATGGGTAATTTAACTCACATAATAATTAAAATTAGCATATTGGTCCGCACTCTGTAGTAGGTCGATAACATTTTTTTTTAAAATGTAAAAAAATATAAAAAATATAGATAATATATTAAGTGTCTTAAGTCTGGTGGTCCAACTAAAACTAAAATAGCCTTGGGTCTGGTTAAAAAAATGACCCAATATCTTTTGGGTTTGGCGACCAAGAAGTCCAAAAGCTGTTGGGTCTTGCTAGAGGCAGGACCCAACACTAAAAAATAAAAAAAATATATTTTAAATGCAAAAAGAAAAACACTTATAACTTGACGCAACACTATTAAATCTGGCTGCTCCGCAGAACCCAACATCATTGAATTTTGCTGGTAGCAAGACATAATAATATGCTACTATAGTTTTATTACCTGGACGTGTAGCATAATAGTATAGATTAATTTTTATTTTCTTGGCTTGATTGTGAACCTCATGTATTCATATATTTTGGTCTAAATTATTTATTTATTTTGACACATCCTCTCCTTCTATCATGTCCTTTGGTGCAGTTGCGAGAATGCTCCTTGCCATAAAGATCTTCGGTTAACGATCCTGCAGTTACTCGATAATAAGGATTATTGTTTTTAAAATATTTTTTTATTTAGAATTATATTAAAAATATATTTTTTAATCTTTTTTATATCAGTAGATCAAAACAATTTAAAATAAAAAAAAATAAAAAATAAAATATTTTTAAATAAAAAAAAACATACTAATAACTTTGAACAACATCCAATGCTATTAATCCAACTGCTCAACAGGACTCATTGCTACTAAGTCCTGCTGCCAACAGACACAATAATATACTAGTATAGTTTTATTACATGTAAGTGTATTATAATAATATGAATTAATTTTTATTTTCTTGACTTAACTGTGAATCCCATTTATTAATATATTTTGGTCTAAATTATTTATTTATTTGTTACCAAGCATTTCCTTCTATCATTTGTAACTGTGAGAATGACTTCTCAGTCCTCACTATAAAGATATTTGTTAATGATCCTGAAGATGAAGGTTATGGTTGTTTTTAAAATATTTTTTTTGTTAGGAATTATATTGATTTTTTTTTAAATTTATTTTTTATATTAATAAATTAAAATAATTCAAAATCATAAAAAAATAAATTAAATTAAAAAACATTTTTTAAATACAAAAACAAACATATTAGTATCTTCCCGCAGGATCCAATACTATTAGATACGGCTATCAACTTAACCCAATAATATGCTAGTATAGTTTTATTATCTGTACATGCAACATAATAGAATGGATTGATTTTTATTTTCCTGGCTTGATTGTGAATAAAACATAAAACCAATAATTATTTGAAACAAATCAAAATGGAAAAGAAAAATAAAATAATTGTTGGAATTACAGAGATAACCAACGTTCTTCGGAATTATGAATTCAATATAATAAAAAATATTAAAAACCCTTAAAATCACATTGATGCATCACTTTATATAATTAAATTATGAAAATGAGGCCAATGGCTCATTCATATTATTGTTCTAGGTAATTAAAAAATAAAATATTTTAAAATCCGATAAACCAAATATTATAGCATTAGCTTAACAGAATTACAGAGATAAGTGCGAGGGACTGATAAAATTAATGTGATTTAGGATTGCACTGATTATTCCCCATGCTTTATGGCTGGACCAGAATTAAAAAAATAATAATACTCAAATTAAGAATTTTTTTTTAATTCTATTCCTTGATATTTTATTTCATTTAATTTTTTTTATCTAAATTAGTTCTTAATTTTTTTTAATATCATCCTTTAATATTTTATTTTATTTTATTTTTATATCAGATTTGATCCTTATTATTTTGATCACAGTTTATTTTTCTTTTTAATTTTTGATGCTTAGGAATTTTGTTTCATGATTTTTTTTGGCCTTCTATAGGTCAATTTTGATCTCATAACCTGGATCACGATGTTTGAAGATTAGTTTGATTTAACTTTAGTATTTTTTTAGGTTTTTTTTTAAATAATTATTTTTTCATTTCATCCTTCGACATTTAGGCCTTGAGTTTCATGATTTTTATTTTTATTTTAATGAATTATTCCGATCTCATATTACAATTTATGGGTTAATTAAGTTAACTTGTGTTGACTCAAATTTGTTTTTATAATTTTTTTAAATTGATTTTTTTTAGTTTCGTCTTTCATCATTTAGTTTACTTGAGAGTTGACCTCTATTGTTTTACTCCATTTATTTTATGTAGGATTATCTCGGTATTATGACCAGGTCGTGAGTTTATTGTGTTGACTTGAGTAAGGTTTTTTTTGTCATTTTTAAAATTGATATTTTTTTTAATTTGTCACTCAACGTTTTTTTTTCTTGTAATTGAGCTTTAAATTTATTTTATTTTTCATTTTGTTCTGATTTAATTTTTTCTTTGTGGTGAAATAAGATCTTTGAAACCTTTTTAAGAATATTTGGATGATATCTTTTAATAATATTAGCAAGTGTTTATTATTATTATTATTATTATTATTATTCATTGGCCTTTTTTTTTTCATTATCCTTGGTTTTTATTATACTATTAAATTAATAAAGATTATTGAGCTCATTTAAATCAATTATCTAGGTCCTAGATTTTTCTTGCTCATTTGAGTCGGTGTTTGTTTTTACGATGGCACCGTCTTTTTGAAAAAATACTATTTTTTTAGTTTAAATTAATTTTTTTATATTTTTGAATTGTTCTATAATAAATAAATAAATAAATATAATATAATTTTAATTTATTTTCAAACAAATAATATTTTAGAAAATAATCAATATATATATATAAAAAACCTAAATTGCTTGGATATTGTTTTTTTATATTAGAAAAAATTTAATATTGCCTGCTGCACGTGTAGACGTTTACTATTGCAAAATCATAATGGGGGGTTGCATCCCTATTCTAGCTCCTAATCCTAGGTGATCCAAAACATCTCCAGGCCATAACGAATTGAGCAATGAAGAACGCCATGAAATAAATCACCTTGGTACGTGTGAAATATAATAATACCTGCATTTAATTCATTAATAATAATAATAATAATAATAATAAGGTAGCATGAAGCTGTACGTACCTCTTGCAAATTTATGGCAGGAAGAAAAGGGCCCTGACTGGACTACCCGTGATAAGGATCCCTCACTTGTACGTTTTAACCAAATACAAAAGCAATGCCTTGTGAATAAGGGAAACTCCCACTTCCATGACTGGATTCCGAAGCTAGAAGTCCCCACTTTTGATTTAAAGCAACGACCTCAGTCACCTTTTTCACCTGTTTTTTGGTTTTTAGCATATTTGTTTTTAAAGTAACACAATGAAATTCTTTTTGTTAAAAAATGTGACTTCTATAACTTGCTACTGTTCAGGATAATACCATCATTTAAAAAATATTAAATGAGCAAGAGAGATGAGAGAGTAGAGAGAAAAAGAAAGAAAGAAAACTCGTAGAAACACTCGAAACTCAAATTAGGACATTGCTGATACCATAAGAAAACATTTTCCATCCAAAAAAAGAGAATGACCCACTTGTCTGTCTTTGATGGTGAGTGTGACCCTCTCGAGTCACCATTAATAACCTTTTTTGATATCGCTTAATTTGTCTCATTAAGATCTTTATGATAATACCAGTAATGTTTTAATTGGAGTTTTGATGTATCCCTAGAGTTATTTTTTTCTTTTCTTCTCTCTGCTCTCTCTTACTCATTAAATATTTTTTTAAAGAAAGTCGTTATTCTAAATAGTAATAAACTGTAAAAGTCATGTTTCCTGATTGTGACATGCATAAACTATGTTATTTTGCTTGTTTTTTTTCAACTGTGATATCATGTCAATATTTTTAATTAATAGTGCTAATTAAAAAAAGAATCTAATTATCTTAACTAGGGTTGGTTTAGATAGGCAAAGAAGATTATGTATATTTAAAAAAAAAACGATGAAACAATTATCATTGATTCTTTGAAAAGGTGATTTATCTACATTGAATTAGCCTCGTTTACAAGCATATTTTATGCTTCAACTTCCATGTAATTAAAAATATTGCTTTATTTATATGTGAATGTGAAACATAAAATCTTTCATGTAAAATATATGATTAACTTATTTATGCACCAAATTTGCTATAATAATAATAAAAAAAATAAGTACCGAAAAATCTATCACTGCACTAAAATTGAACTAATCAATGGACATTAATCCCCTTGCAAAATTGCTCATTAGGTGATATTTGTTTTTATGAAAAGTGGTATTTTTGTTTATTATTAGAAAAATTGGTTAATTAAAAATACTTTTTAATTAAAGAAAAATTTGACTGTATTTTCTAGAAAGTATTTTTCTTTTAATTTAGACAGAAAACACTTTCTAGAAGTTATGAAAAACGTAATAATATCTTGTTATTTATTAATTATATTAAATTTAATTCTCAATCTTTTGATTGCTATATATTTTATTTTGAATCATTTTTTTTTCAATTTCTTCCCCTAAAATTTGATATAATATGATTTTTATATCAGTTTTAGTTTTCATTCTTTTGATTGTTATTTGTTTTTCTCCTATCTTTTTCTTAATTGAGGTTTTTTTTATCTAACATACTTAGTCCCTATTTTTTATTTCTATTTGTTTTATTAGAAATAAATTATGAAATTCAATTTTTTTTAATTTCATCTTCTTTCAACTTTTTTTTTATCTATTAGGTTTGTCTCCATTCTTTTTATTGCTATTTGTTTTATTTGAGATAATTTATGAAATTAGAATTATTTTTTTAATTTCATTCTCCTTCAACTTTTTATTTGTCAAATTTGGTCTTCATTATTTTAATAAACTTGAAAAAAATTAAAACACTAATAGGTTATTTTCCAGTTTATTTTCCGTGATATGACTAAACACTGAAAAATATTTTTCAATTTATTTTCCATGACATTACCAAATATTAAAAAATAATTCACTTTTTAGAATCTCCTTTCCATGGAAACTATTTTTAAAAATAAAACTTCTTTCCAGCAAACACATGGTGCCTTAATGAAAATAATCTCTTATAAGTTCAAGTGGTAAAACAATCAATGCACAAATGTTTATTGGTGGTATCATAACCCATTTTTGGGTTATTCCCACTAAAATTGCCTTTTTTCTTTTAAAATAAAAATAAAGTAATAATAGCAAGCAGACTGGCGATTTGGTAGAAGCAGGTTAAAGAGGATTTCAAATATATAAAAGAATCAACATGCAATTTTGGATGGAATTAAGAGCTTAATCGTTCCTCATTATACCAAAAACTAGAAAGACAATGCGGATTCAAGGTCAAATTAAATGATTATTGGATGAATCTGCATAAAAATTAAGTCCAGTGACATAATTAGACTTTTAATAAGCTAATTTGATTTAATCATGGACCAAATTAAAAGTTTAATTATGTTTAAGAATTAATTTGGGTCAAATTAAAAGATTTAATTAAGTGCAAGGACTTAATTATACTTTAAATGGGTCAAATTAATTTTATCAGGAATTCAATTGGTGAAAAATTAAGTTTAAGAGCTTAATTTGGGCTTAATTGAGAATATTGAATTTTAGAGGACCAAACATAATTTTTACAAATTCAATTAGTTGAAATCAATGGTAAAATTGCAAGAAAATTAAAGTTTAAAGTCAATTAAGGGTTAAATTGAAGAAATCCACAATCAATAACCTTTTTGGAAAAAGTGCCAAACTTCAAGGACTTAATTTAGTTGAAGATATCGGTGAAAATGAAGAAAATTGAAAGTTTGATGGTCAATTTGCATAAATTCAAAACCAAAGACCACAATGAAAAAGGCGCTGAAATTTGGGGTTGATGTTGAAATTTGACAGGGGCAAAATTACATAAAATAAAAAGTTTGAAACCAATCAAGTGTGCAATTAAAAGAAATTAAAACCCGAAGGACTAAATTGAATTTTGACCAAATCCTAAATGAAAACCCTAAAGCCAAAACAACACCGTTTTGACAAAAATAGACGAGACGACTTGTCGTCTAGTTACTGTTCATCATTTTCTTTTGTTTCATCTGAAAAAGTTGCTCAGATGACTACTTTTCAGGGGCATTTAATGCTTCTTCTCCCTACTAAACTGGACAAACCATATACCCTCATGATGACCTGACATTGTACTACACCCCATAGTAGGCCTTCCCAGCCAACTGCCCCTAGCTGCCATAACGCCGCCTCAAGGTGGCCAACCCAACCAACCTTTTTGCAACCATTTTTACATGCCATGATGACATATTTGATCAAATGAATGAGATCCTTTTCGTTTAAATCAAAGGCTAAGATTTGAATAAAAGGACTCTATTCTGTTTATTATGATATTACAATTCAATTACCTCTTCTAACTTTCTAAAATAATCAACTTCAAACTCATTTAAAATTGATCCTTTAACACAAACTCTATTATTATAGGTATTTATGTCCTGAACATACTTTTTAGTATGAAAGATATACCCATTATAACACTTAACTATTCTTTCAAGACCTAAACATAGTAAATTCAAACTACCACTAGCATTGCATCCCATTTAAGAAACTTGTTTCAAGATTACAATCATTAACAATTAAAGAAAAAGATGTAATAAAATTAAGTATTATGAGAGTTAAGAATTATTAAGTACTACTTAGATTTGTTTTAAATCACGTGGTGAATTATTCAGCTTGTAATTAAAAAACTTAAGATTAAGTCAAATGTAAATTTTAGGATAGTAAAAATTAACAATGTTGCCTACAAAGAGTTATTCAATCTATTAGTTAATATGAGAGTATAAGAGAAAATTGTTTTAAATTAGCAAAATGTTAATATTGTACTTTCTAAATAAAAAGTCTCAATTTATTGCAGTTAAATAACATATAATGATATTGCATATTTGAATTCAATTTCTGTCAAGTATAGTCCCCTCACTGTATTTTTTGATAAAAGTCATCCAAGATGGAAAAATATTAACAAGAACATCTGGTGGCAATAAAAAAAAGATGCTTTAACACTATTTATTATGGTGAAATCCTTGGTATTTTCCATAAATTATGGACATGCTAATTTTTTATGCATGCTTCAACCAGAAACCATTATATACTAAGAAAATCATTGATACATCAAAGATGTTTTCATCTGAAAATTATGTTTTCTTAAGACAACATATATCAAATTCCTGAATAATCACAACTGGTTCAACTCATCAATCAACGGTCGAAGATAAACATTTATATTCCTACTCGGATTATTAGGACTGAGTATGACCGTAAATAAGAACATGAACTTTGGCCTTATACACATCCCTCGTGGCAAGTTGTAAACCATAAGTATCACAGGACAACAAGAATAGGGTATGACAAATGATTCAAATAGATTGAATCCATCTATACATAACCTAAGATGTACATTATGTGGTTTCATTGAAAACCAAGGATGAACCCTATTAAACTGCTTCCAAGCTTCACTATCAAAAGATTTATACCAAGCATCATGTGCTCTGCAATCTCTGAAGACATGAATATGCTTCGCAACCTATGAGTGATTGAGAAGTATCTCAGTTTTCTATGTGCAACAAGATTCCTTCCCATACTAGCTTTAGATTTATACCAAGCATGCCCATTAGTTTTGCGCTAGGTAAAATTTGTATTTTCACGGTAGTACAATTTACAGAAGGTTAGACACATGTCAATTTTCTAGCATCCTAGGCTAAGGTTTTTCATCATGGATTTAACAGCATATAAGTTCTCTTTCAACCTCTTCCCTTCAAGTAAAATGCTTCTCGTCCATTCGATGATTATGTCATAACCAACCTCACTCAGCCTATGATCTGACTTGATAGTGAACATACATGCAATGACTGATAATTTAATGTGGTGAGCACCTTTGCAACGATTGATAAAATGCTTTTTGCCCATTCGATAATTTTATCATAACCAGCCTCACTCAACCCATGATCTGACTTGATGGTGAACACTTATGCAATGATTGATAACTTACAATGATTTATACACCTATCTCGTAATGGTTCGTCAAAATCTTTTAAAAATTCAAAAAACCTAGTTGCGTTTGTATTTTGTTCTTCATCTACACTTGAACATTCACCTGCATAACTTTGATTTATTCGCATTGCATCCATCATCAAACTCCTATAAGGTTTACTATTCTCATCTATAACTCGATGCACGTTGCTAGAACATAGGGTTCTCCGTGTGCAAACCAACATGAGTAATTTTCCATGAACCGTTTTTGTAGAATATGCATCGTAATAACATCTAGATTTAAAAACTTCTTATTTTTACACCCTTTAAATAGACATTTAATACCCCCTCCATTAATATTTTTTTGAATTAGATATGTGTAATTAATAAAATCCTGAATTTCATTTCAATAATCCATCCCGCACAACTCTTTACATAAAACTCGATACATTCAAGAATGATTATCCATTACTTCTATGAAATCTATATAAAATATTGATGATAACATGTATTAATTAATAATGTGAATTAAACAAATTATCAATACCCAACTAATTAGCTATCATTGGCTTAATTTAAACTTATTCAATCTATTTTAATAGTACCCTTTAATCATTATCAATTTTCTCACAAAATCCAAATTCCTCTAAATTTACCAAAAATTTCAATTTAACAATAAAATTGATAAAATATGAAACGTAGCCATTAAATAACTCATTATTTCTTTCATTATAAAACATCTAAGTTACAAAATCAAACTCAATTTCATCAAATGACAAACAAATATAATTTTTCAAAAACTCAAACAAACCCTAACATGTAGAAATCATGCATTTATACAACAAAGTTTTGTAGAAAAATGCTATGAAAAAAATAAACACACAAATAAACTACATATACTACACAAAAATGCCAAAAGGTAGGTTTGCTTATTTGATGTGGTGAATATTTTTTAAAAAATTAAACCAATACAGGGATACTCACAAACTAAGTGTTGGGGTGACCGAATTTGGGATTATAAAAGCTTGATTTGTGACAAAATAAGACAGGAAAATGTGTTGTTTTCTATATAAAAAAGAAAGAAGAAGAAGAAATGGGGGATGGGGAGGGGAGGTCATATGACAGGTTATAATTTAAATATTACCAATGGATTCCCCAACAAAAATTAGTGACAATAATTTTTTATCGGCAATTTCATTAAAAATATTGACACGTTAGATTTTCTAATGAAATTAACAAGGGAATGCCTACTTAATTTTTTTTCATTCTCTTAATTTCATTGGTAATTCCCTATGTAGTCACTACATGAGTCTTTTCCATCAGTGAATACCAATAGAAACAACAACGTGATGTTTTCTCGGTAAATTTCATCATAATTTATCAATAAATTTTTTTAATCGGTATTTTCATTGATATTTGATAATTTTATACTAGTGCGCCCTCTTCATTGCATGGGTCAAGCTCTATTTACACCCCCTCTTTATTTTGTATTCCTTCGTATCTTATCTTCTCTTCTACTCTCTTTTTTATTTTACTTTTTATGTATTTTTTATCCTTATTCCCTTATCTCTTAGTTGCTCAGAGAGGAGGCCAAAACCTTCTGTTTATTTTGATCTATCTTTCCTTCATTGATTATTTTAACGCTCACCGATCTTTGTATTTTATTGTTTTTTTCTTTGATTTTCTTTTTCCTTTTTGAAATATCTCAATTATATATATATATATATATATATATATATATATATTCCTCTTTTCCTTGAGAGAGCTATATATATATATATTATTATATTTTAGAGAGATTCTTTTTCCCAATAAAATGATATCCCCTTCGTTTGAAAGGGAAAAAAGATGCATTTATACAGAAAAAATTAGGGTAACCTCTATATATAGATATGTTTTAGAAAATCGTAATGTAAAATTAGGATATGAAAAAATTGAATAAGAACATCTGTTTTTTTCCTTCTTTCTCTCTTTATTTTTTTTCTCGTTTCAAATTTTCTTAATTCTCCCCTCATCATTTTTTTTATTTTCTATATTTTGGCCCACACTCATTTTTATATGTCTACTTGAAATTAAAATTAAAATATAAAAATTACAAAAAATACAAAAAAATCCAAGAAATAGCTAAATTTCAAATAAATTAAAAAAGATATATTTTTTGAAATTTTTATATTTTTAAAACATATTAGAAAAATTAAAGGTAAAAAATAGATCATGAATGATATTATCTAAATTTTACAAAATTGATGTTTTCTGATTTGTTTGTTGAAAAATACTTTCCATAAAAAATGAATTCCATAGAAAATATATATTTTTTGCTAAAAATAACAATTTCTTAGCAAAAATACTTATTTTTTAAGTTGACTAGAATCCACTTTTCATCAATTAAATTTCCTAAAATTTATCCAACATAAAAGAAATTTGAAAAATGATTTTCAAGCAATTTGTTGTCGGGATTTTCTTTTCTTAAATAAGAGATTCATAAATGATATTCTAACATAGACAAAATGAATGATAAAGAAAAAGAATGGTTTCCACTTTAACGTTGGAGCGGTTAAAACCATCAACACTCACCCTCCTTTTAATTATTGCCCCCTACCCTTCCCTCTCTCTCTGATTTTCCCACTAGTTTCTCTGGCAAATCTCGTCGGAAAATACCAACCACAACACTCTTCCTCTTTCCATAGCTTTCCGTCTCCAAAACCCACATTCTCCTTTTCAAGTTTAACCACACCTCATTGGCGTACCAGTGAGCTTTTTATGAGAGATTGTCAATATTGAGCGCAAACTGGGATCTTTGATTATCAAGATTTCTCAGAAATTCTTGCATCTCATTTCTGGGTTTTCTTTGGATACGGAAGTTATTTGTTTTAGAGTTGTGTAAGCTGACAAAGTTTGGTGTTTTGGAGATTAAAGTAATGAAAGAACATGAAACTGGTGTCTTTGATTATTTTAATTGAAAAAAAGAAGTTTATATAAACAAGGAAGGGTTTAGAGCTTCAAGTTTTTTTATTATTATTATCTTAATCAAGCTCAAAGAATCTCTTTGTCTCTGTAAGGGTGAGCATTGTCTGACAATTCATTTAGATACAAAAGATCAAGTAGGGAAAGAGAGAGCATCTATTGTGTTAAATCTTAAATTGGACACATATTAAGGGATTGTTAAATTGGGTTTGGTGATATTGGAGGGAAAATATGTTAAAGATGTGGAAGACAGAGGACTCTGGTGAGGAATGGGAGATGAAATTGAAATTATGTGGTGGTGGAAAGTTTAAAAAGTTGAAAACTTCTGTGGTTTCAAGGTCTCCAATGAAGCTATGGATGACAAGGGCAATCACAACTGTATTGTTATGGACTTGTGTGGTTCATTTGATGTCACTGGGAGAGACCTGGGGCCCGAGATTGTTAAAGAGTTGGACATCTTGTTATAGTTATCAAGATGTTGAGTTAATTTCTGTTCCTGCCGAAGTTATTCTTCCTCCAAAGAGTAAGTTCATAATTTCATTAATTTCAGCTTAGTTATAGTTGAGCATTTACATTGGAAAAGGTTGTTGATATTCATTAAAGGAGAGAAAAATCATGTGCTTTGGTTTTGTATGTTCTTTGCTTTCATCAATTTGTTCCAGCTATTAATTGGAGATAATTGATTTGATGAGTTATTGTCCTTTTATACTGTTCATACATTTTTTTTCCCTGTCTAACATGGATTGATTTGCTGCTCATGACTATAATAAATGTTTCTGTACCATTGCTGATTTGCTCAAGATTTTCAATTTGTTTGTATCGTATATCATTTCTAATTTTGTTATTTTAGTTTTCCTTGAAAAATCTGATTCTTTTCTCTTCTTATTCCTAAGTTTGGTAATTGTTGCTTGCAGGAGTTTATAAGAATAATGGGTATCTCATGGTTTCCTGCAATGGAGGACTGAACCAAATGCGAGCAGCAGTGAGTTGATTGCAACTTAAATCATAAATCATCAATACTGAAATTGCGTTTTGATTATGCATGGCCCATCTAGTTTGCTGCTATAACCATTTGATGTATTGTCACATCTGGACTTGTAATGCAGATATGTGACATGGTCGCTATTGCAAGATATCTAAATGTTACTCTTATAGTCCCAGAGTTGGATAAAACCTCATTTTGGAATGACCCAAGGTAAATTCAGTAGTATAAAGTCTTGAAAAACACTCCTACAATTTGTCTGATCAATTCATTCATTTCATTGTGGGGCAGTGAGTTTCAAGACATATTTGATGTTCATCATTTCATCGCTTCCTTGAGGGGTGAGGTTCGTATATTGAAAGAGCTACCGCCTAGGCTCAAAACACGAGTAGAATTGGGATTGTTCTACTCATTACCTCCTGTTAGCTGGTCAAACATTTCTTACTACACCCATCAGGTTCGTACACACTAGAATTCTAGAATTGTAAAGTGAGCATTAGCCTTTTCATTTCCCTTTTTATTTTGCTAATGTATTTGGACTAATGCGACTAATTTTCTAAAGTGTTTGCCAACAGATCCTTCCTCTGCTGCAAAAGTTCAAAGTTGTACATTTGAACAAAACAGATGCTCGCCTTGCTAATAATGGACTTCCTCTTGAGATTCAAAAGTTGCGCTGCCGAGTAAATTTTAATGCTTTCAAGTTTACGTCAAAGATAGAAGAACTGGGTAGAAAGGTTGTTAAGATATTGAGGGAGAAAGGCCCTTTCCTGGTGCTTCATCTCAGATATGAAAGGGACATGTTGGCTTTCTCTGGCTGCACTCATGGTTGCAATGATGAGGAAGTAGAAAAACTGACAAGAATGAGGTAATTTCTCTTTGATACCTTGTTAATATGCTGTTAACGTCAAACACAACTAACTCTCACAAACTTCACTTGGTCAGATATGCTTATCCCTGGTGGAAGGAAAAAGTTATTAATTCTGAAATGAAAAGGAAAGAAGGTTTGTGTCCTTTGACTCCTGAGGAAACTGCCCTTGTGTTAACTGCACTTGGAATTGATCGTAATGTTCAAATTTATATTGCTGCCGGAGAAATATTTGGTGGGGAAAGAAGGATGAAGACTTTGATGGAAGCTTTTCCTAATTTGGTGAGTAGAAAAAAGCAGCAACTTCTTCTAACTTCTGTATGAAGGAATGCCTTAAAATAATCCATCCTTCTAACATGGAACAGGTCAGAAAAGAGGATCTGTTGGAACCATCAGATTTGAAGTTTTTCCAGAACCATTCATCTCAAATGGCAGCACTAGATTATCTGGTGTCCCTAGAGAGTGACATATTTGTTCCCACATATGATGGCAATATGGCTAAAGTTGTTGAAGGTCATCGCAGGTAATTTATTGCTGCCACGTCTAATATAGATTCTCAACTGAACTGAGGGTTATTGCAATATAAAATGAACTAAAATGTCCTAAATTATCTGATGTAACCCTGATACCATGCACAGCATAATTTCCCTCGCCAATACTTCAGGAATAATCTGTAAAAAAAAAAAAGAATGCTCTCTGTAACTGAAGGGCTTGTTGATATATAATTTGGAGTTTATAGTTGATAGATTTAGTTTGCATTGTACTGTCCATAGTTCCATTAAGAAAAATGAAAGAAGGAAAGAAAACATCAATTGAAGATGATAAGTTTCTCTTGACTTCTGATGACTTCCAGATTCTTGGGGTTCAAGAAGACTAGCTTGTTGGACAGAAAACTTCTGGTAGGTTTAATAGATCAATACAGCAAGGGGTCATTGAGCTGGGATGAATTCTCCTCTACTGTGAAGGAAACTCATTCTGATCGGATGGGTAGCCCAAAGAGGCGAGTCGTTATACCAGATAAACCAAAGGATGAAGATTATTTTTATGCCAATCCGCAAGAGTGTTTGCAACTGTTAGATGAACCATTGAGAAGTACATGAACCTGGTCATGCTAATAAGATGATCATCCTGAATAATACCCAGTGCCAGTGCATATTTGTCAAAGGAGATGACCTAATATATATTCAAAGGAGACTGCAGGCATAAATGGTTCATTTTTTAGGATCGCGCCTCAAGTTGGATTCAGGGAGACTAAGGATTTCATCCATCAGTTTCTTCAGCAGTCTCACAAGAATATTTATAATGGTTCATTTTTGAATAATCAGAGTTTCTATGGGGAACTCTGTCATTGGAGGGCTAATATCCAATTAGCTGGCTTGTAAGGAGGAGCTAATACAAAACTTTCCTAGATGGGGAAGGTTTTGGGATGTATAGTCCATCCCACATATTCTGTCATAATTTTTTCAGCATGAAATATGCAATAAAGTAACATTTGTCATTTCCCTTGTCATGAAACTTTGATAATCTAGTCTACTGAGGAATGAAAATTCTCCTCCTCCTCTCTTCCTACATGCATAGAACTCCATGAGTTGAACATGGGATGCATGGCTGCTAATTAATCATGTCTGTCGCATGATGCTCCACACACACGCCCACGCAAAATTGATTTTCTTGGAGTCAAAATAAAACCTTCAAAGTTGGATTTCCAGATTTCATTGTAGGATTCTTGCATGCCTGAAAAGATTTTAGTCATCTCCTTCCTTGAAAGTCCAAGTGACACGTATAAATTAACCATGTGGTTGCAGACATGAACAACATTTATGATGATAAATTATATTGTTAAACACAACTCGTGGCATCTAGAATCATTTTGATGCTTCGGTTGCTGTATCTTGAAGAAAACAAACAAATAAATTGATTTTCCTTGGACATTGTTTCCAATGTCTTCACCAGTCAGCTAGAGAGATTTGGCAAAAGAGAATTTCCATGATGCCGTATCATTCCAGTTAGTAGACTTGGCAATGGGTTTCTTAGTTGTCATTAAATGATGGGCTATAACTCCTCTTTTTTTTTTTTTTTTTTTTATCATCTAAAATATTTCAAGTATAGAGCATGCTTCCTCCATTTTCCCATGATCTACTTGTTAAAAGGATCATGCTCATGGGGATCAGGCATCATGATAATCATACATGATAGTAAATGATTGCCACTGAAGCACTCCAAGATAACAAGACCTTTCATTTTCTATTCAAGTCATGATTCGAAACCCCAAGAAAGTTCTTCGAAGCATATACTGGGGTCGAGAGAACGAGAGAGGTGACAAGAAAAGGAAGAAAAGAATATGTCCATTGGTGTTTGTCAAGGAATATAACAATGAAAAAATTTGTCAGTATCTGCTAAATTTCTAATAGTGAAAAAATATCAAGAGGCAATATAGACAGAGAGTGATCCACTAATAACAATGTCTGAATCAGCATCCAGCCGCTCAAGAGATGGTTTTCGAACCACATTAACCAGTGCCGAAAGTGGGAATGATTCATTATTTCAAGGGCTCATCAATGTTTACCAAAGAAAATAAATGGTTGAAACTTGAAGGTGCTTAAACATTGCATTTCTTGAGTATATCTGTATAGTTCTTGTCCTATATTATGCCCCAAAATGATTTCTTTCAAGCTTAAATCATGATCCTGGTGAAGGTTTCCATGTTTAAAAACGTACAATATGATAATTTAATCCTTTCTTCTTCTTCTATGAATAAGAAAAGCCTTCATACTGTATTGAGATCCAAGGAACCGGGTCAGCCTTGGACACCTTCGATCGAGTTGCCAGCGCGAGAAAGAAAAACAAAAGAATAATCATGGTTTGTACAGAACATGATTGTGTTTGGTTTCGGGAGACAGAGCCAAAAACCTGTCTTCATAAGTATTGTCATGGTTTTGTTACCTGAGCTAAAATCCACTTCTGTTTTATAAAATCAAGCAAGAAATCTGGATTTGAGATCTTGTCAGATGCAATAGTGATTAACAATCAATTCTTTATGCTTGTCTAGAGTTGAAAGGTTTTCACCTTTTACTAGGTAATTTTTGTTTTTATGTTTTAAAAGTTTTTTTAAAAAAATTATTTTTTTATTTTAAATTAATATTTTTTAAATATTTTTAGATTATTTTGATACGTTAATTTTAAAAATAATTTTTTTAAAATAAAAAATAGTATTTTAATATATTTCTAAATAAATAATATTTTAAAAAATAACTATTATTATATTTTCAAATACCCTTTAACTCAGCACAAGAAACCTTGCTCAATTATTAAAAAAAACAAAAGCAAGAAAGTACAAAAATTAATGTAAGAGCATCTCCAATAAAAAATATTATATTAAAGAGCCAAATGGATAAAATGGTTTTTTGAATAGCGTAAATATAGCTTTTTTAATTATGTGCATTTCAATAGTAAAAAGCTATTTAGAAAAATCAATTATATTTTAATATATTTCATGTTAAATCATGATGTTATTAATATAATTATATAACTAATTTAGATATTTTATATATAATATAATTATGATGTTATTAATTATATAATTAATATGAGTAATTTATAAAATAATATAAAATTAATGAAGTAATATGAAAGTTAAAAGATATAATTTAAAATTAAATTTAAAATTTATTTATATGAATATTTTTAATTTTCAGTTTTATATGTTACTGTTAAAAATTTAATTTT
>Ga0325400_1001763_pt1 | contig 18187 bp, 8 predicted proteins | sample PopdelMetagenome_2_FD_205662 | JGI IMG/M metagenome (GOLD analysis project Ga0325400, IMG submission 205662) | Populus deltoides microbial communities from Bellville, Georgia, United States - Xylem-PdKOR-R1 | ecosystem: Host-associated > Plants > Phyllosphere > Stem > Wood/Secondary xylem... | reverse complement strand
TTTTATCTCTTTTAGTTGAATCTCCCTAACATACACTTAATTTTCCAAAAATATAGTTGAAAATACTAATATCAACATAACCTTATTGATATTTTTAGCTTCCATAATCCAAAAGAAAACATAACACCATGTAATGTTGAAATCAACATAATCCATATTGATATCATTAGCCTACAAGTTCTGGTACGCTAGTCATGTTCTTATTAATACCGATATCAACATAACCTTGTTGATATCATTAACTTCCATGATCTGGAAGAAAACACAAGCACCAGGTAATGTTGATATCATTAGCCTTCAAGTTTTGGTAGGCTAATCAAGTTCTTATTAACATCGATATCAACATAACGTTGTTTATACCATTAACTTCCATGATCCAAAGAAAACACAAACACCAAGTAATGTTGACATCAACATAATCAATGTTGATATCATTAGCTTTCAAGTTTCGGTAGGCTAATCAAGTTCTTGCTTAACATATCTTCCTTCCTTTTTACAAGGTTAAGTGTCGATGTCAATAAAATCCTATTGACATCATTAGCCTAAAAATTTTTTGGGAAAGCTAATTAAATCTTTTTATAAGTTTTCTTGATATCCCTTTCTTTCCTAACATGAATGAAAATAATAATAATTCACACACACACACATATATTCTCGCTTTCCATAGAATATACCCAACTTATTTTTTTTCTCATTTTTTATTAATGAAAATAAGTCGAAGAGAAATCCTACATGTTTGGCATGTTGATTTTGAACCTCCTGTGTTTTAATATCTGACCGGAGCAATATCTCCTATCATAAACCAAATATTACATTATCACATTTTATATTGACTATTAGACCCATATATTTTGAATAAAAGATATCATAGAATTAATGTCTTATTGTTTTTTCTTTAAATTTTATATGAATTCATAACTGTACTGATTAACACAATCTTACATATCCTATAAATAACTAATTTGAATAAAATATCTCTTCCTCTCCTTGATACCTTTAGGCCGACACCAATATTATAAAACAAGGGCAATTATTTTTCTTAATTGCTTTAATTCTAACTTGTCTCAACATTTAATCATGCTTATCAACATGATTTTAATATAAATTAAACAATTCAAGTAAGAATTTCTCAAATCCCAATCCCTAATTCTCTCCATGAAACAATTATACTTAACTACTTAACATACACAATTTAAATTAATTGATTAAAAAACAATGGTTATTATCTTATAATGTGAAATATTCTAGAAGAATTATTTTAAAACAAGCTTATAATGATTTAACATTAATTTTTAAAATTACAAAAAAAACTCTACCCAATAGAGGCTCGTGCAACCCATAATTATTAAACCCGACCTGACCCGACGGGTCGACCCGGGGGTTGGACAGGTCCAGGTTTGTCAAAAGACCGGCTAGTGAAATGACCCGGTCGACCCGATGGTCAATCCGTGACCTAGGCGACCCGGGTGAGACCCGATTTTTTTTTAAATGTGGGATTTGAAACCCATTAGTATATATACTCTATGTTCCCAAGAAAAAAATTATGTTTTTCAATGTGGGATAAAAAAATCTTTTGGTTTAAATACCTCAACTTAAAAGGATAACATAGTATCTTTTTAATGTGGGATTTGAAACCCCTTAGTATATATACTCTATATTCACAAGAAAAAAACTATGTTTTTTCAATGTGAGATTTGAAACCCATTAGTATATATATACTCTATGTTTCTGAGAAAAAAATTATGTTTTTTCAATGTGGGATAAAAACTTTTTTGATTTAAATACTTTAACTTAAGAGTTTAACATAATATCTTTTTAATGTGGGATACAAAACCTTTTAAAATATTCTCTTAAACTTCATTATTTATAATATATAGTCTATATTTATATAGATTTTTTCATATAAAATATTAAAATTTTAATTTTTTTTATTTTTCTGAATTGATTGAAGTTAATCCATAAAATCCAAAACCTAACCTCTTGACCGGATTAATTCCACCGGGTTTGATAAATATTGTGAAACCTATCTAGTATGTAGTTCCCATCCATACACACAAAATTCAATTTTATGGAAAATCAATCGTGATCGATCAATGTTAATAGTCAGATTTCCAAAAAAAACCCCTCATTTCTACACAGTAATCGAGTCCTTTCCCTTCCCTTTTACTAGTGGTAAAATCAGGAACGACTCATTTTTTAATTCTAAGTTTCTTTCTGACAGTAGGGTTGCATTTGCCCATATTCCCTTGCATTGCACCAGATAAACGCCACCACTCATCTCTCTCCTCTCCATCTCCACTTCGTAGCTCTCTCTACTTCAATAATAATAAGAAAAAAACATTGACAAAACGACACCAAACCCTAATCACCAATCTCTCTCTTAACTCTATCTTCTTCTTTCTGTAAAACCCTACCTTTTCCTCAATCACTGACAAAACAAATGGGAGCTTCTCTGCCTCCCAAAGAGGCTAACCTCTTCAAGCTCATCGTCGTATGCCACCGATTCTCTATCTCTTTCTCTTACTGTATCCGTTTGTGTATCTATAAGTTTACTTTGTCCTTTCAGTTCTACAAATAATAACTGTACGATCATAATCGAATTACAATAATGATGCATTTGTTTCTTACTGTCGACTGCTTATGGATTATTTTGGAATCAGGGAGATAGAGGAGTTTAGGGCTTTTTTTGTGTTTTATAAGTAAATTCGGAAACATTGCCGTTTAACCAATTTGTGCCACTTGAAGTTGAATTTCAAGTTAGGGTATTTGTTGTGAGTGGGAATATTTCAATTTTCTTGTTTCATGATTATTGATGGCTTGTTCCGTATGTCAATGGTTGAAATGTTGATTTTTCTTTTTCAAAAAAGAATTCCTGCTGTGCTTCAGTTTGTTAATGCTATTTTATTCTATCCATGAAAGAAGTGACTGCATGCGGATGTAACACACCCATTAAGTGTTGATGGAACACTTCAATAAATTGAAACTATAAACTCGATGGCAATTCATATTCTGAGTTGAAGATTAAACTTTGTTGGTATTGTTATTTTGATGGTGCTCGCCTACTAAATATGTTTTGTGAGAAAGTGTTATTTATTCGAGGCTAAAATTCAACAATTTTCTTTTCACCATGTGGTATATATTTGCCTATAAGGTGTCTTGTCTGTTTCTCTGACTATATTAAGCTTTTGGCTGAACCACAATCGTGCATCTGTGGAGTCAAGGTGCAGTAAATTGCAATGGCCTTCATTGACTTCTTATTATAGCTAGATTATTTAGATGAACAAAATTATCTATATAATTACCATGAGGTCCATGTGATGGATTCATTTATTTGAAAAAGTAATGCATTTCTTTCAATTGGTGCAGAAATCATATGAAAGTAAACAGTACAAGAAGGGACTGAAGGCAGCAGATGCTATCTTGAAGAAGTTTCCAGACCATGGAGGTATTGTTCTCTTGTAATGTTAAAAAAGTTATGGTTTTGAAGGTCAGATTTCTCTAGCATACCTTTGATGAATGAATCTCATGAGTTTGAAAAAGAATGTGATGATCACTGGAGAAAAAATGCTGAAGATGTTGTGGGTCAAAATAGATTTTTTTTTTATAGATGCAAAGATTTTTTATTTTAATTTGCATGATGAATGAATTCCTTAGCTGTAGTCGTGTTGGAAGTCCAGTGCTGGCTGCTTAGGGGCATTTTTTTGAGTTAAAATGACTGGAACAACAAAGATGAGATTCTAGGGTTCTGAAATTCAGACTAATTGTTAAGAGAAACAAGTGCAATAGAAAATAGAGGCTATTAGGATCCTATCTTTAGGTTTCTGGTTCCTAGGAATCTCAGTAAAGATTCATTTCATCATGTAGTTTCTAAGAATAAATCCTTTTTTTTGTCCTGACCACAAACGTGGGATCTGCTGGCTTTGCAACCAGCAAAAATTTGGTTCTCAATTTTTTTTATTAGATTGCACTGTTTATGGTTGGGTTGCTGTTAAACCTCTCATTATGAAATGCTTCAAGACACATTTGGGACTTGTGCACCGTTGAATTCATAATATAAGACATCATAATTGAAAAAAAGGAAATTGAAATGGTAAAGATGTAGGTATTGCCTATATAGGAACTGAAAATATGGTTGTTTCTCTCTTTTAATGATGCACACAATTTTTATTCCATCAGAAAATTTGCCCTTTTGATTTTTCTACTCCTTTGACTTTTTAATCACTTATCATATTTCAGTGCATTCTTTCATTTTAATTTTTTTTTTTGAATTTTGTATCTCTTGGTTTTCAGAAACTTTATCAATGAAGGGTTTGACATTAAATTGCATGGATCGAAAATCTGAAGCATATGATCTTGTTCGACTTGGCCTAAAGGTTGATATGCTCTCCCTATTAGTATAACATTTAAATTTACATTTCTTTCCTTTTTTCATCTCATCTTTGTAATGCAATTTTGTGTTTCTGTTTGTTTCTTTAATGCAGAATGACCTTAAAAGTCATGTTTGCTGGCATGTTTATGGCCTTCTTTACCGTTCTGACCGAGAGTATAGGGAGGCCATCAAATGCTATCGAAATGCATTGAGAATAGATCCAGACAATATTGAAATACTGAGGGACTTGTCACTCTTGCAGGTATAACTTGGCCTTGTTCATCCCTTCTAGACAACTTTTTTCTCTTTATGTAGTTTTTCCTTGACAAGAATTTTTGGGATTGTATAATCAAGAGCTATTGATACTTGCTCAGATTTTACTGCCTCTATTATATTGATGGACTCCCTTTGCTGACAAGCAATAATTCTAGTGGTTCTATAGATGTGGTGTTTCCTTTTGTACACACTTCTTTTGTTCCCTGGTTTGGTTATGATATCCAAATGTTGCCATGCTTTCATTTCTTATAATGGCTGCTGGTGTTTAATAAACCATGTCTTGTTACTGAAGTTGATTTTCTGAGGTCGAGATGGTGTTCTTGTGCTTATTAATTTACTTACAGCCTATTTCAAGTCTTTGGAAAACTGTTCTACCTTAACGACGTGATAGTATGCCACAGAAAACCGTAACTTGTTTTACCCATGCAACTTGTTTTCTATAATTTGTAAAAGACAAGATAATTAATCTTTTGGTCTCATGCCACTATAAGTGATAGTTGCACCTCTGTAGCTCACAAGTGGAAAAATACATGTAGGTGGTCGATGGGACTTTAATTGTTTAATATGGTGGACATGGGTTCTTTGTGGTCATACGTTCTTTCACTTACCATCACAACCAAGTCTAGAAAGAACTAGGGAATGTTTTAGCAAATTGTTTTTACTTTGTAATGTGCAATTTTTCTTGGAAGAGCAAGAGTGCACTATCCAAGGTCCCGGAAGTAGATAGAAATTCTTAAGCTGGCGAGTGAAATAAAAGGAGAATTAAAATTAAAATATGGTTATAAAAAGCAAAACATTGATAAAGTTTAAAGAGGATCCAAGAGAAACTCAAAGTTCAGCTCATGCATCAAAAGTTTATCACTATCAAAAGACTGCTCAATGTGCACGAATGTGTAAGCATGTTGAGAGGATGATTTAGGGAGCAGGTGTAGGAATGGTAAAAGACGGCCCATTCTGCTGTCTCTATACCTTCACATAGAACAACATGTTTCACAACACTTTTTTATCCAAAAAAGCAGATGTAGGTACTCCTACCAACCAAATATCCTGATAAGGAGTTCTAAGGAGCTAACCAGCTGTCATGGTTTTGCCACAGTTCAGTCCTGTATGCTTAGCTTATAAGTCATGCCCTTTCCTTGCTCTTTCAACATGCTGTTGATTGTTTGCTAATGTAAAAGCTGTTTGATAATAAGTTGAGACTTTCCTTTCATGTTGCAGGCTCAAATGCGGGACCTGACAGGTTTCGTTGAGACAAGACAACAACTTCTATCCCTGAAACCAAATCATCGCATGAACTGGATTGGCTTTGCTGTTGCCCATCATTTGAACTCAAAGTATGGACTTGATCGTGACACTCGAAGTTTGTTTTGAACTCAAATGTTGTTTTTTCATTATAAGAGATTATTAGGGATCTTTATGAATGTGGAATATTACAAATAAAATTTTCACAGTCCAATTTTTAAATCACATCAAATTGTCTTTGAATTTCTGCTTGGCCCTTCCTCTCCCTGATTTGAAAGTAGTAAGTTAAAGTAATCTTGTATGATCTGCCTTTCTAATTTAATTCTTCCCCTTGTGTTTTATTTTGTTCTTTACCAGTGGTTCAAAAGCAGTTGAAATTCTTGAAGCATATGAAGGGACACTGGAAGATGATTATCCTCCAGATAATGAACGATGTGAGCATGGGGAAATGCTTTTGTATAAGGTAACACTATTGACTTCATACATATCTATTCTGTCTTTTAGATCTTTTCAGTTGCTAACTCCTTAATGTTTTGCTTCTTTCCATGTGTATCCTCTCCCTTGTATATGCAAAACTGAATATGCAATAACACAGTTACTAGTTTATGTTGGCTTGAATAGTATTTTCAATAACTTTGGACTTTGGGTTGTTGTGCTTCAAGATTTATCAGACCAGTGCAACTAAATCAGTATCTGTTGGAAGCTTTTCTTTGAAGCTGAAATTTAACATCTATTGTTTCTCAATCAAGTGTAAGACTGATTGTGGCTAATTATTAACATATTTCTTTTTCTTTATGCTTTTTCACATAAAATGCAATGCATGCCTATACTTCCTTAATTGCTGTCCATGAAGCCTTGTGGCCTTTCCTTCTTAAATTCAGTTGCTTCTAATGCCGAAGAAGTTAGCGGAAGTAAAACCAACCATTTATTATATAAACTTGAATATTTGAGCCAAATCATTGAGTTGAAGTTAATTTCTATCACTCAAGTTAGCATTTTGAGGAGCTCTTGTGGATTCCTACGTTCATAATCTTTGAATGCTCTATTTTCTGCATTTGCATTTTTGTGAAGTTTTCTAAATGAGAATGTGCTTTTCTTTCTCCAAGTCTTATGGAGCTGCTATAATGTGCTTGTGGTGATAGAGCATAACCATTGCTAGATCTAATATGCGAGTGTTTTGAACTGTCGTCTTTTCTTTATTGTTTCCTCCCTAGTTTACATTTAGGAAAACAGTAACTTTGAACACAATTGACTTTTAAAAGGTTTCATTTCACATGATATTTTGGGGGTGGGGTGTTGATGATTTCAAGTTTGAAATGGATGCAGAAATCAACTTTCCTAGTATGCTTTTGACTTTTAAAAGATTACAGAGCAAGTTGTTGAGGTTGTGTCTGTACTTGAAGGGAAAACATTGCAAGAAATTTCTTTGATGGAAATTGGGGTCTGGGTTGGAAAAAGCCTGCATATTTGCAACTTGCTTTAATTCTTTACAGATTGAAACATGAAATTCTTGTTGTTTAGAGATTATGCATCTCATGTTACTTCTGAACTGGTATTCCTTAAATAGATACTCATGCAAGCTTCATGACCTATTGCTATTCATCTCGGATGGCGTAGTGGTTTAGATTTGTTTTTTCTTCTGATGCCTTCTTTTTTGCTGGAAGTGATCGCATGGGCTATTGTTTCATGTGATCTTCTTGAAATTTGCTTAGAACTTCCTTTCTGAATAGTAATATTGGTAGATCTCTCAGCAGTTTTGATGGTTATATAATGGTTTTTGATTGTCCTTCCAGATCTCTTTATTAGAGGAATGCGGTTCTCTTGAGAGAGCTCTAGAGGAGTTGCATAAGAAAGAGTCGAAAATTGTAAGTGTACACTTCATTTGTTGTTAGGGTAACTGCGTCTTCCTGAGTCTCACTTAAATATGTACTTAGAGAAAGTTGATCTTCAGGTTGATAAACTGACTCTTAAAGAACAAGAGGTTTCTCTATTAGTGAAGCTTGGCCATCTTGAAGAAGGTGCTGAAGTGTACAGGGCATTACTTTCCATTAATCCTGACAACTACAGGTGACTTAATATGCTTTACATTTCTGAGAAGAAAGTTAAGAGAATATAATCTAATAGAAAATGGCAGGATTGCTAGTAAACATAGCAGTTCGTGGTTTTGTGATTCCATCTATGAACTCAGCCACTGGTGTCTATTGCATTTATCATTTTTTTCTAAAACAAATTTGGTGATTTGACATTGATAGCCTTCATTTTAATAACGAATCAAGAGTGTTTCATTATTTGAGAAATTGTCAATATTCTTATATCTACCAGAGTGGATGAGGATAGAAATCTGTTTTTGATGTTTTATCCATTAATCAGCTGCCTTCATATTGTCAACATCATTATTGATTAAGCTCTATTGCAAACATATGTAACTATAGCTCTGTTGTGTCATGTATGCAATCTTTGCATCTGTGATTAACCAGATTTTTCGTTTTTGTGATTCAAGATGGCCTTTTATTTGAACAGTTTTTTATTACAAATTAGGAGAAATTGCCAATAAAATAAGGTACTATTTAATGTTGTCTACTTGTTTATTTTGGCCATTTAGCTTTGAAATTAACCTCAGGACACCTTTATCTAGAGGCAAATAACTAAATTTTGCTTGTCTTTCTATTTAGTTTGTTTGTCATTGTTGTAGACAACATTTCCATTTCTTTTCCACATTGCTGTAGCTTCACCAGAACTCACTATTTTCTTTAATATGCATTTCTTTAAAGACACCATCTTTCTTTCTATTGATCATCTGCAACTGCTCTTGCAAAACCCATCTTGTACAAACTGATCAAGCTGCTCTCCAAACTATGTTCTTTGTGATTCTGCTTGATTTCTCACCTGATTCTGGAAAGTCTACCCATCCTGCACATATTTGACATATGATCCTTAAATTGTTGATTGTCTATGGTTTTGTTTTCCTTGTTCCTGTCTATCTGATAGTTGTTATTGTGATGAACATAAAATTTTGAATGGACAGAATGCTGCTGTAGAAAATCTAATCTATACACGTTGGAATGGTGACCATATGATTAGCTTAATGCAAACATGTTGCCTGTTTCTCAGTCTCTCTCTGCTGTCTTTGAATCTTGGCTTTTGCATTTATAGCTTTAGTATGGGACCTAATGTTGTCACTATCTTTTCTGGCTGTTCAGGTATTGTGAAGGCCTACAAAAATGTGTTGGGCTGTATTCGGAAAATGGTCTTTCCTCTTCTGATATCGATCAATTAGATGCCTTGTACAAATCACTTGGGCAGCAATACACTTGGTCATCTGCTGTTAAGGTGGGGGCTTTTCCTTAGTTTTTGTGTCCGGAGATATTTACTGCTCTGCTTTTATCTGAAGTAGAAATTTTATGTCTAGCTTGTTATGTTAAAAAACTCCCCCTTTCTTCCCTAGTTTGAATCATTGTTTCTATCCCTTAACCCACCCTGCCCTTTATTACTTGAGCTAAAGGCCAGTGGAATTCTGTAAAGGCTATCTACTACCAGGAGAATTTCGTGGAGTGTATTCTGAGGTGGTCAATGCCTGTGAGCTGAAATGATATTGTTTATGCTAGTCTCTACAACTGTTAAAGCATTGCCCCATTTTCTCAAACCTCTTCTGCTTTGTGTGGTATTCTTCAAATTAAAACCATGAGAATTAAGACCCTGACCTCATCCAACCACTGAACTGCCTAAACAAAAATCTAAGAGAAACCAATCTGTTGCATGGTATATCTGAGAAATTCTTAATCATGGGTTGCTGTTAGTGGGACCTTGGTGATAGTACACTCTTTTAGCATCATCTTCTATAATCATTGTCTTTTTTATTTTGTTGTGGTCATCATTGTTTTTTTTTTCCTGAATATGTACACGTATGTATGCGATGTGATATATTTTGCTGGGTTACATTGTGGCTGCCACTTCTTTTTTTATTTCAGAGAATACCGCTTGATTTTCTACAAGGTGACAAGTTTCATGAAGCTGCAGATAACTATATTAGGCCCCTCCTGACGAAGGTATTCATAGTTGCAGTTCAAGCAATTCTTATTGATTTTTTCTTATTTTTTTTGGCTAGGATTATGTACGATCTTCTTGTTGTTCTTAGGGAGTTCCTTCATTATTCTCAGATCTTTCACCACTATACAATCACCCTGGAAAGGTGAGTTTTATTTCTTGTATGTTATATGTGTACCTTTTGGAGGTTGTTTACTCGCACTGTTATTTTGTTGTTTGGTTAAAAGCAATTTTCTGTGGTTACTCTTATGCAGGCAGACATACTGGAGAAACTCATTCTTGAACTGGAGAATTCACTTAGGATAAGTGGGGGATACCCTGGGAGGTAATTTATGCTTTGTACCTTTGTATCAGAATGCAAGTTTTGTTAATAAATCTGATGCACAAACTTGAAATATAAAGGATGGAAGGGGAATTTCCTCAGGATATCTTTCAGTTTCTTCTAGGTCTCTTGTTTATATCTATGCTACATGCTTATAATAAAATTTCAGAACAATTTTGTTTATAATAACTTGATTTGTTGTTCAAAGAAAAAATAAAAATATAATTTGATTTTTTTTTTCATTGATGGAAATTGGGAAGACATAAAGGCACTAACATCAATTTGACGCTCAGGCCTTGTTTTTGTCTTTTCTGGCTTACAAAAGCTGTTTTCTGCATCAAGCAACTGTAATCAAGTTTTGTAATATCACAGCTCTTGGACTAGTAATTGATTGTGCTAACTTAATCTGCTGCATTTTAATACGATGAGTGAAGACCATAATGGAAAAATACATTTAGAATTTCCCCTTGCTTGTTTTGTTGCCTAGTACCTTTGGTACATTTAGGGGAACATGGACCTATCTATTAATGTGATCAAAATTACAGATTTGCATCTCATTAAAGAACATGTGTGATTGTTACCGATAATTTAGTGTCCTTACTTTCTTATTTTTCTATAGCAAGTTTCATTTTGTTTTTGTTGTTTGCCTTTTTTAACATCCTTTTGTATTTCTTTCACATATGCAGGCCAGAAAAAGAGCCTCCTTCAACACTTATGTGGACCTTGTTTTTCTTGGCTCAGGTCAAGTACCATCAAATAGCTTGCTGTTAGTGTTATGTCCCTTTGATGCTTTCTAATAATTTATTCAGTTCTTCTTTACTGCAGCATTACGACAGACGGGGACAGTATGATGTTGCTCTTAGTAAAATTGACGAGGCTATAGGGCACACTCCAACTGTGATTGATTTATATTCTGTCAAGGTTGATTTACACCTACCATCTGTAAACTTTTATGTCCAAGGTTCCATTGATCAGTCTTATTTTGCCACCTCTATATTTTAATTTTTGAAAGCTCCCCTCTTGGTTTCCTATTTGGAAAGGAATTATTAATTCTTTGAGAGTTAACATTTTGGATATTCTTTGCTTACGAGTAAGTCTTGAAATTTTGCATCCAATATAGCCTGAACAGGTAGCATATGCTTGCCTCTTTGTTGTTTACCATTTGTGTGTGTTAGTCGAGGTTTATGATTTACCCTCATTTTTTTATGGGTGTGGGGTCAGCACCTAGAAGCGTCTTTTCCTTTATTGGATTGATATGACTTTCACCATATAATGCTGTCTTTAGTGTGTAATAGCACTTAGAGAAAGGCATGAATGCATAAAATTCTGTTTTTTATTTAGAAACTACAAACTGTTGGGTTTTGTTGTCATCACTCTGTTTTGGCATCTCTCAATCACAGAGCCGCATTCTGAAGCATGCCGGTGATTTGCCAGCTGCTGCCACTTTGGCAGATGAAGCTAGATGTATGGATCTTGCAGATCGATATATAAACAGTGAATGTGTTAAACGTATGCTGCAGGCTGATCAGGTGTGGAAGCTGCATTTGTCTTAATTCTGGATCTTCCTGTTATTGTTGGTTTATGGTGCTTTGTCAGCTTGTTTGTGCATGCTGTGCTTTATATGGAAATCTTTTCTTGAAGGTGGCTTTGGCAGAAAAAACTGCTGTTTTGTTTACAAAAGATGGGGATCAGCACAATAACCTTCATGACATGCAATGCATGTGGTCAGTCTATGTTTAATTTTTGTCACAAAATTTTTCTTTAAGTAGGATATTTTGGTTCCATTCTGATTGTTGTATAATAATTGGTAAGGTATGAACTTGCATCTGGTGAGAGTTACTTCCGTCAAGGTGATCTTGGGCGGGCTTTGAAGAAGTTTTTAGCAGTGGAGAAGCACTATGCAGATATAACTGAAGATCAATTTGACTTCCATTCCTATTGTTTAAGGAAAATGACTCTACGAGCCTATGTGGCAATGCTCAAATTTCAAGATCGTTTGCATTCACATGCATATTTCCACAAAGCAGCAGCTGGAGCTATCAGGTGAAATATTTTTGCTGGAACCTAGATAGAGATTTTTGATTTTTTAATTAGCCTACTTGTCCTTATTTTTTCCCTCTTGCTTCAGCTTGAGTCAGAATGCAGCTTTACATGCTTTCCTTTTCTTATGCACGTGCTGCACAGACTTTTTCCATTGTCTGAAATGGTTTGTGTTGGTTTCCTTGAGCATTATGGAGGGGGGAAGGATTCTCTGGGAAGGATAAACTGTAGGTTATGAATAATGATTAACCATTTATCCAATTCTCCAAATTGAGTTGTCACTCTAGATTTGTATTGGTTTAGAATTTTGTCTTTTGGATGGTATGGCTTTTACTGGATATCAAACTAGACAAGGTATACCTTTTCTACTGACTTTTGTTTTTCTCCAAGTTGTTCCTTTAGAGAATTCAATGAAGGTGTTTGCATTCGGTTGTTCATTGTTTACCCTCCTTGAAAACTTGGAGTGCTAGCATAAATAATACAATCATGAATACCTTGCCTAGGCTGCTGGATGCAATGGTCAGAACTGTTGCGATGACAACTTGATTGTGTCAGTTGGCCTCTTTAAGTCATATCCTTCATGTCTTGCTTTTGGGGTTTGGAAACATGGGCTAAGTTAACTGAATATGGAACAATCAAATCCCTTTCACTGCCTTTGTGCGGGGTATTCTTCAGTGTGGCCTTGGTTTTGCAGTTAAATTATTGGAACACCACGCTCAAATGGTTTTCAGTGTGGATTGCATGTCATTTCACAGGAGCTGTGCCTCATGCATTTGTCTTGTGTATGTGTCAGTCAGTTGTATTTTCTTTAGTTCTTGTGTATGTGTCAGTCAGTTGTATTTTCTTTAGTTAATTGAATGCTATCTCATACTTGTAAACCTCTTTGAATTATTATTTTTTGTTGTTATATTCACTGGTGTGGAATATGGGTTTTCAAATGCAGATGTTACATAAAATTGTTTGACTCTCCTTCAAAGTCAACAGCTGAAGAAGATGATGAAATGTCAAAGTTGCCTCCTTCTCAGAGAAAGAAGATGAGGCAAAAACAGAAAAAGGCAGAAGCCCGAGCTAAGAAAGTATGTTAATAATCAGCCTCTGTGAGTCTGGGCTCCTTTCTGTTATTATAATTTTCATTCTATGGTCTTATATTCCATTCTAGGAGGCTGAGGTGAGAAATGAAGAATCAAGTGCCAGTGGTGTTTCTAAGTTGGGTAAGCGGCACGTTAAACCTGTAGATCCAGATCCAAATGGGGAAAAATTATTGCAGGTTGCTTCTATTTCCTAGTTGTTTGTTTTCTCATAGGTTTTTATTTTTTAATGCTTCAAGGCTTCTTAGGCTTCAAAGTACAAAGTACACATCATTCATCCTGGATGAATAACAGTTTGATGTGGACATTTTTTTTTTTCAGGTTGAAGATCCATTGTTGGAAGCTACAAAGTACTTGAAGCTGCTTCAGAAACATTCACCTGACTCTTTGGAGACACACTTGCTTTCTTTCAATGTAAATATGAGAAAGAAAAAAATTCTACTCGCTCTTCAGGTATTTCTCTTCTGAAACTTTACTTGGTCACTATTTTCAACCCTTTCCATTTTCCTGTGTTGACCACTTAATGTCTACTTAAGCGGGACTGTGGAGGTAATATTGGCAGAAAACACTGATGTTATTGAGTCCAAATGGCATAGAGCAAATCATCCATCAATAATAAATAACCAAGTTAATAATACTACTTAAAGCTATGGTGATTTTTAACTTTCTGAAGAGAACAAGTTATATGTGAAACTCAACTCCTATAGTTAGGTTGGTTAAGTCATTTAGTGAGGTTTTCAGTATGAATTTGATGATGCTTTCTATTGGATGGCACTTTTTGTACAATTGCATTTACTACTGGTAATTTGGTGTGTTAATTTAATTTAATTTTTTCTTTCTTCCCTGTAGGCTGTAAAGCAATTGCTAAGGTTGGATGCTGAAAGTGCTGATTCCCATCGCTGCTTGGTATAGGACCCTCTATCATGCAATAGTCCTATTAACCTTGACTGTGTTTTTGAAAGACTGTATTTTATGTGTCCAGATACTGGCATTACCTGTTAGTAATATGCATGTACTGCTGGTTAGAGGACGCCCTTTGTTTTTATCTGTACTGATTGTGAACTTAATGTGCTGCAGGTTAGATTCTTCCATACAGTGGGCACAATGACTGCTCCCGTGACAGATACTGAGAAACTTGTTTGGAGTGTCTTGGAAGCAGAGCGTCCATTGTTTAGGTTCTCTTGCAACTTTCCTTTTTCTTTTTCATAATATAATATTTTCTGCTCCCTTCTATTAGTTTTAAATTACATATTAAGGTTTGCTATGTTTATTCTTGTAGTCAATTGCATGAGAAATCTCTCACTGAAGCAAATATGATTTTCTTTGAAAAACATGAAGGTAATCTTTCACCTCATGTGGCACATTTGTGCAACTATATCTGTATAGAATTGACATGTTGACTTTTTTTTGTTCCGGCAGATTCTTTAATTCATAGAGCTGCAGTGGCTGAAATGCTATCTGTTTTGGAACCTAACAAGAAACTAGAGGCTGTTAAATTAATTGAAGATTCAACCAACAACCCTGCACCAATGTAATAATCCTCAGTAATCTGAGTTCTTTTCTTTCCATTAATTTGTTTGTACTACTTTCTTGTTTGGACCTGGACCTGCACATCTTTGTTGCTGACGCTAAACTGAATCTGTATCTATATTTCCCTGTTTGTTTTCTTACCAACAGAAATGGAGCACTTGGACCAGTCAATGAATGGAAACTCAAAGACTGTATTGGAGTCCACAAGCTCCTAGTAGAAGTTCTTAATGACCCAGATGCTGCATTGAGTAAGTAAAATTTTCCAGTCAGGCCAGAATTTGAATATGCGCTGTATCTAGTCTATAAGCCGTGCAAACAGTGACAGAATTAGTCATTCTTTTCATTTTATTTTCGTTAATGTTTTTCTTATTGGCAGTACAAAAGTCTTAGACACATGGTGTATCTTTGGCGGTGGTGTTAATATTTTATGAAAACTTTTTCTCCATTCCCTTTTTAATTTTAACTATCGAGAGAGGTTTGGTCTCTAGGTCATCTTTCTTGCTTCTCCCTTCTGTCTGCTAAGTTGCTATGTGCTTGTCTACTTTTCTCATGGATAACTTGTTCGACTTAGATTCTCTATCTACATATCTCGCTCCCTTCAAATTTATCAGTTTCTTTTGTCATGTTGTGAGCTGTGTCCTTGATTAAAAGGAAAAATGCACTTTTGAATCTTTGGGAATCCAAATATGCATGCCTGTCTTTTCAAATTCTCTGTTTTGTGACATTTGTTTTTGGCTGTCAGACCAGCTCAAGATTGATTTTACCTCCTGAAACTTTATTGCTAAGAATGTAATAAACTTTAGAACCAGGGAGATGTTCGAAACATGCAAATAGCATTCCATAATATAGATGCTAAAATTTATTTTGCTGCTCGATGTTGAATTTGTTCCTTTGCAGGGTGGAAATTGCGTTGTGCCCAATACTTCCCTTGCTCAACATACTTTGAAGGCAAGTGCAGCTCAGCTGCATCCAATTCAGTGTACGGTCAGATTGCCAAGAACCCTGAGAATGGAGGCTCAAACCATTCTGATGGTGGTGAAATTGCAGATTTTGTTGAATCCAATGGAAAGCTGGAAACTTTCAAGGATCTTACCATCTGAACATGAGGCCAAATGAACATTATCAGCTAACATGCAACTGCAGTTTGTGTTAGTGGGTAGATCAGATCAACAGGTGGCAGCAGAGAATTATACTCCGGAGGATTTTTAGTTTGCTGCTCATTGGGGAGCATTCTTGTGAGGTTTTGTGCTAGTCATGTCATTCCTCGATTGTTGCTTTGAGTTCAATTTTTTTGATTTTCACCGGTTCTACCTCGCCTTATTCTGAGATGCATTTCTTTGCAAATGTGTATAACATACTTCTATTGTGTTTTTTAGGGTTGATTTCTCTTAATTCAACTCACCACTTGGTGAGATATTAGACAAGGGTGGTGGCTCTGTGGGCTTGACAGCATTTGAGGTTATTTTTATCTTTAGGTCAGGGACCACTCTGAAGTTTTTTCAGAGCACTGGTTTTACATCTGATTAGCATGGAACAATTTCTCATAGAGCTGATCTCTAGAGCATGCTGTACCCTTTCTGTCAACCGTTATTTGATTTGTAAATGCTACATATTGTTAAAAATTTTGCTGCAAGATTCATCAATAACCATAGTTTTTATCAATTTGGCTGATACTGGGCGTTCAAAATAGATATTACCTTCCTTTTTTTTTTTTTTTTTGAAGTTTAACCGGACCCTTTAAGTTGAGAATGCATGCCCAAATTACTGATCTTCGCCGTGGTTTCTGGCGAAGCACCAACAAATTCTCAGGACAACAAACTCTACTCAAGGAGGAAACGAGCGGAAGGGAAATCAAGGCGTTCCCTTTTGGCATCTTATGGTATCTTTTGTGTGGAAGGAAAGAAGTGATGCAATCGTGGTTGTCATGGTGTAGCAGATTAGTAATATAGCTGGCCGTGGCGGGTTTTATGGGTTTGAGTCTTACTATAAATACATAATATTAGTACTTTCTACGTTAAAAAACATAAATAATCATTTCAAACATGTTAATTCTATCATTAGACACCATAGAATTAATCACTTGAATCTTCAAAATAAGCGTTCAAGTAGGCTCTCATTTCCGTACTCATAATGCACGTTGGAATCTCTTACAACTGAGGATTGTGTTTGTGTATGCAGTCTTCGTGTTTGTGAGGATTTATGAGAGAAACAAAAAACCCAAATCAAGATTTTTTATTTTCAAGAATTGTTCTTTCATCAATAACTAGAGATTTGCAAGGATAAATTACAGAACGGAGCACGCCATAACGGGAGAATAACATTTAAGAGTTCATAACCAGACAAGTATCCTAGCATGCTACCGTACCACCATTGACGAGCAAACCTCTTTAAAAAAGAAGAAGAAGACCCTGATGATTTTAGAAGTGAATCGATGCCTATAATGACCACAAATCTAACGTCTGATATATAGCAATATAAATGAGAGATAACCATGTGAAAGAGTTACATAGATTTCAATACAAAAATAATACACCACACATAATTCACGCCTATTCCTTACTTTTAATGGAGACATGCACATTGGTTTCCTTACTTTTAGATTTAGGACTTTATGCTTATAACTGATATTATCTTATTAAAAATTTAAACTCCTCTAAAAAAATCAGTGTACAATATTACTATAAGACCCATATTTTGAGTCCAATTTAAGCCCAAGATTCAATCCAAACATAATCCAACTAAGTATTTAAAGAAAAAGTTATTAACAGCATTGTTTTATCTCTTTTCCTCTTTTCTTTTCTCTTTGCCGTGACCTCCTCCTTGAAAACACAAGTATCTTCCTCTTGTGTTATTTTTTGATTAGAAGATTGTTTATGGAAGGATTAATGAAGAGTAATGTTTTAAGGGATTTAAATTGATGTTACTATGTTAATCTGCTCAAAATCAGTCTGATATGCTATCTGGATTATGAGTTTTTGAAGAACAAAATCGATTAGGATATTTTTGTATGGAAGGATTAAGCAAATCAGTTTGCTTGTTGCTGCTGATTGACCAGTTGGTCATTTTGGTTGATTGGTTGACCTAGCTGTAGAGTTTAATCGGGTCTGTTAGGTTTGTTTGGTTTGAGTTATTTTAGGATCGATCAGGTGAATCAGTTCGGCTTTATAATTACATTTTAGTTTCCAAGCTTAGATTTTTTTTAATTCTTTTGTGATACTTTGCTTCGAGTCGTTTTTGAGTGTTTTCCGTATCCATAATAGGTTATGCTGACCTTCC
>Ga0325400_1001760_pt1 | contig 18204 bp, 10 predicted proteins | sample PopdelMetagenome_2_FD_205662 | JGI IMG/M metagenome (GOLD analysis project Ga0325400, IMG submission 205662) | Populus deltoides microbial communities from Bellville, Georgia, United States - Xylem-PdKOR-R1 | ecosystem: Host-associated > Plants > Phyllosphere > Stem > Wood/Secondary xylem... | reverse complement strand
TGCAATGTCAGAAGTGGTGAGCATGCTTGAAGGACAGACCAGCATCCAGGAGATGATCTCAGATCCTAGCATTTATGGTGATGATTTACACTCCAAACATCTCAAAGGCCACTATCAGCAGGTCATGAACCAGAGTTTAAACAGCACACAAGACCTCTTTCCTCGATCTGATAAATCGTGGATTGGAAATTCCTCTACATCTGCCCATGATCTCTACCCATGAATCCCGAGTCCATAAGTTTAAACCTCAGTGAAACCTCGTCTTTAATTTGAATAAAGCCAAAGACATGCTTGGAGCTTCGTTTGTAATCACATAATGATCAATATTTAGACGTCTACACAACGTCTTGTTGCTTACCATTCATCTTGGTATGCTTATGGATTTATAATTCTATATATGTAAACGGTCTATGGAAGCTATCTCCGTGGTTGTGAGAATTCAGAGCCCCAGACACTTTTCCTGGCCAATGATTATTACTTCCGATTTATGGGGATGTATATTATGAATATTTTTTAAAAAAATTAAATTTAAAGAAGGAATCAGCTTGTTTTTGTGTGAGATTCTTGAATTTGATATGACTACAGACTCTTGAATTATAAATAGAGAACTGTGTATAAAGCTTGGGGGCCAGAAAGAAATACGCAAGACACAAGGCATAAATTATGTCCAGCATTTAACCAGGATCATACCCAAAAATTCCAGCCCCTTTCTTGCCGAATCAGCCCTTCCTCACAAACAGCCCTCTACATATGTAAACGGTCTCTGAAAGCTATCTCCATGGTTGTGAGAATTCAGAGCCCAAGGCACCTTTCCTGGCCAGTGGTTATTACTCCCGATTTATGGGGATGGATATTTTGAATATTTTTAATAAAATTTAAATTTATAGAAGGGATCAGCTTGTTTTTGTATGAGATTTTTGAAAAATGCTGTACTAAAATGAAAAAAATAATAATGAAGTTTGGATGAAAGTGAAAAAACTGTATCTGTGATTTTTGACTGATGAAAACTGAAAGTTGGTATATCAATGTTGCATTTTTTTTTAATAAATGCCAAAGTACACGTAAACAAAAAAAGGAGTAACTAACAGAGTTTGGATGAAAGTGCTTGATTAGAATTCTTAATTGAGTTGGTGCATTAAAAAAAATAAAATAAAATTCATGCATTTGATTGATAAAAAGGTATGTCCAACGTATCATCCAGATGAAGTATCTGAGAGTTGTGTCTTTAGCAAACATCACAGATCCAGTTTTGCCAAAGAAGTCAACTGGAAGGCAAATAAGCCACTGAAGTTAGTGCACACAGACGTGTGTGGTCCCATAAATCCTATGTCAACTGGACAAAATAGGTACTTCCTTACTTTTATTGATGATTTTAGCAGGAAGACATGGGTATACTTTCTGAAGAGGAAGTCAGAAGTGTTGAATTGTTTTAAAGATTTTAAAGCAATTGTTGAGAAACAAAGTGGCTATAAGATCATAACCGTGAGATCTGATCAAGTTGGAGAATATACAGCAAATGACTTTGAAGTTTTTTGTACACAACAAGGCATCAGGCATCAGACAACGCCTGCCTATACACCACAACTGAATGGTGTAGCTGAGAGAAAGAATCGAACAATTCTTGACATGACAAGAAGTCTACTCAAAGCAAAGAAGCTACCCAAACAATACTGGGCTGAAGCTGTATCATATGCAGTGTATTTACTGAATCGCTGCCCAACCAGAAGTTTGCAAGCTATCACTCCAGAAGAAGCATGGAGTGGTCACAAACTAAGTGTTACTCATCTTCGAGTCTTTGGTTGTGTGGCATATGCAAAAATCTCAGATGCAAGAAGGACCAAACTCGATGATAAAAGTGAGAAATGCATCTTTGTCGGATATGGTGATAGAAGGATGGGATACAAGCTATATAATCCCATCACAAAGAAGGTAATTATGAGTAGAGATGTTATCTTTGAAGAAGATAAAACTTGGCAATGAAATGATGATCAAGAAGCAGTCAAATGGATCAGCACTGATTTGATCCTTGAAAACGAAGTGGAAGTACCAACAGCAGAAAGTCCAATGTTACCAGCAGATGAGCCACAAAGTCCGGTACACAGATTTCCTATATTCAACAGTAGAAACACATCAGGATCATCATCAACACCACCATCAGCATCCTCATCAGAAGAACCAAGAAGGATGAGAAATCTAGAAGAGTTGTACGATGCCACCCTAGTCATAGAAGATACAACTCTATTTTGTTTCTTCACGAATAGTGACCCACTTAGCTTCAATGAAGCTGTTACAGAAGAGAAGTTGATAGAAGTAATGGATAAAGAAATGCATGCCATTGAGAAGAATGATACTTGAAAGCTGACTAATCTACCAGAAAACAAGAAAGCAATAAGTGTCGAATGGGTGTATAAGACGAAAAAGAATGCAAAAGGCGAAGTACAAAGATACAAAGCAAGATTAGTGGCAAAAGGCTACAAACAGAGAGCAGGAATTGACTATGGAGAAGTATTTGCTCCAGTAACCCGGCTAGAGACAATCAGATTGATGATCTCATTAGCTGCACTACATAGATGGAAGATCTATCAACTCGACGTGAAGTCAGCATTTCTGAATGGCTTCCTAGAAGAAGAGATCTATGTTGAACAACCACTTGGATACATTGAAGCTGGAAATGAAGATAAAGTATACAAGTTGAAGAAAGCTCTCTCTGGTTTGAAGCAATCTCCGCATGCTTGGAATACCATAATTGACAGTTACTTTCAAGAGAATGGATTTGAGAAATGTCCATATGAACACGCGATGTATGTGAAGAAAGAAGCTGATGGAAGCACACTTTTTGTATGCCTATATGTTGATGATTTGATATCACCAGCAACAATCCTACCATGTTTGAAAACTTCAAGAATAGTATGGTACAACAGTTTGAGATGATAGACATTGGTCTAATGACACACTTTCTTGGTCTGGAAGTAATGCAAAAAGAAGAAGGGATTTTTGTATCTCAAAGCGACTACGCTACAAATATTCTTGAAAGGTTCAAGATGGAAAGCTGCAATCCAATATCAACTCCAGTTGAGAATGGAGTGGAATTAAGAAAGAGTAAAGCTGGAAATGTTGATCTAACTTACTTCAAAAGCTTAATAGGAAGCTTGAGGTACTTGACATGTACCAGACCGGATATACTTTACGGAGTTGGACTTATCAGCAGATATATGGATACACCAGACCAGTCTCACTTGAATGCAGCCAAGAGAATTCTTCGCTACATCAAAGGAACGATAAATGAAAGGTATGTTTTACACTTCAAGTAAAACCTTCAATCTTGTTGGGTACTCGGATAGTGATTGGGGTAGAGATCTGGATGAAAGAAAAAGCACAACAGGATTTGTTTTTTTCATGGGAGATACATCTTTCACATGGATATCCAAGAAGCAATCGATAGTAACGTTATCAAGCTGTGAAGCTAAGTATGTTGCTGCCAACTCAGCTGTATGTCATTCAATATGGTTAAGAAATATGTTGAAGTATTTGGGATTTCCACAAGAAAATCCTACAGAGATTTATATTGATAATCGATCAGCGATTGCATTAGCAAAGAACCCAGTGTATCATGAAAGAAGTAAAAACATCGATACACGTCATCACTTTATCCGAGAGATGTGAAGAACAAAAAAGTTGAACTTATATCTTGCAAAACAACTGATCAAGTTGCAGATATCTTTACAAAACCATTGAAAGGGGAGATATTTATCAGATTGAAATTCATGCTTGGAATGACATCACTCAATTGAGTTTAAAAGGGAAATTTGTTGCTGTAAACTCAATCATAAGGTCCAGCTGTTTGAACATGACCATGTGAAGTAGTCCTACTCCATTAAAGCAACAAAGTGGAACAACTCATCTACTTTAGTAAAGGTTGAAGGATGAGCTAGTGGAATATATTCTGCATGTTCTCTGTTTTTTTTTCTGTTTTACCGTTCATGTCTATAAATAGGCATCAAGAGAACATTGTAATGTGCGTGGAAAATACAAGAGAGAAAGAGTGGGTCAGTTTGAGTGCTTGTAATCTTCTTGTTATTTTTTTGAAATAATAACAGTGTGTTTCATCTCCTCTGAGTATTTAAAACCACCACCAGTGGCCTTTCCCACCAACAGATCAAAGCGGCTCTCTTATGAACCAATGTATCTCCATCTCTAAGGCCTGCAATGTCAGAAGTGGTGAGCATGCTTGAAGGACAGACCAGCATCCAGGAGGTGACCTCAGATCCTAGCATTATGGTGATGATTTACACTCCAAACGTCTCAAAGGCCACTATCAGCAGGTCACAGACCAGAGTTTAAACAGCACACAAGACCTCTTTCCTCCATCTAATAAATCATGGATTGGAAATTCCTCAACATCTGCCCATGATCTCTACCCCATCAATCCCGAGTCCATAAGTTTAAACCTCAGTGAAACCTCGTCTTTAATTTGAATAAAGCCATAGAAATGCTTGGAGCTTCATTTGTAATCAATTAAGATTTAGACGTCTACACAACGTTTTATTGCTTACCATCCATCTTGGTATGCTTATGGATTTATAATTCTACATATGTAAACGGTCTCTGAAAGCTCTCCGTGGTTGTGAGAATTCAGAGCCCAAGGCACCTTTCCTGGCCAGTGGTTATTACTCCCGATTTATGGGGATGGATATTTTGAATATTTTTAATAAAAATTAAATTTATAGAAGGGATCAGCTTGTTTTTGTATGAGATTTTTGAAAAATGGTGTACTAAAATGAAAAAAAAATAATGAAGTTTATTTACTTGACTGATGAAAACTGAAAGTTGGTATATCAATGTTGCAATTTTTTTCAATAAATGCAATGCCAAAGTACACGTAAACAAAAAAAGGAGTAACTAACAGAGTTTGGATAAAAAAAAGTATTTAAACAAAAATAAAATAAAATTCATGCATTTGATTGATAAAAAGGATTAAAATTGGTGTACTGTTAATGCAATTATCCCTTGTTTATGTTGTGTTATAATTTTTCTTTATTTGATTTTTGAGATTTTACATAGCTTGGATGCTAGTGAACAATGATGATGTACAATTTAGACCTTAAAAGTTATATTTTCATTGCCCTTAATTTTTTTTAAGCTTTTCATATTGAACAATGATGCCACGTATCCGATGTTGTTCGCATATTAAATGGCAGGACAATATTTTTGTATAATTTAATTTCTAATTATTGTAAAAACAAAATTAAAAGAACAAGAATTAAAATTGATATTGATAAAAATTATTGAGTGCATGAATCCTCATTATAATATATTGTGTTGACTTAGTGTGTTTAGAAATTTCAAGGTAGTTATGGAAATTAAGTGGTAAGTTGTGAATTATGAAAAGTTGTATATGCAATGCAATGTGGAAAATATTAGCATATTAAATAAAATTAAAGATTTGACTAAGTTATAAGATTGGGAATGAGTCAAATAAAATAAATAATATTTTAACTAAAAGAAAAATGATGCTAGTAAATGTTGTTGTGTAATAAAGTTGACGGTAAACTTTGATGTAAAGAAATCTAACATCAGTATTGTGTATTATTGTAAAGCAAGGAAATTAATATATAAGATAATGGAAATAAGAAATGGACTCATTGAAAGGCGTATAAATTAAGGTGTAATGAAATGTCTTGATATGAATTGAACAATGATAATGTGAACATAAATTCATGAATTTCAAAATTTGTAAACCTTCTTTCTTATAAAGAGATGCACTAGCGGCTGGATCCTTGACATAAGGAACTAGATCATCAGATGTAGCAAAAAGATGCTCTCCACCTTGCTTTTAGTTAAAGCAACATTACTTTTAAATTTCTTGGTATTGCGTTTGCATCCCAAAACAAAAAATATAAAATTAATTGATGAACCGACCACATGAGTTGGAATTACTAATCAGAAATTAATAATCTAATAAATATAAAATTAATTGATAAGCTAACCACATGAGTGAGGATTACTGATCAGAAATTGATATACGGACCACATAAGTAGGGTTATGAACCAGGTGTTTATGAGTTGGTTATTTAAGTGGGGATCTACATATTAGATGTTTTTTAGATGATTATAGGAAGGAAAATCAAATACATCAGATAGAAATAAGCTAACTGCATGGTTAGGCCACAACTTTGATAATCCAATATACAACATGATATAAAGTTATTATTGTGAAGTATATATAATTATATGTAAGAGTAAGCGCTTGTTTGTAAAGAATTACAAATGAAGAGTTAAGAAAATAGATAGTATAGTCAAGAAGAGGCCAAAAAGAAAATAAAAAGAATTGTGTTTTAATGATGGTGTATGGGAATTTTTGTGATTCCCTAATATTAATATTAGTTGTATATTACTCAATTTGTTTGCATATTTGAATTGATAGCTATATATATATAAAAGGTCCATTCCATCACAACAGTTGTAGTGTATACAGAACCAAAAATCTAGGATTAAGGGTGATGATTTTTGGGAGGGCTAACTAAAAGTTTGTTTGGGGGAGGTAATTACAAGGTATTAAAATTAGACCAAATTCTATATGGGTCTTAAACGTTTTTTGAACATGGAGGTCCATGACACTTGTAACCCATGTTATAGGTCCGCCCTTGACAATAAGCATTCTAAAGTAGCAGCAATGTAGATGTTATAGATTGTTGGTTCGTTGGGAGAGAAAAGGGAGGTTGTTATTCTTTATTACTAAAAATGCAAGAGAGATTATCTGGGAGAGTCATGGATGTTGTTAAAAAAAATGCTCTAATACCATATAAGATCAAAGAAGCAAAAAAAAAAAAAAAAAAAGAGAAAGAGAGAAAAAAGGAGACATGTACAAAAAATATTCCACTCTATATATATATGGTGATCTTAGTACAAATAGGAAAAATACAGAATAAAAAAATATATCTACTTATATGGTTAAATGGATAAGAAGTTTGGTGAACCTCCTTATTAATGTTAAATATGTCTAATACTCGATTTTTATCTCTTATCTGAAAGTTGTATAACTAGTTGCAGTGGTTATTGGGTTTCGTGTTTTTAAGCAAGTAAGGAATATGAGATTCATCAATGTTGTGCTTTTCATCAACCCCACATGTTTTTAATAGTTGTGATGGGGTTGGAAAAAGTCCTCAAAAGAAAAATTGAGGGCATTTTTCATGGGTTGAAAAAACTAGATCTGAAGAATTTGATGAGCCTTATAACATCTGCAAACAAAAAATATTCTAATACTTAAGTTAATATATTGTTTGTAGAAGTGATAAGGATAATGAGTTATATTCTTTAGGATTAAATGTTCCTTAAGTTTTATCCAAGTCTTACATTAGATTTACATTGTCCAGAGAGGTGAGCTCTAGCCTTCTGACCTCTTTCTTCATACTTCTAAATATAATTATTTATATAGATCTTTTTAAGATAAATATCTAAGTTTTAATATATTTTATATAAATATCTAAGTTATAAGATATTTAATATTAATATCTTATAAATATCCTAGATATTTATAGAGATATGTACATTGTATAAAACACCATGTAGGCCCAAGAATTAATATTACTTTGTAGTTTTTTCATGCAAGTATCATCAGAGCCCTCCAAGTAATCTTGCAAATAGATGTGTTTGGAAGACTTGACTTAGCAAGTGGCACGATCAAATGATTGATGTCTTATTTCAAATGCAGGAGTATCGAAGTAATAAATAACCCAACAAGACTAGGGTTGAACCACAAGAAGATGAATTATATAAATTACAAATAATATATATAATAAAACAAAGAGTTGAGGAGAATTTTATGTGATATTAATGTAAGGATTAAACAAAGATAGAACAATTATCAAGGTTAAAAGATCCACTAATGATATTTCAAATAAGTATAGTATAAACTCTTTTCATTATAAAGTATTTACATGATCATATTAATTATCTTATTTAAGTAACACCAATCTTGTAAATATTGTTAGGTATTCATGATGTTAACTTATGTTAACAACAAATCAAATTCATTTCATAGCACAAGTGTCGGTTATACCACGCAGTAGGCTATAAAAGAGTCAAGTATTTGTTGTACCAAAGGTTGTATAACACAAATCTAGATTAACCATTTAATAAGCAAGGTATTAAGAATTGATAAGATAAAAATGATAAGACATGTCAATAACAAACTTTCTTGGATATAAACATTGAAATCCATGTTGAGTTTATATTATACTTATTATAACACCATTAGTTAAACCTTTTCACATTGACATAATAAACTTAGCTAAACATAATGAAGAATAGAAACATAAATAAACAACATAAGAACACAAATATTAAATAAGTTAACTAAGGATAATAAAGTAAATGAAAAGCATAAATAAGAGATTAATGAAAATATAACATGAAATAAAACTTGAACATTACAAAATACAAAGAAAGAGAGCAAGAGCAAGATCTTGATCTGAAAACTAAGATACATAAACGTATGGTAAATGCCTCCTTTCATAGGCTAAATTTCAAACTATTCATTTGTTATTGATTATTGATGTAGTGGTCACCTATTGATTTAGTGAACTTGGTTGTTTAGGTATAAATTTGTTTTGCTGGATGAAATAACATTGCTCCAATCAGAATTTGGAAACATGTTCTTCATGAAAGTTATAGAAATTTGACTTAGCTTTCCATCCATATAGATTGGAGCTCATTTGAACTTCTAGAACTTAAGATATGAGCTAAACACTAAATAGTGTCTAGGCTGCAGGATAAATTCCGACTTCTCTTTTGTTGCTACAATTTGAGATTGAAAATAGCAGATTTAAGTCTTGCTTTCTTTATGAAAGTTTTAGGCCCATGTCTTATAACCATCCATATATAGAAGGCCTAAATCCAAGGTATACAGCTCCAGTTGTGACCCAATTATGGAATAATGTTCCAGTTTGAACCAACATCTCTTAACCTTTTGATGATCTTTTCACTTTCAATAGTTAATCACATTAATCAATCCTTTGAATTGTGAAATATGTTTGCATTTAAAATGAGCATTTATCATAAATTAAAGCTATCTTATATTATCATACTCGTTATTATAAAACATGCTTAAGTTAGAGAATTTAATGATACTTTAAGTGCAATATAATGATATAAAACCTTAATGAGAATGTATTTTTAAGTACTAATAAGCAAGAGTAGGGGAGGAAATACTTATAGGGGGTAATATTACCTTCAATGTATCAATGGAGCTCCCAAGTCTCGACTGCACCTTGTATATGTACAAGCTGCCATAAAAGTTATTTGGGGATGTAGCCTTAGGGCATAGCCATGGAGTGTAGTTTTAGACATAATCATAGGTGTTGCCTTGGGTGTTTGGCGTAGCCATATCGGGTGTAATCGTTGGCGTAGACATGTGGGGCGTAGTTGTGGGCTTCACTACTAGTTTAGCTATTGACATCACAAGTCATTGGCTTAGCTGTTGACATCATGTGTCGTTGGTGTAATGGTAGATGCATTGTTAGCCATGAAAAGAGTTTTTAAAAAACATGAATGATCGGATTTTTTATTCATTTTTCACAGACAATGCCAATTGATATTGCTGAAAAAAATCCTCAAGAGAAAGATTGTAGGCGTTTTTCATGGGCTGATCAAACTGGATCTGAAGGACTTGGTGGGCTAGTGACACTTGTAAAAAAAACACTCTAATACTTAAGTCAGTATAGTATTTTAACAAGTGACGAGGAAAATAAGTATTCTCTAAACTTAAATATTCCTTAAATCTTGTTTAAGTTTTATATTAGACTTGTTTTATTTAGAGAGGTCAAATGTGGTCTTGTAGCCTTTTTTTTATGCTACAAGATATATTTGTTTATATAGATTTTTTAAAGAAAAATATCTTATAAATATCCTAGATATTTATATATTTATAGAGATATTTATGAAAATATGGAAATAGGCTTAATTTGACTTAGTATTCCAATAATGTTGATTTTATCAATAATTTAATTTAGGCTGATCAAGGAAAAGAGAAGTGGAGAGATGACTAGCTTAAACTTCTCTAACTTATAATTAATCACCTGTTGCGATATTAACCAGCTGGTAACTTGTAGTCAACCCCTATCGGTTTGGAGAGATAGAAATGAAAAGGAATCAAATCCAAGTAGCTAGAGGCCATTCTCACCAATTTAAGAATCTGTCCTACTCCTGTACCCTACATGTTTGTGATGCTTCAGCCTCCGCATGGACTTCCTCAGTTTTGCCGAGTGAAAACATTTTACTTTCACAAAGTATTTTCGGAAAAATAACGAGACTATTTTTTATAATACATGCACAACCCACTGGTAGGTAGGTAGACAACTATAATTATTAATTATTTTTTTTCTAATACATGCAAATGATGACTAACAGAAGCACTAAAACCGAGGGCGACTTTATATTTATATAAATATGGTAACCATTGTTTTTTATTTGAAATTATATTAAAATAATAATATCAATAGGTAAAAATAATTTGAAAATATAAAAAATATTAATTTAAATAAAAAATAAAAAAAATTCATTTTTTTTCTAAAAACATTTTTAAAGCATAAAAATAAACCTGCTACAAGTGTTGAGGTGTCAATTATGCACCAGCTAGCTATATAATTGAGTCTATCATAAACTCCAAATATCTTGCTGTCCTTTAGCACCTGTTGGAAAAGAGAATGGTCTATGTCTACATCAATCAGTATGTGCAAAAAAGAAAAAAGAAGATCAGAAAATTCTACTTGCAATTAGTGAACAATAGACGATGAAGTTCTTAGCGCACTTTACAGCATTGAAAGTAAAAAAATAAAAACCTTCGTGTTCTTAGTGCACTTTACAGCAGTCGTGAAACAATGTATAAAAGGATAAATCCTTTTTCTTTCTCTCTTTTCTGATTGGAATCTCTCTCGTTTTCAGTATGTTCTTAGCAAGTTTCAAGTCAATAAACTGACAAGTCGGGCTTAAATATCTGAGAGTTTTTCCATGAAAATGCTTTTTAGCAGCCGACGGCGCTAGTGATGTGAATCATTCAACATATATAATAGCTTGTAGTCAATAAATTTGTGGCTCAAATGCCTCTATACGTGCCTGCCTACTTGCCTTTTAAATTTCAACATCTTGCAACCTGCAACTAACTAGGAGAACCATAGAAAATACCAGGTGAAGATTGAATTCAAATATCACCCAAGTAATAACGTAGGATACAAGTACGCACGTAGGCACATGGATAGTGACGTTTTAAGATTTGGTAAGTATAAATCAAATTAACCTCTCCTTCCCTGCCTGTCTCATGACAAATACAAAAACTTATTCGAGCTTTTCCAGCCAATTTTCAGCACAAGATGTTAATGATGTTACAGCTTTGCCAAGTTATGGTGATGATCAGTTTCTCGAGCTCTATTACTTTGCTTGCTTCTGAGCTACATCCAGGAGAAGGTAAGAACAACCTAGCTAGCTACTTAATTAATTGCCCAAGCACATGTTCTTTGTTTTCACAGTAATATATATATTGAGATCAGATCAGTGAGGTCTTATAAGTATACAGCAAGTCTTTCAAACTTTTCAACTCATCTGATCAAAACCAAGTGTCATCAGGACCATTAATTAAATATCAGTATAAATTTTATTATTTTAATACTTTATTATTGTTTTATGATGCGATGACTTTACTATTAAAGATATGTGTTGGGAACTAAAAAGTACTGTAATTATAGATATTAATCTTAGTTTGATAATTTAGATCCTTCAAAATATAATATTTAAGAAAATATATATAGTAATTTTTTAAAAAAAATACAAATATTAAAGATAAAATACAATCCTTAAAATATAGGTTTTCTTTGTTTACTTCTTCTTTTTTGTAATTTTTTTTCTTATTATTATTATTATTATTATTATTATTATTATTATTATTTTGAGAGTAGTATTAAAAGGAATTTCTTAGAAGTTAAAATTAAAGAGTAATTAAGACAAATACTTAATTATTATATTTTAGATTTTAGTAAATGGAACGAGAATAACATAAAAAAGGGTGAAAACCAGAGTTTTAAACCCGGCTCGGTCCAAGGCCCGGGTTCTGAGTTTTAACTGGTCGCCTGGATCAATTTTAATTTTTTTAAAAAATCAAAACGACATCATTTTAGTTAAAAAACAAACAAAAATCAACGGGTTGCAACCGGATTTTTGACCAGGTCTTACTGGGTCACTGAGTCAACTAAGTCACCTCGGGTTTTGACTTTTCTTATTTTTTCTAAAACCCAACCCAGTTTCAACACCAGGTCGGTCGGGTCCCGGGTTGACCCACCGGTCGGGCTGGGTTTCAAAACTCGGTGAAAACTAGGCTTTTGGGCCAGATGAAAGTTCCCCCTTCACTTCCAACTATCATCTTTGTTTGAATTTGGATAGCAAGGTGATGAGTATTATTTGGGCCCTGTTGGGCTTAGTCATATCTAATTTTTGTAACCCTTTCTAACTATGCAATATATAGGATTTTTATTGTCAGAGAAGCTCAAATTATTTATTTATTATTAGTTTTTTGAAAAAAGATTATGTTTTCTTTTTATTTATTATTATTAATTTTTTTAAAAAAAGATTATGTTTTCTTTTTGTCTTTTGAGATGATTGTTTATTTGTACGCGTCTTCTAAATTTTTTAATAGGTAAGGACAATAATTTAATTATTATTTTGTTGTAATTGTCAAGCTAGATTGAATGAGATCCAACCCAATTTAGTACAAGCAATATGCACTATGACTCAATAGTTTATTATCAGATTATCATCTCTCATTACACCGCAAGTAAAAAAAAAATGAATGTAAAAAAAATACTCACACATTACTTACATGTTTTTTAAGGAAAAAAAATTAATCATGTGTAAATTGACTCGATGTGATCCGATCTAATAAAAAAATAGTTTAACTCAAAAACGTAAGATGATATTTTTTAAAATATAGAAAATAAAACATATTAGATTGATTTGGATTAACTCGGGTTCTGGTTAAAGGGGATCGCCGGATGGGATCTCAGGTTAGCCCAACCACGCAAAATTTGGTTCTGGTTAAAGGGGATCGCTAGATGGGATCTCAGGTTAGCCCAACCACACAGATGTTGGTTTTGGTTAAAGGGGATCGCCGGAGGGATCTCAGGTTAGCCCAACCATACGCAGATTTTGGTTCTGGTTAAAGGGAATCGCCGGATGGAATCTCAGGTTAACCCAACTACGCAGATTTTGATTATGGTTAAAGGGGATCGCCGGATGGGATCTCAAGTTAGCCCAACCACACAGACATTGGTTCTGGTTAAAGGGGATCGATGGGTGGGATCTCAGGTTAGCCCAACCATATAGATTTTGGTTCTGGTTAAAAGGGATCGCCAAATGAGATCTCAGGTTAGCCCAACCACACACAGAATTTTGGTTCTGGTTAAAGGAGATTGCCGGATGGGATCTCAGGTTAGCCCAACCACGCATAAATTTTGGTTCTGGTTAAAGGGGATTGCCGGATGGAATCTCAGGTTAGCCCAACCACTTAGATTTTGGTTCTGGTTAAAGGGGATCGCCACATGGGATCGCCACATGGGATCTCAGGTTAGGCCAACCAAGCAGATATTTTGGTTTTGGTTAAAGGGGATCGCCGGATGGGATCTTAGGTTAGCCAACCACACAGAGGATTTTAGCTTTGGTTAAAACGAAAAAAAAAGGGGCCACCAAGATCGGGTTCTCAAGATAATCAAGTTTTGATCATTAATTCCTAATTGATTGGAGATTGCGGTAAAAACAGAATTTCAGATCAGCCGAGTTATGAGAAGATCAAGATTAAAAGTTTAGGTTTGTTTATCTTTACAAAACTTATTACACAAAGTCTTTGCTTCGTAAGTATTGTAAAGAGGGGGCATATGTTATTACCTATTTTTGGGTTTCTATAAAAAAAATATTGAGAATATATATATATCAGAAAAAATATTCGGAAGAAATCCAAAAAATAATAGGAGTGAGAAAAGGATGCAAGAATGCCAAAAAAAGGCCATAATTGATTGAGGAGGTTCAAAAATGCAGAAGGATGAAATTTGATATTATATTTTTTACTGGTGAGACCCTTGTTGACAAGAAAAATTCAATTTGAGGAAAACAAGTCTAAAATCAGATGTTTATGGACTCAATTAAATTTTATCTAAGGTTTAATTGAATTTATGGAGGGTTTGATTGCAAGAAAAATAGATTTTTAAGTCAATTTAGGCTTTTATTTGATGAAATTAAAGTTCTGGGGTCCAATTATAATTTTAAAGAGTTGATTTGTTCAAATCAGGGGTTTAATTGCATAATTATTAAAGTTTGATGGCCAATTAGGGACTTGATTGAAACAATTCGAAACCAAAGACCAAACTAGAAAAGGCGCTAAAATCAAGGGATCCAATTACAATTCATCCGGGGGCTTTATTACAAAATTGTCAAAACAGCAAAGGACCGAATTAAAAATATTCATTTGAAATTTTGAAACGGCGTCGTTTCCTCACTATTCATTGTCTCCTTCAAAGAAAGTCGTTTTCAACAGTAAAACTGGGATACGTTTTGCAGCAAATTGCTCCAATTATGGGGCATGTTTTATGGCTGCTATCCCGCTACATGCAGATTACAAGCCGGCCGTTACCAGCTCAAGGCTGTCTCTAGCCTATAAAAGCAGGAGAAGAAGACAGAAAAAAAAAGAGGAGAAGAGGGGGAGAAGACGCGATAGAGAAAAGAAAATAAAAAAACAGAGGGAGAGGGGAACGTAAGGAAGAGAGAAACAGAGGGAGGAAGAGTATAAGAAAGTAAAAAAGGCAGCAAGAGAAGAAAGCAAAAGGAGGATGATAGAGGAGAGTAGACGAGAAAAGAAAGAAAAAAAGAAAGATAAAGAGACGTGAGTTGAACAAAAAACAGAGGAACGCATAGCAACCCAAAGCAGCGAACACAGATAGCAGCAGAGATAAGCACCACCATCTTTTTCATCTCTCCAACACCTGGTATGTTTTACTTCCTTCCACAGTCTTTGTGGTAAAAAGTGTTGCCTGCGTTTTGGGTTAATTGGCAAGAAGGAGATGAAGAGTGCGAAGGTAATTTAATTACCTTCGCACTGTTCATGCAAGCGTAAAAATTTACTCGTGCATGGCCTAATTGGGTCACTGGCTTTGGGCCAGTGACCAAGTTGGGCTGGCTGAGTCCAGCCCAGCCACATGGGCCAAAATTTCTTCGGATTTTTTTTTTCAAATCTGTGATTTTCCACAAATATTTTACTGCATTTTGATCAATATTGGTTTGTATTTTTATACTGTAAAGATACAAATCCGGTATTAAATACCTAGTTTTCATCAAAACAAAAAAAATAAAATAATAATTGAAAAAAATAAAAAAATATATTTTGTTTTCATGCATACGGCCAAGTCTCTAAAAAAAATATAAAAAATAAAAAAATAAAATTATATTGTATTTTCATACAACAAAGAAAATTTCAAAAATATGTATTAGCATGCATTTTAGCTTTAATAACAAGTTTATTAAAGTCGTGAGAACTAGGCCAATATTTCAAAAATTTCAAAAAAAATTATTTTGTTTTCTTTTAATATCTTGGGTTGCAACCTTAACGTAAGGCGTATTCCGGATATTAAATTCTTTTGTTGACGTTAGCACGGTTAGGTTTTACCCGATAAGATAAGGATCTCCTTATCGAGAAGAACTTTTCTTAAACCACAAACGGACCAACAATAAGAAAACACGACAAGACTTTAGATTTTATCAGATAATAAAACAATGCAGTCTACCTTAGGTAGGATGTATTTGGGGTGCTAATACCTTCTCTTTATGCAATCAGTCATCGTACCCGATCTCTGAGACCAATTAGGGTTTTTAGTGATCAAAATACTAGGCGACGACTCCCATTCTATTTTTCCACTAATAAAAGACAAGAATTCCTTATCTCTCCACATTTGCCGCATTAGATACATAATAGATAAGATTTTGAGAGTGGATGTTTTCGCCGCGACGCCGCACTCATGCGATAATTATATCAAATAATGCGAATATATAACTTTTACAAATAAAGTTTACTAATTGTATTTCTTGCATTAAACTTCAAGAGATTAATTAGCTGAATGTTGAAGGATGAAAATGAATCAAAATTTAATAACAAAAAAACAACTTGAGTCAATATAGATTAACCTGTTGAACTTGGGTTATGAGACCAAATAACTTTATAGAAAAAAATTGAGAAAAATTATAAAGATCAATTCTCAATATTGAATAATGTAATTAAAAAAAAGAAATTCAATTAAAAAGAGAGAGTAAAATCTAAGACACATGTCATAAGGTCATGATAACCCTATAGAAAATAAATAGAAAAATAATTATGAATTTCAGTTCCTAATAAATTCAATTCAATGTTGGAGAATAATAAATAAATAAATAAATAATTTGAGTCAACTCGAGTTAACTTTCCAAACTTATGTCATAAGGTTAAGATAACTTCATAAAAAATAAAATAAATTATAAAATTTAATTTTAATTAACTCAATGTTGATGGAGAAATTGAAAGAAAAAATCAATTAAAAAATAAAAAAAATAAAGTTAATCAAATTAATTTGCAAAATCAATGACCTATATTATTATAAGAATAGAATAATCTCTTTGAAAAAAAATTAAAAAAAATTATAAAACTCAATCTCTAATAAATCTAATATTGACAGATAAAATTAAAATTACATATGAAAAAACAAATCATTATTCCAATTAACAATGATATATGAGGAGGGGTTAGTGAATTACCCTCGTTTTCTTTTTATAATTTTTGTTAATTATTATTATATAAAATAATATAAATATATAACTTTTACAAATAAAATTTACGAATTGCATTTCTTGCATTAAACTTCCAGAGACTCGCACAATTAAACAACATTAACCAACACTTTGCAAATGCTTGAAAAACAGTAAAATATATCTTTGGCCGTATATAAGACAAAATAGCTTCTATGAGGTGTTTTGTTTTATATAATTAGATTCATTTATAGGCATCTGAATTTTTTAGCACCTAAAAAGTTGTGATTTCTTTCATTCGTTTGATCATATACCAATTAAAATACAATATAGTATTTAAATTGCGTTTAAATAAATTTATAGTTTAATTTAGATTGCGTTTTATTTTAAACTGATTTAAAAGTTAATATAGTTTTAGAGTTAACCTGCAGTTAATCTAGAATTTGATTTAAACTGCGTTTTATTTTAAATAGTGCACATTCCTCATGAATTAAATTTTTTTTTTTAAAAAAAAAAAACCCACCAGTTGAAGCGTTAAAACAAATCGGTAAGACAGTAAACGAAGATGGCCAACTATCCTTGAACTTCGTCGATAGTTGTCAATCAGGCAGAGTCGTTGATACAGAACTGACTTCTGCTCCACCAAACTTCGAAGAAGGGAACAGCACCATCGATTGTAACTGCAACATCACTGATGATAATTACTGTCACATTACTTCATTGTAAGCCTCTTAATTACTTTACATTCTTATGTTTTTCTTTGTTATATATATATCTGAGATTTCCTAAACAGTGACCAATGATGTCTCTCTCTCCTGCTTGCAATAAAGCCAGCTCGAAGATTACGGTCTTCCAGGCAGGCTTCCTCCGGAATTGGCCAACCTTACTTACGTCGAAAAAATGTAAGAACCCTTAATTAAGGACTCATTTTTGGCTCATGTTTCTGCTTCCAGGCCTTAATTCTGAATCCATTAAATGATTATGAATCTTGAGATGCCTCGATGATAATTAATACTCATCAGATGTTATGTGATTATGAGTTTGCCATTCTGTCACAGTTTATATTAAAATTTCAAGCGTTTATATTAATTTTTGGAGCAATTTTCAAGATGGAAAATAATTTTTATACGACAACATTGTCTATGACAGAGAGTTTACTCGCAACTATCTATACGGCACAATTCCGGTGGAATGGGCTTCGATGAAAAATCTATCTTCCATGTAAGCTCATTAATAAATTCACCCCTCATCTTGGTTTATCTTATTTTCTATGTAAGAGTGAGCTTAACACAACTAACTAACCTCTTATACAGGTCGCTTACTGCAAATCGCTTGTCAGGAAATATTCCTGCACATTTGGGAAGTTTTACTGCCCTCACGTACTTGTATGGCTTGAAT
>Ga0325400_1001758_pt1 | contig 18218 bp, 6 predicted proteins | sample PopdelMetagenome_2_FD_205662 | JGI IMG/M metagenome (GOLD analysis project Ga0325400, IMG submission 205662) | Populus deltoides microbial communities from Bellville, Georgia, United States - Xylem-PdKOR-R1 | ecosystem: Host-associated > Plants > Phyllosphere > Stem > Wood/Secondary xylem... | reverse complement strand
CACCAACAAGCAAAGCATTGGTTATGGCTCCACCTCCAAAATCTGACCCTTTCCTCGCCGACTCTCAACGTGAAGTTGATGCCGGTGCGGTCTTCGTCCTCGAATCCAAAGGTAAAGAAAAGTAAAATACATGCAAAAACACTTGGCACGACGTTTTTTTAGTTATTTGAAAACTGAGCCTGATCGATCCTACAACTTCTATGATTTTTCTTTGCAGGGGAGTGGTGGCATGCCGGGTTTCATTTGACGACGGCAATAGTGGGGCCTACAATACTGACGTTACCTTATGCGTTTAGAGGGCTAGGATGGGGTTTAGGGTTCTTCTGCTTAACAGTGATGGGAATGGTGACCTTCTACGCTTATTATCTCATGTCTAAGGTGCTAGACTACTGTGAAAGGGGTGGTCGTCGCCATATCAGATTCCGGGAATTAGCAGCCGACGTTTTAGGTAACTATAAACCGACTTTTTTGTTCTTGTTTTTTTTTTTTTTACATGTTTTCCGTGGAATTAATTGAGTTTTCGGTTATTGAAAGTTCTATCATTTCTAACCAAGCAGGTGCTAAACTATAGTATCGACTTTTTCTTTTTTTAGCCGAGGTTTCTTCCAGCCTAGCTCCTTGATCATTCGAATCCCTTTTACATTAAATTTTTCCAGAGCCGACAACATGTAGCCTTCTTGATCTGTGGAATCTAATAATTAGAGCATGTTGCTTTCCGCGTTTTTAGACGGCAATCAAGCCGCTGCTGCGTTCTTTTTAATAAATCAGTGCATGAGATTACGGTGTTAGTTATCTTTTAAATTGTTTTTTTTAATATATTAAAATAATATATATTTTTAAATTTGTTTTGATATCAATACATCAAAATTATTTAAATTCATAAAAAATAATTTAAAACAAACAAAATTAAGATTTCAAAAATTTTAGATTGACTTTTGTTAAGGTTAATTAATTTACAAAAGATATAAATTATAAAACATGATTAAACAACTGCTATTCAGAAATAGCAGTCATGTATAGAACCAATATTCAGAAATACAGTTGTGTTTAAACTTTGTTATTTTTATTTTTACCAAACTGTGTTAGTTTTTTTTTTATAAATAATGTCATTGAAATAAACCACAACGTATTTGTCCATGAATGATCTCAATACCTAATGCATGAACTTTATAAAATTGATGAGAGCATTGGATAGACCAAATGACATAACTATCCATATGGATAACCCATATTGTGTTTTAAAGGATGTCTTCCATTAATTGATTCTAATATGATAGTAGCCACTTGAGATCAATCTTAAAAAACACCCTTGAACTTGCCAACTAATCTGACATGGTATCAAGCTATGGTATTAGGTACATATATTTTATTATGATCTGGTTATTGGCTTGACTATCCATACATATACGTCATGATCCATTGTTTTTAAAGACTAAAAGAGCTGGAATTACATATAGGCTTATACTTTCCTAAATACACCTCTTCTCTAGCAACTCCACCACCTATCTTTGTAACTCTTTGGCTTTCTTAAAGCTAAGTATGTAAATTAGACTGTTTGGTAGACTAGAACATGGCATAAGATCAATATGGTGTTGTATCTCTCTCTCTCTCTCTCTTTCACTCATGAAAGCTTATGAGAGGTAATCCTAATGTAACTTTTATGACATCAAATCTGCAAATTCTGCCAACACACCCTGTACTTTTTTAGGATTGTCATTAGCATCTTTCTCTCCCTCAAGTGCGCTACTTCTAGGTATAAAGGCATATACTACTCTTTCAACTCTTATTTCCTCCATAAACTATGATAAAAACAACAAATTCTTTATATTTTTAGTTTTTGTCTCCACCTTCTCCCTTATAGGTGCCAAAATTATATGTTTCCCTTTAATGCTAAGGGTATACATGCATTTTATATCCTCATACACCACGTTTTTATCAAACTACCATGACCTTTCTTAATAAAATGTAGCATACATCCATCAACACCACATCACTTTAAGCACTATCAAAATACTTTTGTACTATAAAAAAGAAAACAAGACAGTGTTTATCAACAATTATCACAATATTTTAATTTAATCATGTTAGTTTATGGTGCTTAGGATGACTTTCAATTGCTGGCTGCAGTTTCTTCATTACCTTCGTGGACACCACATTCTCGCAGCTGCCACTATATATTATAAGATTATAGACTTTGTTCTTAATGATACACGTAGAATGAAAAATAGTAGTGCGTTACCAATCCTCTTTTGAAACCCCTTGGAGTTACAAATGTAAATTTTATTATCTAAAAAATAAGTCTTGTAATATGTGCCTCCTTAGAGGTTCACAAGACCTTTAAATAGGCCAAAAAACACTACCTCTACTAAAAAAAAAAAATTCCAAAAGTATAAAGGAAATAAACACAAAATCTGAATTAAAAAGACAAATCCAAAACAAACCTAGGAAAAATAACAAATTTGGTCCAAACAATAACTTTTGGGATTAATTTCAAGAGATTTAATGGTATGATGAACAATAAAGTGATTCTTAATGGGAAACTGACCGTAGAATCACCTGAAAGACTTTAAGCCCGATCCAACGATTAAATCTTATTTTATAGTTTTTTTAAACCACTATATTAGTTTGGCACGACTAAACCTCATCTTGATCTCAAACCTATCCTAATATTCCATAAAAATACATGTAGGCTATCTATATAGTTTGTTTGTGGCATATTCCTATTTAGTTCTGGCAAATCCTCGTCCAAATATCTAGAACTTTTAGTTTCAGCAAGGTCGTCTGCATCACCATTACTATGAATTAAATATTTTATTTTCTATAGTTTTCAAGGAAATGATGAGCCAAGGGTGTAGCTGTTTTAACCTAGCCAACACGTTTCTGGAATCCTCTAATATTGGCGGAGGTGATGGGGTTGGAGATGCTGAAGAAGAAGAACAGGCATAAAAGAATAACAACCCTTATTGTTGTTCAATAAAATAAATTAAAAGAAACAATTGAAAATTAATTATATCTTTCATTCTCGATTGATAACATAATGGACCTATAAAATCAAACATTTACAGAGATCTCATCTCCATTTTCTTTCTTCACAAGGCTTTCAACACTATATATGCAAATCCTCAATTAGGTCAGTTAGTTTCCATACTTTTTGTCTCAACTAAAAATCAAGATCTACAAGAAAACAACATAAAACTCTGAACACATGACATTTATATTTAAAAGAAGATTATAACATAAATATAAGGTCAAACTATCATATTCCAACAAGGGTTTCAAACACTAGTTCAATAAAGATTCTAAATTGAAAAACTGCTTGAGCAGTATATATAAAGAAAGGAGGCCTCGTAATTAGAAAGTTTTTTTTCTTAATACTAGCGCTAAACCAGTCATTCAATAACATACGTAGATTTTGAAAATAATTTCCTTGCTGCTTTGCTCTCTTTTTCTTCCAAGTTCTTCTACCGATTATTGAAAACATATTAAACACTCAAGTATTTAACCTCTCATGCTCTTGTTCATTGATATACAACACACCCACTTAAAAATCTGAATACATGACACATATTTTTATTGGGAGGTTATAGGATAAAGATAAGTTTAAACTATATATTATATGAACAAGGGTTCTAAATACTAGTTCAATGAGGATTTTAAACCGCAAATCCTAGAATTTTTGATCAAGTAATCCTTCTCGTATCTCAACATTGTAAACCTCTAGAGATGCAAAATTTACTAGATTAATATTTCAGAAATAAAATAAGATTTTAGAATTTTATGTATTTTAACTCTATTTCCGCTCATTCTCCTTCTTTTTGTGTTTGCTGCTACCCTTGTTGCTTCCTCCTGCAATAAAGCTGTGAAATGGAATGACTGAGGAATCTAGACGATGCTCTAGGAACTAAGATGCCTAAATAAGTGGAAGCAATATCTAGCATGATTAAAATCATTGGAGGTATCCTGAAAAAAAAAACAAAAAAAAAGACCCAATGGAGGATAATGAAACATCCACTTCTTTGCCAATATGCTATCTGTTTTCTTTTTCTTTCATTTTTTCCGGCCATGGGTACTAGCTGATCTTTTTGGTCAGAATATCCATAAGCAATGTGTCAAGCCAAACTCCAGTTTTTCAGAGGGCTTGTCATCGATCATGTCCATACGACACTCACGCTGAGCTAGAATTTTTCTCATTGGTAATTTATTTAGTTTTACTTTATGTCAAAACATGGAATGAATTAAGTGATGATTATTATTCTTTTGAAATTACTCGAAGACATATATATAGGAGAGCAGTCCTCTGTTTCTTTACAGCGCTTGATACTGGAGAACTATTAATGAATGGAATGCTAAATTTACCCAAATATTGTTCTCATAATCACTTAAAGAAATTTTAACCATTGGATTTATGGAATCCATCCTCAATGCATAAGACTTTTTGGAAAGTGATTTCAGAACAAGATTAATTAGCAATACTCTTTCCATTGAAGCTCAGCATAGAAGGCTAAATAGAGATTTAAGACTTCATGACAGAACATGTTGTATATCAAATTTAGATTGTGCAACTGTTAGAAAATGACGGGGGAAAAAACTCTATTTGGTGCTCTTTTTGCTTACATGTCTAAGCTAGCTGCTTCCCTTTGATGTCAGTATTTCAAGTAGGGAAAACGAGCATATTGTAACTCTTGTGATTTTATTTCTTTTGATGAATGTAACTCTTTGTCAATCATTTGAAGCTTAAAGCTTAACCTAAGAACTAATAAAACAGAAGTTTGAAGTTTTGCCTTCTATGTTCTTACAGGGTCCGGATGGATGTTTTATTTTGTCATAGTCATTCAAACAGCCATCAATACGGGAGTTGGTATAGGAGCAATATTGCTTGCAGGGGAATGCCTTCAGGTTTTGTTCAATCTCTTAATGCTTCTATAATGCAGAAACTGATAGAAAATGCTCCCTTCCAATATAGTCTTGGTATTTTGCTTGTTAAATTTGACTAAACTCTATCTTTTTCTTGCAATAGAGACAGGCTTTACCTTTTCTGCAAGCCAATTTATGCTTCTCTTTTCTAGCGGGGGACTTGTGGGCCAGTGCATTCATATTTGTGGGCCAGTAGTGGTTTTTGTTCGAATCTGATTACTTTCATTTCACACGATGACAATAGGAAAAAGTATGAATTTGAAAGCATCAGTGTCTGCCAAATTCAGTTTCATGATATTTTTGACACTAGATCAGTCTATATTTATCACAGAATTAACATTCGGAGACATTTGGAAATGTTTTGATCACCCAGCAAAAACAAAAACAAGGTCATTGACACTTCCATCAAGTGATTCCGTGTTGTGTTCTGAGCAAAATCCAAATATTACTGCTTATTCAGGGAAATACCACTTGAAGGAACCTTCATTAATAATATGTGTTTATTTGGGGCAAACTGTGAATATAGAGAATCATTAGTTTCTTGCAGATTTAAATGACAGGGTTTTGGCCGACTTTTGACGTAATACCATCTTGCACCTGTTTGTAGTTCTTACAGCTAAATGTAAACCTGGATTTTTAATGGTAATTTAACTTGATGGTTCCTTTTCCGATTTCCAATTGGAGTTGTGAAGATCATGTACTCCAGTCTTTCTCCTGATGGACCCCTGAAGCTGTACGAGTTCATAGCAATGGTGACAGTGGTGATGATAGTTCTCTCTCAGTTTCCAACGTTCCACTCCCTCAGACATATCAATCTGGCTTCACTATTTCTCAGCTTGGGCTACAGTTTCATTGTTGTCGGTGCCTGTATTCATGCAGGTATATTGACCTTTCTTTCAATCTTCATTTATGTCATTTGCCTGATCAAAAGCATTTAGATGGTATGAAAACAAATAAAACTATGTGTGAAATGCCATTCAACGCTGTATTTTAAAAACTAAATCAGTTGTAGTGAAAGTAGAGGAAGGCTTCTCTCATTCCCTGAATCACAGGATGTACTTTTAAGCAAAGCAGAATTCCTGATTGCATTCTTTCAGCTCAAATCCCATAATGAAATAGATATTTAATGTTCATTCTAGCTGTGATTTATGACTTGTTTTCGTCTCGTGGAGTAGCTGCAACCAACGTATCCTGTTTTTAGAACTAACCAGAACCCCTGAAATGAAAGATGAATAAGATTACACGTTGGGAATAGGATAGGAATTAAATCCTAGGCCATCCCTCCTTTACTAATGTGTAGTGAATAGGTTATGTGCATCTTGGAAAGTGCAACCTATGATTGAAATGGTGCCAGGCCAGACATGGGCCAATTTTGATGTGGAACCTGACTAGTAGATTGGTTTGTGATCCTTAACTATTGGTCCTAATAATTTCCAGGTGGCTACTATCCAGAGGAAGTAGTTGAACTTGTCAACATGTGTTCGTTCAGTTTATTAAATTGTGTTTGTTATCTTGGGGACAAACTAAAATGACCCTGCAAGAGTTAAATCTTATTTGAAATAAGAAAATGTTTTTCACACCTTGCATTTGCTTTGTAGGTCTGTCAAAAAATGCCCCTCCGAGGGACTATTCCTTAGAATCTTCAGAGTCAGCAAGGGTCTTCAGTGCATTCACTTCCATCTCCATAATAGCTGCAATCTTTGGGAATGGAATACTGCCTGAAATACAAGTAAATTTCAGCTCATACTTCATAAATCCTATGTTGAACACTTTCGAACCAACTAGACTATAAGATTTGATTGATTCAACTAAATTGCATGATCATTCTCGCTGAAAGAGGTGTGACCTATCCGTTGGTGTTAATTCTGTGTGAATAATAATTTGGCTGAGGGATCATTCTATAAGAAAAATGAATAATACTTGATGGTCTTGATACATGCTTTTATTGATACAATTCTGCTACGCCATGAATACAGGCTACTTTGGCTCCACCTGCTACTGGGAAGATGGTAAAAGGCCTTTTGATGTGTTATACTGTAATACTTGTTACTTTCTACTCAACTGCAATGTCTGGATACTGGGTGTTTGGTAACAAATCTAACTCAAACATTCTCAAAAGCCTAATGCCTGATGAGGAGCCTTCCTTGGCCCCAACATGGGTTCTTGGCATGGGTGTTGTCTTTGTTCTGCTTCAGCTCTTTGCTATTGGCCTCGTAAGTTCACAGATTCACTCTTCAAATAATCTATAGAAAATTTGAATAGCCATTTCCCATTTCTTTTTAGGTTTCAGACTTTCATTTCTATTGAGGTAACATTTCCCCAACATAATGCAGGTTTATTCTCAAGTAGCTTATGAGATCATGGAAAAGAAATCTGCTGATGTCCAGCAAGGAATGTTCTCCAAAAGGAATCTAATTCCGAGGATAGTTCTTCGGACTCTTTATATGATATTCTGTGGATTTATGGCGGCTATGCTTCCTTTCTTTGGAGACATCAATGGTGTCGTAGGAGCTATTGGTTTCATCCCTCTAGATTTTGTACTTCCAATGCTCCTCTACAACATGACCTTCAAACCTCCGAAATCATCCCTCACCTACTGGCTCAATCTCTCCATAATGGTTGTCTTTACAGGTGCAGGACTCACGGGTGCATTCTCCTCAACAAGGAAATTGGTCCTTGATGCCAAAAAGTTCAAGCTATTTAGCAGCAATGTGGTAGATTAACTTGAAAGTAAATGAAATCGGTGTTCATGCTCTCCAATGCAACAGGTATTAGCTGCTTCAAGATCCAGAAAGTGCACAGCTACATGCCAATATGAAGTGAAATATCATTTACACGGTGATGAAAGAAAGTTGAGGTGAAGGCATTCCGCTTATAGCACCAAACATACTAATCAGTAGCTGGATAACTTGATAAATTGTATACTGTCACTGCATAAAAGGCACAGTATTTTAGCCAAAAAGGATGAGATAAGTAAGATATGCGACAGCAAATTAGCATATATAAGAGTGCCGTAGAGCATGGTCTAATTGAAATCGTTTCCTGTGAGGATCTCAGGCCATTATTTTTCACATAGAACGACATTAGCTTATGTAAGCACGTACTTTGTTTCTTCAGAAATTGGAGAAAAACAAATCCTTACCGCATGATTGTTTTGGAAAATCAGGCAGCAATACCTTTGTTTCTATAAAATAAATAAAATTTATTCCATGAGCAGGGAACGGTCACATCATATAGGGTTCGTGTCCAAACAGATGATTGTTTCAGCCTCTTAAGGGTTCGCAAAGCATGTATTTGATTCTTGGATTTCATGAAGTTCGTAGTGGGTTCGGTAATAAAAGACGACTTTTTGGGTGGTGGCGTCACGGCCAGCCTCGGTGATGTGAGATAAAAAGCTTTTGAAAAAGAGAGTTTTCTCTCTGGGGGTGAATTAAACTAATCTTATCTAGCACCAGCCAACAAAATTACCATTATACTAAAAGTCCTGTTCCTCGTTTAATTAAATCATTATTATGAAGCCCATTCGTTTCCCATTTTTAGTAGAGAATTATTATATTTTTAGCATGCAGATTTTATGATATTTTCTATTTGAGTTTCTTTATTGTTTTTGTTAATTGAATGTGTAAACCTTCAATACTTTTTAATAGTTACTATTAATTTATTTACACTCCTGTGTTGTTTAATTTTTTTTAATTAATATTAATATCCAGATTAGTTTTTATATACCTTAATTAATCTCATAAATTTTAAAATTAATAATAATATAAACTATTATATTAACAACTCTATAACTCGAATTTAAGTAAATCTCTTGGTGTAAATCGCTTCCCATTTATCATCTAACTTTTGTTAATATACACTGTGCGCCGTGTGAACTCAAAATAACTTGTTACAAAAAGAAAAGGAAAAAAGAAGTCAGACTAACCGCCAAAGAAGGCATTAAAAGGGCGGGAAGTACAAGGTGAGAAAACGTTGCAAAAGGTCAACCCTTCGCATTTTTTCATCTTAAAGCTTAAGTTTATACGATTATAGAATATTTGTTACAGATCCTTCGAAATATGTCACGTGCTAGGAGACTGGATACCTAAATTATTGGAAAACCACAATCTTGACATTTCAATTTATTATTTTGCGTGTTTAAATGATGTGAGGGATATATTTTTAAAATTGCTTATATTATAGATTTAATTTTGAGTTACTCAATTAAAAGCATTAATTTTTCTGCATATATTCAATTTCACCAACAAAAATCCTCATTAAAATCGATGTATATAATTTCATGAAAAATCCCTACAACGATATCTTCATGTTTTCATTGACTCTCTTTATGTGTCTATAATATTTTTTAAAAGGAATAAGATATTCTTCTCCAGATTTCTATAATTATTTATCTTCAAAAAGATTAGATATCCTTATCTAGATCTCTGTGACCACATATCTCCAAAAGAAATAAGGATCCTTTTTTAGTATATGTGACTACTCATGGGACACTTTCCTTTTAAATTCATTCACAAATCTTATCACTTATTGGTATGCTAATTTTTTTATTATTAGACTATTTCTCTTAACAAACAAGACAATTAAACTCTCATCTCTTTTCCAGAAACATTAACAAAATTATAAGAATAACCTTCGTGTAGACACATTCACGATACAAAATAAGTTTTCTTCCCCTGTGATAGATAAGTCCTTCAAATATGTTGTTTATAAAACTTGGGGGCAAATGATGGTGCATGGTTTTTTAAATAAATTGAGTTGTTTGGGTCTAAGCCCAAATGGCTAGACTCGACCGCCCAAATTTTCTTTCCTCCTCCCACTTTTATTCATCTCCTTCTTACCCCGCATGTTGTAGAAATCATACATAGGCACAATTTAATGCTTTATTGACATATACTTTGCAAGTACATATTTTTATGTGAGGTTAGCATCACATTTCTTGTTAATGATCGCAATGCGAACATGCACCATATTATATGCGGAGCAAGTGCCTCCTTTCTCACCTATGATTATTTCTTGCTAACATAATACCGATAATCATCAACTCTCCACCAATAACAAAGCTTGAACTATAATCAATGATCGACACTAACCTTTACACCAATCATATAACTCTTTACGTTTTGATGTAAGCTAACATGAACAAAATCTATAAATGATTTAAGTCATTAGGTAAACAGAACAGGTTCTCAAATATAACAATTAAATGCAATATATTTTTTTAGATCTTCGTATTTTCTTTTATATATTATTTTCATTTTTCTTCCACACCTACTGACTTAAGTATTGAAAAGTGATTTTTTGTTCCATGAAAAACTTGTTTTTTAAGATATAACCAATCCCACATATAAAGTCCATATACCTTGGTTCAGGATCATAGCCCATGAAAAATTTAATTTTTGTGTGAAGTTTTTTCGCAAATGCTTAAATATTCGAAGGTGTTATAAGGAGTAACGTTATTTTGCTATTCTATGATGATCCTTGCTTTTATCCTTTTCACTAGATCTGGCAAATTAAGGTTGCATATACTTGTGCTTGTGCTGAAATAAGACCTAGCATTTCTTGTTTCCTACCTAACCTCCATTTTGAGAGGAAGATTAAACCATGCACGTATGAGCCGTGTTCACTGTCACACGGTGCCAGCTAGGTTTCAATCTTTATTTTTATTTTTATTTTCCTCAAGTGACTTCGGACACAATTTGCTTAATTTAAGGCTTAGTGTCAGGGAGGACCACTATATGGAACGCAAATAAAATAAACAAAAAAAAAGAGAGTAATAATAGACCAGAGAATAGCAAAAATAATAAGATATTCACATCAGAATTGCATGAAATGAAAAAAAAAAGATTAGATGGATATCACAGTATTTATCTGCATGTTCAGAGCAGTAATTGCTTGCATGATCAAACAGGGGATCCACACCCTTGATTAAGAAAAACAAAGAAAACAGCTGTTCACTCCCTGCATTCATGCTTAATAATGATCAATGCCATAATTTAATTAGAGAGTCATTAAGACATAATTAACCAAGTTAGATCTTTGAAGATTTGGTTACAAGTCCCCCTCAAAATGCCCCTTATTCACAGGAGTTCTTGTACACACGTAGCTCACCCAGCAAATTAAAATTATTAAGCCGCCTAGCTAGCTACCTCACATATAATCAAATTATACCATACAAATCTTCTAACGTAAATCAAATTAAGCCAACAAGACCTCGAGAAAGGACAAGATGGTGTTGTGTTCTGCAGATATTGGAAGAAGGATGTATAATCATGTGATCGACTATATATTATAAATGTATGCTTACTTTTGGTGGCAGGATTAAGGTCACGTCAAGAGCATCTTAAAAATGTGACTAAATGTTGCTTTATATATTAAACCAATCTATTAAATATACAGAAAACTCCAGGATAGTCTAAAGCCGACCATCATTCAATAAATGCAGACTAGGAAGATGGTAAATTCAATGGTCCGTGTGTGAAGGCCGTGAAGATTGTAACTCTTGCTTTCTTTTCAGGTCATAGCCAACGCGCTTGCTTATTTACCTACACCATTAGAAAAGCAAGTGCAGTTGCAACCTCCCCATCTCTTTCTTTTTTCTCTCAAATCTTCTCTCTTTTAGTTATACCCATCCCCTTCGATCTGTCTCACTCTCTTCGCTTGTATTTTGCTATTCTTGCGTTATGGAGAAGATTCAAGGAAAGAATACACGCCAAGAACAGAAACAGAAACAAAACAAAAACCAAAACCAAAACCAAAACCAAAAAAACCTACAAGCTAATAATAAGGCTCTTGTATGGGATTGTGGAAGCTCACTATATGACTCCTTTGAGCTTAAGTCTTTCGAGCGTCAACTTGATTCAGCAATCAATTCAAGAACCTTATCCATGCCTCATTTTCCTGATCGTCAAGTACTAACTCCTCCTCTTCCACCACCTAAGAAACCTTCAAAGATTTCGCGGTCACTCAACAAATTCCTGAAATCCATGTTCAAATCTAAACAAAATTCTAGCACCATGTTTCGGGTTCAAGAGCGATTGCAAGATGAATACTACGTCATCTATGATAAGTCCGGAGCTCTTACAACCATTCCTGAAGTGCCTGAAATTGATTTTGGAGGGTTTTCGCCTGAGATTAATTCACTGGTAAGAAAGACTGTATCCGACAGGTTTACGGCCGCCTCCATCGGTATTTCATTAGCTTAACACTCTACCTGGTTGTAGATCATATGAATATTAATTAGTTAATGTCTTCTATGCTGTAGACTTTTGTGTTTATAATAGAGAATTTGATGTTTTAGGAGGGCTTTTTTAATTCATCTTTTTGTAATCTTTTTGTCCATGTTGCTTAAGAATTTAAATTTTTTACCATTTCATGGTTTGAATAACTAATGAAGTTGCTAATGAGGTCAATTTCTTGTGGTTAAGAAGTTTGAGCCAATATTATTCTCGATTTTCCCTTGAATTATATAGCTGAGAGTCTCAGCTATATAATTCGAGGGCCTGAGAGTTTCAATTGATCAAATGTGCAGAATAATATCAAATTCGTGAGATGCATGACTCCAATTTTCATTGCCTTGCAGCTGATCATTGGCTAGCTTAATTCAGTACTCACAATCAGATAATTTATTGAAAGAAAACAAACTTAAAGTGCTTATAAGCTTCAAGAAGGATTCGAATATTAATTAGGAATGTTATTTGTGTCCATAAAAGCATTATTGTATAACGAAAATAGTGATTTTATAATATAATTACTCCATCTAATTTAATTAATCACATAAACTTGAGTTGAACACGTATAGAAAGTGATGTCCAACTCAGTATTGCATGTTTTTCTTTGATCAATTTCAATATAGTTTGCCTTAAAAGGGTAGTTAGATCTAGTAGTCAAAGCCATTAACTCATTTCTTTGATTTTATGAGTTTGCGTCTTGAAAATTTAATGATTTGACAAGTATACCTAGTCAATTAATTCGTAAATTATTCACCTAAAACAATCTCTAATCAAATATTGGTGATTAACACTGAAAAATATTGTTGATTTGACAAGTATTCCTAGTCAATTAATTCGTAAATTCATCTAAAACAATCTCTAAATAAATATTGGTGGTTAACACTGAAAAATGCTTCACACCATAAACTTCTTAACCTCGTTTGCTGACTTAAAATTATTGATAAGTTTCATATGAGTTCTAAAATTCAAGATGTTTAGGAATAAAATTGATGTATTTGATAATTGATTAATCTCTTAATTCAAGTAATCTAATATATTCTTTTTAGTCAATGTGTCTGGTGGCTTGATATAAAAAATCTAGGTGGTAGTAGGTGATGTCTGGTTAGCCATGGTGGCTAATAGTTATAGTAGTAACAGTTGGTGTCTGGTAAGCCAATGTGGTTGGTACTTGAAAAGGATTCTCTTTGATGGACGTGGGGACTCTCTGATGGTAAAGTTAGTAACTTTATAGAAAGCGAAAGTGCAATGATATTTTAGAGAAATAAGTTTTGAAAATATTTATGCAGAAAGTGTTAAAAATAAAGAGATTGTAAATTTTGAGTTTGAAGGATTTATGGTGTATCTATAGCTCATGGATCTTGTCTTTATATGGAGTGTAGGGGCTGAAATGTAATTTTACCATTGTGATATTTTGATTTATATTCTACTCAAAATAATATGTATAGGATCAGTGAAGAATACTTGGGGACCCGCGTGGGGTCCAAAAAAATTCTTGGCACGTGTTGGGCTCGGACAAGGTGTTTAAGCCCATTAAAAGTGGAAAAATAGGTTTAGATGCACTACCAGGATCCAAGCATGTTGGGCTCGAGGCGCGCGTCCGAGCCCAAGAGGGTGCTGAAGTGCATGCCCAGCACCTTTGCCGGGCTTCCACCCAACACCTTGTGTGCTGGGCAAAATGCCCAGCCAAGTGTTGGGCACACACCTAGCACACAAAGTGCTGAGATGCATTCCCAGCACCTTACATGCTAGGTGTGCACCCATCCTAGCATGGGCTCGGGCTTGGTAGCTTTAACCCAAGCCCAATAAGTGTTTTTTAGGTCTATTTTGGAGGATTGTTTTGGTATATTTTTTTTTTTGGGGTTTGGGTCCATTTTATTTGGATCCACCAGCAGCCTCCCAAGGCTTTTTCGTATTAATCTATAAAGACTTTTAAAAATATTAAGTTACCATGACAAGATCATCAAATTTTCTTCATATGAGAAGATGAGTTAAAACTTGGGTAACAAACTAGAGAGCCCGTGTGTAGGGGCGTGCATCATGCTTGAAAAAATCTCTAACTATATAAAGAGGAACCATGAAGGAACCCATATTTAGAAAAACTCTTAAGGGAATGTGGTGAGATATAAAAGACTCCATACTTAGAAATTTTTTATAAAAGGTCAGGGAAACTTATAAAGAAGAAACCCATATTTAGAAAAATTTCTAAGTGATTGGTGAAAACCCATGGAGGGTGAGCCTATACTTAGTAAATATTCTAGAAGGATGAAAGGAACCCAAGAAGAGTGAACCATGATGACGTCCATACTTAGAAAATTTTCTAAAGGGCTAAGGGGAACTCAAAGAGGGTGATTTTATTATACTAGGAAAATCAAGTTCATCCTTGAAGAGTGGTTGCATTAAAGTATGAGAGGTATGTGACCTCTCTAGTTCTGGTGTGAGGGCTTGGAAGCCCCCCACTGAAGATTAGTGTCAGTCTGAGACTATATTGGAGAGGCGGGAGATCCAAAATCAACCCCTAATGAATTGGTGAGAGACCCTTAGACATCACCTGGAGAATGAGGGATCACATGTCAACCCTTGATGAATTAGTAAGAGGTTATTAGGCATCACCCAAAGAATGGAGGATCCAATATCAACCCCTAGTGAATTTGTGAGATGTTCCTATACATCACCTGAAGAATGTGTCAGTCCAAGATTGCATTGGATATCTATAGATAAGAAATGTATATCAAATATAATATTTTTATTTCAAAAATAAACCTACACTCTCTCTAAGAATTGTGGTCCTGATGTGATCTAAGTGCCAAGTATAGGGGAGATTTTTTCAAACTTGTCACAAAGTTGGTAAGTGTTCACCATGGCTACCATAATAGCATTGAATGGGTGATCCCATTTTCATTCAAGGGGGTAGTAAATCTTTAGGCTACATCAAGTGCATATAAATTGGTCCCTCATGGTTTTTCCTCAAGCCTTTATTTCTATTAGGAGAATGATTTCGCTTGGAAGATCTATACTAGTTTTTCATGTAAAAATAAAGGGGCCCATGTCGTAGCAAATTGAACTCTTCTATCTGTATATGATTTTCCAAGACCTGTTTCATCTTGAGCAAGCTTCTATTTGGTAAGGCATAAAGTTTTTTTAGAGGGCGTATTTTCTTACCTCTCTTATCAAGGCCTTTAAAGCTACTGGCTCAAGGAATTCTTTCACATTGAGCATCTCTTCATTGAATCTCTTTAAATATGCTTGTGTAGATTCGCCCTCTTGTTAGGTAACACCAAATAACTTTGTAGAGCTTTTATTGGCTGGTATACTAGTGCTGAAACGTGCTACTGGCTTAGCGTAGAGGTCATTAACTCTTCAATGGAGTTTGACTCTAAATTATTGTATCATACATGTGCAGACCTTCAGAAAGTTGTGGGAAGGATTTTACACACTAAGCTATTGTCCTAGATGAACAACTCCAAGTTACCACGCACATTCTGTACATACTCTCTCGAGTCAGTCAGGCCATCATAGTTATCCAAGCTCATTTTTATGAAAATATAGTTCTTGAAGAGTCAAGTTTTCAATACTCTTTTGGACAAGGAAGAACCCCTCCAATGATTGGGGTTGTGGTCATTCTCTTGGGTATACTTATGTACAAACGGTCTCTTAGTCATTTTTATGTTAGGCTCTTAGGATCCTGAGGATTTTGACATGGAATGACAGTTATGTGTTCATCTACAGGCTCTAGGTGAGACTGGTGGTCGTGGCATTGTGGTGTTGTGTGTTCCCGATGGTATCAAGGCTTATTGAGGTGGCAATGTCTAATTTTGATCTTGAGTTTCCAACACGGTCTGAGTTGGAAGTCGCTTCTAACTAGTGAGCTGTTGAAGGTCTGATTGGTAGAAGTGTTCATAATAACGGGTAGATTTATCCTGCATCCTAACTTAGATATGTTTTGATTGTACACCATGGTTGGTAGAAGTGTTCATGGTAACGGGTACATCACATATAATGTTGTTGCCGACCGAATACATACGGACAACATAAACTCAATAATTTAAAAAGGGTGAGAAGCTGGGTATATTTTCGTTGCGAAGCATATTAATTTACCCATGCCCGGGGAGTAAGTATGCTTCCTAATTCCTATCCACGTGACCTATTTTTGTGACCACACGGTCAGAGAATTGAAAATGTGGACCGCTGAAAAACTTACCCTGCATTTATTAACAAGCTTGAGCCTGGAAAGAAATGATCCAACCCGGTCCCACGTCTTTATAAAACTTGATGGCAGCATCTCTCGAACAGTTAGGTGGGCCATAAGATTATTGAGGAGGCCTTCCATATAATTTCCAGGTAGGTGGATCAATTTATCCTGGAGGGTCCTAACTCCTCAGAAGTTTTTTTTTTTTTTAATGGATTTGAAAAACATAGAAAATTGAATAAAAATAAATTGAACCATTATCGAGCCCTCAGATAATGTTGTGCTACTATTTTGGCCCTTTCCTGTCAAATTGATGCTTTTCTTGCGTTTTATTTGGTTAATTTCATTTTACACTCTTGAAATATACTATATATAGAATACTGCGAGGACGATACAAGCAAAACTAGTCACAGGTGGCATGTGCATCCCATTCCGCCACGTGTCCTCCTCTCGCATCTCATCATCATTGTCACACACGCCCATTCACCTAACAAGGCATATCCAACGGTCGCCAATACAATTAAAACAAGTAGGACCCATTCAATTCTTTCCTCTGGTTAATAAATCACTTCACCCCTCACGCACATGAAATCAACCCCTTCTTTGGTGCTACTAAAATACACCGCCATTACCGGTGATAATGCATGCCCTAAGAGACGGCAGGTTGCTAGATGGGCTGATAACGGGCCTTAAAGTTAGGAAGTTTATTGGGCCTGTCTCGAATGGGTGATTGCATTTAGGGCCATTCTGTGGGGGTGTTATGTGTGCTTCTGGCCATGTTAGCAGATGGAAATTAGAGGGCTATTTTGAAGCTTGCAATCAAATACGAAGGCGGAGTTACTCTGTACAAAGAGATTGTATTTTTCTATTCATCACATGAGAAAAGGGGATGCATGCATATCATTATAAAAAATTAATGCATGTTTATTTTTTAATTTTAAAAATTTTTTTGAAAATTTTTTTTAAAAAATTATTTTTTTATTTTCTTTAAATTAATATTATTTTTGATATTTTTAGATTATTTTGATGTGCTATATCAAAAATAATTTTTAAAAAATAAAAAAATTATTTTTATACATTTCTGAATAAAAATTATTTTAAAAAATAATTATTAATATACTTTTAAATAAAAAAATATAAAAAAAAAAGAAGAAGAAAGATGGATTCCAGGAATAACGTGACTTGATGCATCATGGTAAATCCACTGTTCGATAAACTTCTTATAGGAGATAAATAGTCTTTGATCTATTAGTTATCATCGTATTCAATTTGAAAATAATTGCAGTTTTTTTCTCTTTTAAATACGTTCTAAGGCAGAATTTTTTAGAAGGCTGATTGGGTGCTGCAATTTGATCTTTTCTATTTTTATTTTTTTTTAATAAACAATTAGAAATGTGGCGATTTGATCTATTAATTACTAAGAATATTATTTTTTAAAATGTTTTTAGTATGCAACATGCGAGTGAGTGAGCATGCAACGTGTAAGCATTGTCTCAATTAATTCCAAACAATGCCTTTCGGGCTAATGTTGGAATCACATCATTCTTTTTTTTTTATTAGTGTCGAGTGTGTATACGGTGGTTGGGTTATAGTGAATTTTTTTTTTCTTGCTAAAATATAAATATGCTATTTAATTTGATTTTTATTTTATTTTACCCCTCATTATTTGATTTTATTAATTTTTATATTAAATATAGTCCTTATTCTTTTCATTATTACTTATTTGTTTTTATCATTTTTTCTAATTGAATTTTATTTTTAATTTCATCTCTTAGTATTTTGATTTTAAATTATTTTTGTATTAAACTTAATTCTCATTCTTTTAATTATTATTTCTTTTGTTTTGGCTCCTCTTTTTATTGTATTTTTTTTTAATTTTATCTTTTAAT
>Ga0325400_1001753_pt1 | contig 18235 bp, 8 predicted proteins | sample PopdelMetagenome_2_FD_205662 | JGI IMG/M metagenome (GOLD analysis project Ga0325400, IMG submission 205662) | Populus deltoides microbial communities from Bellville, Georgia, United States - Xylem-PdKOR-R1 | ecosystem: Host-associated > Plants > Phyllosphere > Stem > Wood/Secondary xylem... | reverse complement strand
CACTTGCCCTTAGGCTACTCGTGTGGCTTACTTTGATTACCGTTGGTGATTTTTTTTGATATCATTGGTTTCATCTCGTTGAGATATTTCCAACAATACCGGTGGTGTTATTATCGGAGTTTCAGTATATCTTAAAGATTTTTTCTATTTTTTTCTCTTTCTCCTCTATTTTCTCTCTTTATTAAATCCCATGTCTTTAAAATTCAGCAATTTAAAAATAGTCACATATAACACCTGCGAGTCGTGAATCGTATTTATCATTTATAACTTTTTAAATTGTGTTATTTTTTAAAATATTTTTTGTATTGTCTTATTTATACTACGCTAGAAAAAGAAACTCCTTATATTAACCTGGTAATCCACAAGAAGAAGAAGAAGATGAAAGATTCTTTGAACACTGGATCTCACTAGGGTTTATTAATTTATTATAAAGGGCTGGTCTTGCAGGCATTTCAATCAGACATCACAAGTGAGGACTCGGGAGGCCTTTCAACTGTTATGATATTTCATCTCGGCCCATACTGAAACTTCCGTTGCCTGGACACAGGCCTGCTTAACGGTCCTACGTAAGCGTACAAGCTTGCTTACATGTACAAGAAGGCCTTCCGAAATTGAGATGTATAATAGGAGAAATGGATACAAAGAAGTGGGAGAAAATTACATCTGATTTTACTAAAAGTAATAAAAATATAACTCCTCTCTTTATTTTATTTTTAAATTATCTATTATTTTTTATGTTATAACTATTGGTAATTATAGTTTGAACATTATAAAATTTCTTAATTTATGCTCAAGGGACAATTATTAAATTTGAAAATTCTCTGGCTAATGGAGCAGTCCTTGGTTTATTTTTCTTAATTAGACACATGCTTACAAGTGTTTTGTCCAAAACAGATGTCAGCAGAGGAAATCAAAGTTTTATATTTTGAGATAAATATCTGTTAGAGAAATTGATTATGAATAGAAAAAAATAAAAAGTTAGTTTAGAGATGTCAAAATATTGTTTTAACATGTTTATTTGTCTCATATATAAATAACACTTATAAAATAAAAACAATTAAGCCTTCTATACATTTATGTAGTAACAAGTTTACATACACTTCAAACATTATAATAAAATATTATAATTATTAATGAAACAAATATATTTTAAATTAGACTAAATAATTGTTATTCATTTGTATCCAAACAACCACAGATATTAAAATTAATTACAAAAGTTTAAAAAAACAAAAAAATATTAATATCACTAACATATTAAGTTCCAAATGTTATCTTTTGGTATTATAAATATTCATTTAATAACATTAGAAAGCCTACTAGAGAGTTTTTCCACCTTGTCTCTTACTTAATTTACTGCATAATATATAGAAATTCATACCTATAAACACTTAGAAATTAATGTTTTTTTTTAATATAACATAGATATTATTTTATTCTTTATTCATTTACAAAAACAGGACAACAAAATCAATATTGGAAAGTGAATTCCTGAAAAGTGAATTACTTTCTGATGTTTGGTAGTGTAATGGAAAATAAGTTGGAAAACACTTTCTAGTGTTTGATTATGTCATGGAAAATGAGCTATAAAATAACTTATTAATATTTTATTTTTATCAAGTTTATTAAAATAATGAGGAACAAATCTTACAAATAAAAAAGTTGAATGAGAATGAAATTGAAAAAAATATAATTTCATAAATTATCTCAAATAAAATAAATAATAATCAAAATAATAAAGATCAAATTTAAAAAATTAAAAAAAAATGAAAGATGAAGAAATTAAAATAATAATAATCAACATTTCATAAATTATTTCAAGTAAAATAAGTAACAATCAAAAGAATGAGGACCAAATTTGATAGATAAAAAATTTCAATAAAAAAATGATAAGGAAAAAACAAATAGTAATTATAAAAATAAGAACCAAAGTTAATATAAAAATTAAATTTTAAGAGATAAAATTGAAAAATAAATATTCAAAACAAAATATATATAGCAATCAAAAATTTGAGAATCAAATTTGATACAATCAGCAAATAATGACATTTCTAAATTTTTCACAACTTCTGGAAAGTGTTTTTCGCCCAAATTTTTCAGGAAAACACTTTTCTGAAAACCAAGCCAAATTTTTCTTTAACTAGAAAGTGTTTTCCATTGACCAACTTTTCTAATGACAAACAAACACAAGAAAGTTTGGAAAGTAATTTCCCGGAAACTATTTTCTGGAAAACAAACACAACCAAAAGGGAAAACACTTTCCTGAAAACCAAGCTAAATTTTTCTTTGAACGAAAAGTGTTTTCCGTTGACCGAAAAGTGTTTTCCGTTGACTAATTAACTTTTTTAATGGCAAACAAACACATTAAAGTTTGGAAAGTGATTTTTCAAAAACTACTTTTCGAAAAATAAACATGACCTATAGAGTGAGCTAGTTTGAAAATACTCTAAAAATCAAACCTAGATTGATTATACGCTGATGAGAACATTTGAATAATAGAAAATTAAAATACCACTCCCTTTTCTTTTTTTAAATTACTACTAGCTAGGTTAAACAACCGTTCATAAAAAAAGAAAAACTACTTCTTTTGAATCGATCTTTCCCTACACGAACGAAAGAGGAGATTGTAAGTTGACCAAATGGCAATCTATATGATTGTAATTTGGCGATCCATGCTCACGCAAGCTCACACGATAATATTTGTGCACAAAGTGCCTTTTGATTTGTTGAATGCATTCTTACATCTTTGCTGATCCATCAAAGACCACTGGTGGCGGCACCTTGGCAACCCCAATCCACCACGTTTTTAAACGTTCACACTGTCTAATTTTCTCCCAAGTCAAAGATTATTGCATGCCAATTGGCGATCTTTGCCTATATATATGGGATGAGCGGGAAGAACCCTTTGTCTCTCTCAACTAGACAAAATATTTCCACCTTACAATCTCTCTCAACTAGACAACTCTTTGTCATTCTTTCTAAATCCTTTCAAGAATTCATATAGCATATTCATGGCCAGAAGTTTCAAGTCTTTTAGCCCCATGATCAATGTTCTTCTCCTACTTCTTGTTGTAATTTCGCCATTTTTCATCTCAGATGCTCGTCCTCTAAGTGTTGCAGGGGCTGCTCATGGCTCCATGAACAAGGGGTTTGAGCTTTTCTTTGATGGATTATACATTGAAGGGATCAAATCGGGTCCTAGTCATGGAGGAATTGGTAATAAATATACCAATGCGCAAACCCTTGGAGCAGTCATCAACTCTGGCCCGTCAAACGGAGGTCCGGGAAACTGAGTGAACAATGTCACTGCAATGCACCGGTGTCTTTTACATGCTATTTATCTATTTAAATTACAAGATATTTGTTATTTATTTTAATTTGTTTGATTTATCGATTGTGATGTAATAGTTAATGCAAAATAATATGAATTGCAAGAAATTAAGTAGCTATTTATTTTAAAATATTTGATTCATCGATTGCATGTGATGTAATCATTAATTAACATGCTGAAACAAAAGTATCTTATAAGAGTTTGATGTCTCAAAACAATTCGGCCGACTGCTCAAAAAGCTGAAAAGAAACCATATATGCAGTTCCATCCATGTTGCATGAACTTCAACGACATAATCATCCATGGCAATGAAATATTGAATACCTTAATGCCTGCGTCTTAGGCATTACATCAAGAAATCGCTTTATCTTCGCAGAAAAATCATTTAATTATATATGAAGAAAACAAAATCCCTATTCCAACTTAAGTTGCAAAACCCCACAATCTGGATTGAGACGGAAAATTATAGGCTCGAAATCTGAGTTGCTAGTTAAAAATACAAGTCAATTGACTCAACTAACCAACTTAGATTTATTAAAGAAAAATTTGAAACGATCAGATAGAATAATTAACTTGGAATCAATAAATTAGAAGTTAAAAATTATAACTTTTAATTAAAATAATTTTTTTATTTAATTTTATAACAAACTCTTAATTAGAGTCAAAAGTTATTTTTAACAAAAATATGTTGTTAATTTTTTTAAAATAAAAATTCCGAAGACAACTTAAATCAACTTACAAAAATCATATACCAAATGTAACCTTGATTTTCATTCTTTACTTACTAGAATAATTTCTTCTGTATATCACTAGGAAATGATTTATTATATTCAATAACATATTTCCTCATCTAAGGATGATAAGATTCAGTTGGAGAATTAATTCGATTTGGAATATTAAATAAAAAAAATGAACAACTAATACCTAAAGTTAAAAATAAATCACATATATACACCTAAGAATTTAAATCTTTAAATACACTCAAAACTCAATTATTAAATTTAATCAAATCTAATAACTCCTAGCCACTTCATTATAATATAGCATGGGGTTTGTTTGCAATTTTTTTTTAACAAATTAAGGTATATAAATACTTTATTATTTATATGAACAATAAAACATTTTTGTTCACTATTCAAAAAATTGTTATTATATGAATCGTGATTAATAATTCCCTTATCATTTATTAAATAATGAAGAGAGAGAGTTGTCACTAGCCTTCTAGTTTTTTTTTTTTTTTGTTATAAATAAAATGTTATAACCTAAGGGATTTTTTTATAGAGGATGGACATGAGTGACCCCAAAATTAATTCATATATATATATATATATATAATGAATTAATTGATGACATGTATTCCACCTGCACCTGTGAATGGACTTGGTCTCTGCGCACTTATGGTGGTTCTCCTTTTTTTTCTTTTTTCTTTTTTTTTGTGGTTACTAAGGCACTTTCTCAGACCCTTCTGCTATCATAAAGCAACAGAGAAAAGTAAAAATTGATTGCTGACAAAGTTCCTTTTATGTCTTGAATTTTTTTTTTTATGTTTTTCCTCTTTGCAATTATTGTACAATGTATATTGTTTCTTCCAGGACGCACATATAGGCTGACGTAGTCCCTCCTTTCAGGAAAATGGTAGAGAGTCAGGTGACGGCAACTGAAATGCTCTCGAGCCACCACGTGTTTTCCAGGGGCTGTTCCTCTCCTTTTCCCTAGTCAAATTTCTAGGTCATATGTTGCAGAATGCAGACTTGCAGTCCCTATAAATAGGACAACGAGTTAATTAGCTCTCTACTTGCAAAAAACATTCTTCTGAATAATACTTAGAAACTTCGTCAACAACAAGAAAAATCTTGATTGCACCATTCAATGGCAAGACTTTCCATGTCTTCAATACTCTTCGTCGGGCTTCTCTTCGTAAGCTCTCTGCTTTTGATAGTCTCGGAAGCTCGTCTTCTCAATGTGGTGGAGTCACATGGCTCTGTAAACAAAGGGATTGGTGCGATATTCTCCGATGGGTTGCATATTGAAGAGATTAAAAACAGCGGCCCGAGCGAAGGAGGGATGGGCCATGCTTCCAAGAATGTCAACACCCAGGAAACCCCCGACGGTCCTAGCCCTGGTGCGGGTCACTGATATAATATTGAACCAGTCTTCTGTGAATCGATTATTCTTTTAATCTTTGTAGCTTGCTAGCTATATAGCAATTCATTCCTATATAGATTCTCATGATTATTTTCATTAATTTAATTTTACTTGGCAATGAAGCTTCCTTCCATATAGTTTCTCTCTTACGAGCAGAGACATGATCTTTAATTTTCTCCAGCCTGACTAAAGGAAACCTTGTTATATCTAGTAATAACCAATAGGAGTTTCAGGCAACTTGATCTCATGATCAGCTAGTTTACAATTGGCTACTGAACATCATAAAGGTTTTCAGACCATGCCGAAATATGTTCCTCAGTGACACACATGATGTCTTCGTACGTAAGTTGAAAAGGAACCTTAATTTGGTGCTTATATTAATTAAGAAAAGGGAAAAATGTAGGTATCAAAGCAACTACATCAATCACATTTATCAAGACAATGCCAGTACTGGCTAGCAATCTCTTCCACTAATGGTCACTCAATTTCTTCCCACGGTTGCTCTTATTACATCACACCACTAGAAAAATAAAGCTTTTAGCAACCATCTAATCCATTATCCATTATCCATTGCAGATAAAATTAAGACTTGTTTCTGATAAAAATAACAACAAAATGAGCAATAAAAAAAAATGAGACGTAGATTTGTGGTTGTTGATTTATTATAATCAACAGATTTTTCATTGTTGAAATCTGTAGCTGACAATTAATAATGAGAAAATTCATTGTTGATATTAGTAATAGATTTTCCGAGTTATTTCTAATTAGCTACAAAAAATCAATTCATGTTTATATAGATATTTTAATTAATTTATATAATTTTTTTGTTTTGGTTTATTATTATTTTGGTTAATTATTTATGGATATTTTGAAAGTTGTAGAAATTAAATATATAAACAACATACACTAATATTTAAAACTACTTCATCAACAAAAATAAATGGAATAAAAATAAAATTTAAAACTCATTTAAACTTAAATTAATGCAAATAAGTCACAATACAATTAATAAAAAAAAAATATATTCATAGTGCTTATGATGCAAGGGAACCAGAATACTATGGATCAATGCAAGGTTGATACTACCACATCAGCAATGAAAAATCCGTTGTAAATTTCTTAGATAATTTATTGTTTTTCAATTATGAATTTTCCATTGCTTATATTAAAAAATAAATATACACACAATTTGTTGATAATCTGTTTCTAAATCAATAACATGATTATTAACAGCTCTAGTTTTTAGTAGTGTCGATCAATTGCAATATTAACCAGGAAAGAAAGTTGTATAGCTATCTACCTTCGACCATGAGAACCTGTGTCCATAACTTACAAAAATCTGCATGGCTAGCTACATCAACATTCGATGAGACTTTTGGAAATAAAAAAGAAGATACATTTCCTAACCAACGAGAATATTTGGGTCTAGTTCTTTCTGTAAAGCGAATATGATTTAAATCCCTGCCGGTAGTGGAACCCGCTTTAAGGTGCACGATGATACCACAAAGAGGATTAGTCTCCTGATCTGAAAGGAGCCGGAGGATACCCTGGTGCAATAAAAAAAAGAGAGGAAAACCTAACCCTTGCCCCACTCTAAAAGGCGTATGGTGCATCCTTTAAAGAGTCTCCATCCTTGTTCGTCCATGACGTATTAGTCGTCGTTTTTCACAAATTGTATGAGCAGAAGCTCTTATCTTCATGTTTTTCATTTTTTTTAATTTTGAATATACATACTTTTGAGCCAATATTTAATGAACATTTTGAGAAAACTGATTAAAACAGTACTTTCCAGGAACAGGATTATAAAAGATAAATTTCTTTAAAAAATATAAAACGAAAAACAGGTTCCATAATATGACCAAGTTCTAGCATAACTATGCAGTTTAATTATTTCTACTAAAAATGGATTGTGTCAGGGAGAGGTCTTGCTTTCTGCATATGGATGGGGGCTCTTAGAAAGCAAAGAAAACAATACCTGCAGAAGAGATGCATCATGCATGGCTATATTTTCCTGAAGAGTTCGAGAATTGAAGACGAACAAACTCAAGACGGTAGGACTGCTTCAAAGTGCTGTGGACTACAACCAAACTTGGCTGCTTCCTTCTGTTTTGTTCGTTTCTGTTCAAAGCTTTGACAGTCAAAATCAACACCTTTAACAGGACTCCAGGAAACAACAACGCGTAATGGTTGTTGTTTGCTGTATGATTTAGGTATTTGTCCTCCTCAAATTTTTGTTAGCTAACATGATATGCTATTAAGTATGTGTTTTAAGCGGTTGATTTGCCTTCTTATCATACATTCTCACCGATCATTTCTAGGCTTCCGGGGGAGGTTCTTATAATCTTTATTGTGTTGGAATATTTCTGATACCTTTTGCATTTGGATTATTTTGCAACTTTTCTCTCGGAACATTATTCCAGCTAGCTATGGCTTAGATTTGGTCTGACAAATTGATCCGTAAACTAAACTAATAGAAATATATAACACATAAATAAAATACCAATATCAATTCAGTGCATACTTGAGTCTGTTGTTGATGATGTTTCATGCCATACCACTATCAATTTATTGTAGAATTGAGTGGGCAGACTTAGCATTTCCAATGTATATGAAATAAGTTCTCTATTCACCACCAAAGACCTAGCATAAGGCTTCCAACATCAGCAATTTTATACTTTTAATCAATATAGCATGAACTCCATGTTTTTTCCCTTCAAAAAATAATAAAGGTCATGCATGATTATTAAACCTGTAGGATGACCGGGCTAGCTCAATTCAAAACTTAATCTTATAAAATTTAATTTTTGTTTTTAACCCATAATCAATATAAGCTTGAAATTCATTCCATACCTCATTTTATAAGAAATCTTCAAGTGACTTTAAAACCTAGTTTAAATAGAGTTTTTCTCGAAACGAGTTCAACTTAATTTAACTTGATTTTACTCAAGTGATCACATTCATCAATTTATAATTTGGTTGATGAACTCAATCTTAATTTTAAATGAGACTCAATTAAATTATTTTTACTTTTATTTTTTATTTTATAAAAATATATCATCTCAGTTTAAAAAAAATTAAAATAATATATAAGCTGACTCAGCTAACTCGTGAAATGGCTTTTGAATTTGGTGAAGTGAATAACCTGGTGATGATGGACGATGACTGATGAGCAGGGGTCATCCACCATGGAAAATAAGCCTACTTGCCAATATGACCCAAGCCCTAAAATCCCTGGTCAATGATCAAATATCGCCCGGCTCGGACTAACTTTGGGTTTTAGCGTAATTTCAACGAGCCCACGTATCATTCCATTTCCCAAACTTCTTCGTCTTCTTTATCCTCTCTCTAAAAAAAACCTCCATTACCATAGCTCGCAAAGCAAAATGGGAAGCTCAGACACTGGATTAAACAACGATGATGACTCGGCGACCGTGTCAGATGAGTCAAACACCGAGACAGACTCAGACATGAGAACCGAAACCGACGAGGAATGTCAGTCTTCGCACCCTCCATCTGTATTTGTAAATGATGAGAAGGTCCTCGCTTTTCACTCTGGACAATACTATGAAGCCAAGGTAATTGTAATATTCAGAGAAGGTTGAATCTTTATGTTCTTTTTTTTCTTTATTTTATTAAAATTGAACGTAATTTGAATAATTCCATGTAAATAGGTGATAAGAGCTTTATATGAAGAAAACAAATGGGGTTTTTTTGTTCATTACACAGTAAGGATCAACTGCCAAGTTGTCTAATTTTATGTTTATTTATGCACCCACTTGCCTTTCCTTGTCCTTTGAAGTATTTTAATTGCGTAATGTCATGTGTTTTGCAGGGGTGGAACAAAACGTGAGTAGCATCTTCTATGGTACTGAAACTTGGGATTTATGTTTTGAGGGAGTTAGGCAGGTTGTTGTTTGTTGGGACTATAAATCTGCTCAATTTGCTACTTTTAGTTCTTCGAAAGCTTCGTTCGAGTTTCTTTTCTGATGAATTACTTTCTCCCTGCTTAAACTCCTCAAGTATTGTTCTTTTCCTTTTACTTGAGAGCTGAAGGAAGTTACTGAATTGGGGGGGGAGAGTGTTTCTTCTCAAAGCTTTATCCCTTCATTCTGGCCTTCTTTTATGTTTTTATGATCTTGAAACAACCATGTTCTAAAGGATTGTATTTGGAGCACATTTAGCTCTTTGGATTTTAATATCCAGTTTAATTTCTACATAAAATATGTATTTTTGCTTGTAAGTTTTGGAATGTTTGTTGGCTGGTGCTGAGAGGGTGGATGCAGTTGGGGTTGATTATTTTTTTTGAGGGGGGGATGCTATGCTAAAGCTTTTCTCATTCGTTGATTGTTTACTCTGCTTGTAAACAACCCTGCCCTTTTGTCATTTCTTGAACTTCTGTTTGTGAACAGTTGGGATGAATGGGTTGGAACGGATCGTTTGCTGAAGCACACTGAAGAGAATGTTCAGAAGCAGAAAGCCCTCAAAGAACGATTGGAAATGGAGATGAAAACAAAGGCGGTACAGGCACCACAAATGAAACTGAGAAATTCTGGTGGTTAGTATGATTCTCACACTAAATTTACTACTGTATACTGTATGTTGAAACTTTGATATACTAAGTATGATTACATGATGATGCAAGTACTTTACATTTCCATTTCTTTTTAAAGTTATTGTATTGGTTGTTGTAGAGCATGCACTTTTACTTATTGTGGAATGAAGAATATGATCCGTAATACTGTATAGAATCAGAAAATATTTGGGATAAATTGAATAGTGATTGGATTGCTTCCTATTGTCTTGTGTTATTGGTTAATGTGCACAGATGTTGATTGTTCTAGTTTCTATTTTCTGTCTAGTTTTAAAATTGGAGATTGTGTCCCTTATCTCCTATCCTCAGCATCATACATAAGAGTTCACTGTTCCAGAATTTGGTTTGCTGTAATCGTTGTAAGATCATAAGTTAGAGATACATGCAACTTCAGTCTTATTAAGAGGAAACTTGATGGTTAAGGTCAAAATAAGTCTTTCAAAGCAATTCAAACAGTCCCTCAATCTTGATGCAAATTTAATAGCATGACATGCTTTGTTATTAAATCCATTAAATTTGGATTCTGATCCATGGTTTGTTTCCAAAATAGATCATTGGTTTTCTTTGGGCCAGCAAAGAAGGGAAAAGTTGCCTTAATTTACCATTACAGATGGAACCTTTGTTATTCAGGAGAACCTCCACTAAGTTTACTTTAATCTTACATGCGGGAAAAAAAAAACCTTGTAATTGTTGATTGCAAGATTCTTTTTGGTAATCCTTTGGACTGGCTATTTCTTAAAGCTGTTCTGGGGACATATATGCAGTTTCAAGGGGAAGGAAGCGGAAAAATGACAATCTTAATAAGGTACTCTCCGGTTTATTGAAGCCTAGTGCACTTTTGGTTTGCCCATGTCAATCTAAGCGTGTTCCTTATCGTAAAAAAATGAATCAGCTAAGATTTTTAAAAAAAAAATTAAAAGGTTTTCCATTTATCATTAGGCATCTTTTTGCTTAGCCTGTTGTTTTGACTGTTAGGAAAAAGATCTTGTACCCTTGGAAAAGCTGGTGAATCTCCAAATTCCACCAACACTAAAGAAACAACTTGTTGATGATTGTGAATTTATCACTCATCAGAGCAAGGTAATTATTGTCACTGTTCACAGCTGGTTTCTCAGATTTAAATATTTTGTAAAATTACTTGTGTACACGACTGTTACATTTCTTTGTGTTTCCCTTGCCGCCAATCTTTTTCCTTTTTCTTTCATCATCTTTTCCATGCCTGTTTTACTTATTTCTCTGTTCAATTGTAACAATTAAGCAGCACTACTGACTGGCTGTTTTAAATTTCAACTTGTTTGACAGCATAGACAAGTAAGATTTGATTACTACAGTGCTGACATAATTGTGTTATTATTCTAATGATTAGCTTGGCATTATATCTGTTTGTTTAGCTGAAGAGTTAACTTTAATAACTGATTTAATGTATTTTTTTCTTCTCTTTTCTTTCAGCTCGTGAAACTTCCTCGTGCCCCAAATGTCCAAGACATATGTAAGAAGTATTGTGAGTATAGGTCAAAAAAAGATGTCATGTAAGTAGAGAACCTGCTCTTTTGTCAACTTTTTATTATACCCTTGGGGACTGCTACTCTTAAGTTATAAGATTTAGCCCAAGTTACTAGAAATAATTATTTCAATAAATATTTGGAAACTTTTTTATTCTCTGCTGACCAGAGGAGAGGGGAGAGTGTTTAGATTTTTTATTGTCAATAAAGGAAGTACCCATCTGTTCTAGTATTCTTGATCTGTATTTTCAGTGCTCTTAGGTTTTATGATTTGATGGGTGTAGGATGCCTGAATCAACTGCTGAAATTATGAAAGGTTTGCGCTGTTACTTTGACAAGGCCTTACCAGCAATGCTTCTGTATAAAAGTGAGCGGCAACAGTATACTTATGCAATTAGAGATGATGTTTCTCCCTCAATGGTATATGGTGCTGAGCATCTATTACGCCTCTTTGGTATGTTTACTCTTTGCTGTGGGAAAAAATACATCGTGTTTTCTTTTTATCAAAAATAGCTTTGAAAACTGTGTTTGGTTTCCTTTGTCCACATTTTTTAAATCAGTGAGCTAGAAACTTGTCTTCTGGCAATAGATGTAGCATCCAATTCTATGCAACACTGGTTTTAACAGGATGCTTCTTGCTGTTCATACTAGTACTTAATACATTTGTCTGTACAAGAAGTATAGCATGGTGGTACTGATATTTATTGGATATACAGATGCTGAAATCCACTAGCTATCTATCTCAATTTATTGTGCTAATATTCTCCTTGTTGCATTTTCAGTTAAGTTGCCTGAGTTATTGGTTCATGCAAACATTGAAGAGGAGACACTGACAGAGTTGCACCAAAAATTGGTTGACTTTCTGAGGTAGGAACTCCAATCATTAATAAATCCTTATGGCTGGACTTATGTTCTGTATTTACCACCTTTATTTGGGTTTGAGTTTCCCGAGATACTGATTGATCAAGAGCAAAAGATAGTTGGATCAGAAGTCTAACTTGGACTAGCTGCACCATGATGTCTGCAATACCCGCTGACAACCATGAATTCCGAGCTCATGTCATCTTTTTGTGGCAATTAGAAATCTGTATTATCACAGAAATTAAGTCCAACTAATAGTTTCAGAAGAATTAACTTAGTTTACTGTTGTGTGTAATTCCAACTGTTGAACTTCATTGGAACAAATAGAATTCAAGTGACGTAGCTTGCTTTGTGTATGTTTCTGGAAAATTATTTCAGATAATCAGTGTCTATGATGCTTCAGTTTCATGTTTTTCTTTTTTCATTTAGGAATTCCGTCATTCTGATATACTGTCTATTTCCATGCAGGTTTCTACAGAAGAATCAGAGTGCTTTTTTCCTCTCAACATATCATGTCCCAGAAGATTCTGAAGCAAACACCATCAAACAAGATCACTAGGTTGGGGGCGTAAGGATGTCAATTTGTACATAATACACCATCAAATACAACTGAACCATTTTAATCTATCCCATTTCTATGTTAAAAACTTCTGAGATTCAAGTGTATGCCATTCACTTGCGAACCCTTTTGTGAGAATCCAGTAGTTACTTAAGCTAAATTGATTATCTAGATGGTATATGCCAACTATCTTTAGCTATCTTGTCTTGCAAGGTACGCAGGAGGCTGTGCCCAACTTTATTAGAGTCTCTTTCACTACCTAGCATGAGAGAGTTAGGTTTGGAATTGAGAATGTCATTTCCAAATTGTTCTTCTTTAGTCGACTTCAGTGTGAAGGAATTGCATCTCGTTGAGAGACTTTTGAAAAATCTAAGAGAGTGGTGTTTAAATCAATGCTCAGATTTTTATCTTCCTCGTTAAATTCCAAGACAATGAGACTCGTGTAGTACTCAATTTGTCTAACAGCAGTGATAAGAATATTCTCCTGTAGCCTAAACTATTCTTCTATTTTCTTTGTATTGGTAATTACTCTCTGAATACTCTAGAATTTCTCGACAAGCACTATTTTTTTATGAAATGTATACTCGAATTTACATAACCAATTCAACGTATCCAAATCTTTTGAAACCGGTGCCAGCAAAAGGGTATCTTGTTTAAAAACTTGGGGTTATGATCGGGCCTAGCCATGAATCAGCACGCCTAGAAGAGTAGTTGCTTTGACTTCTGGACGGGACAAGACAATTTTTGTTGATTTGAAGCTTCTCCAGAGGGTAGCTTCTCCGAAGTTTGAAGAACAAGATTGCCGGATGCCACTGTTTAGTATAGTTGGAGTTGCACTCGAGAGAGGGAGGTTGAATATTGCCCCGCATGATCAAAGCAAGCAGAGGAAAAACCGTTCCAGTTTTCAGCAGGGAAAACTTAAGAGCCTTTTGCATTAACTGGTCGATCTCTATTTTCCATCCAAACTATTGTTGGAAGCTGAAAGCATTGTCCCCTACAGAAAATTAGAACCCTGCAGAGAAAATACCATTCTCTGGAACAAAAACATCGTTTGATTTCTCATTTTACAGAGATGGGTATTGTTGAAGAGTATCTATGGTTTGCAGAAGATGAAAAACGAATTTGCAACAAGCAGAAGAGAGCGAGAAAGAGAGCTGAAAAGACTGAGAAAGCCATTAGTAATTGCATTGCCATCAACTTCAAGTACTTTTATCCAAGGAAGGATTTACTTGTACATGAATAAAACTTTTAGTATTGGATGATTTCTCAACCTTAAATTTTTATTTTTTTTAATTTTTTTTTTTTTGTCGAATGATTAGTATTAGAAAAATCAAATGGATTGGGTCATTTTTTATTGCATTTCATCATTATTTTCTTTTGTTTTGCTGCGACTGTTGCTTGTTGACAATGTCTAGATATGAACTGTGCAACATCAATTTTCACCTTAAAAATAAAGATAAAAACGTAGTTGTTAAGCCTGGTTGTTTTTAGCAGGTAAACTCGTAAAACTCATCCATCTTGACCTAACCTAGATGTATTTCAAGTTAAATAAAAAAATATTAACATTATAAAATTTAATAACCTGATAAAATCTGGTTGATCCAATCAAATTAATCCGTAACCAAAGTCACTCGGCTGGCTCCAGCCCAACTAGAAAGAATAAAGCAGAAAAAAAGAAGAGAAAGCAACCCGTTTTAAAAAGAAGGATAATTGATTGTGTGATACTTCTCAAGGCTGAAGATATTTTAGTAGAGTATCTGAGGAGCTGTTTCCCTGGATGCTTTAGTGGCAACAATAATGAATGAACAGCAATCGGAAACATCCTCAATTTAAGCACCAGCTTCTCCTAGTACCTATCCAATCAATGCATCCACCGAATCTTCAAATGTTTTTTTCTTACCGTTAATTAAGTGGAGTCATCAACCACAAGCAGCAAACTCAATCCTTCCGACCTGGTTAAAACGAACCCGAAAGACGCCCACCTAAAAGTCCAACACAAAATTCCAAAAAGTGTAATTTAGTATTATTTATTTTTTAAAAATCTAGCATGATAGATCGTGAGAACGGTTAAAATTATTATTCAAGTTTCTTTATAAATCCAGAAATTCAATTAAGATAATGTTTTAAGATTTTCGGTTCTAATTGCCGTCTCAAGTTTATGTCTTTCTAGTTTATTTTTTTCGAAATATAAAAAGATTTATTACCATTCAGAATTTATCCTTAAAATTACCAGGTACAACCCCTCAATCATCCTCATCAAGCAAGCCAACAACCAAACAAAATCATTCGGTCTGAGTTTTTTCTCCTTTTTCCGAAGGAAAAACAAAATCATCTTTTGGTTTTTCTTTTCAGTATACAAACAAAAACGGTTGTGTCCTTTCTGCGCGTCACTTTACTTCAGTGCAGGTCATTTAATTCCAGTTTTCTTGAATTTAAATTAAAGATTAAAAAAAATAAAAGGAAAGATCCTTTTTTTTTTTTTCAATTTATATTCAAAAGAAATTTTGTTCCTTCGAGATCCTCTTCTTCTCTGCCGAAGAAAACTGCTCTGTACACTACCAAAATTATTACTTCTGTATAAAGCAACGATTAAAGCAACTTTAAAGAAAACAAATTAAAAAAAAAAAAACACGAGGTTTTTTCTCCTTTTTGCCCTCCTCTCTCATTCTCTCTCCGAGTCAACTCAGCTGGCTTCATCATCATGCCCAGATGATCATGATCATGGCCGTCACTAACAATCTACTTCTCTTCTGCTTGGCTACTCGATTCTGCTAATACCAATTCGTTTAACCACAGCGTTCCTTATAGCCTCTGTTCCCAAACAGAGCCCATTTTGCTCAATCCCAGACATATAGTTCCTCACTTCCTTCCTTATCATCTCTTGCATGACTGCTAAAAACTCAGCACTGAAAAACTGGTTCTCAAGTCGAGACCCAGGATTCTTCTGTTGCAGAAATGAAACTTGCTCCTGTTGCTGCACAGCCACTGCAGCTTGTGGGGGTGCAGCAGGTGTTTGCACCATAGGTGTCGGGTTAACAGCATGGGATCCAGAACTTGAGCCAGAACCCGGAGCCTGACAAGTAATGGATCCAGGCAGAGACAGGGATAATGAAGTCGGTGGATCGACGGTCGGAGAGGACACGTCAATCGACAAACTAGGTGGGACAAGAGAGGCGGTTTTGGCTGGCGGCATGAAAACGGGAGATGAATTCACGCCGGGTATACTTGAATCGCTCAAATCGGATCCGGATGGGCTACTCGGGTTCAAGTGTAGACCCGAACCCGCCCCGAGACTTGCGGATCTTTTAAGAGGCTGTTGTTGTGCGTCGTCGTTTAAGTCATCAAACATGGAAGAACATTTTCTCTTGAGGGTTGAGTTCCAGTGGTTCTTGATAGCGTTATCGGTGCGCCCATTGAGAAGGCGGGCGATGGTGGCCCATTTGTTGCCGATACGAGCATGGGCCCTGATGATTGTGTCATCTTCTTCAGCACTAAATGGTCTGTGCTCGACCTCAGGGGATAGCTGGTTGCACCATCGCAACCTGCATGATTTCCCAGATCGACCAGGGATTGATTTGCTTATCAGAGACCAGTTTCTTGGTCCATAGGTTTGGACTAATCTCTGTAACGCCTCGTCTTCTTCGGGGCTCCATGGACCTTTAATCCGATCCACATCTTTTCTCGTAGAAGCCATGGATTGATTTAGAGATAAATTAAACCCTAAATTAAATATAAATTAAGAGGAGGGTTTTCTTTTCAAGTGGTGGAGGCAGAGCCTCGCCGTGGTTTATATGAAAGAACAGTGAAAGGAGTGGAAACGGGGGGGTATATATATATACATGGAAGGGTTAGGGATGACTGGTTAAGCCGGTTACAATGACCGGTTATGGCCGTTAAAAGAGTGAGGATTCTTCCTGGCAAGGCAGTTACTAGTAAACAGCTGTCAAACTAACACGCGTCATCTGTTCGTTTATCTAACTTTTTAAAAGCTATTTGAAAAGTAAACAATAACAAATACTATCTAAAAAATCCAAAAACAGCAGAAAAAATAAATAAATAAAAATATATTATTTAAAAAAACACGATCGATGCCGCAGTACCGAACAGTGTTTGACAATCACCACTCACTTCCACTCGAGATTGAAATAACTGACTTATCTGCAGTTGGCATAGTACAGCTCGTCAAGTTCACACACAAATATAGAGGAAAAAACTAAAAATGCCTAACTGAAATTCAAATTTCGAGATTCTTTTGTTTTTAAGATTATATTGTTATTTGTTAGTGCTGCGGTTTCGAAGTCATAAAAAACCTATAGGTATCCACAGTCCAAGATCTTAGTTATAAAAAACCAATATAACTTTTAAAAATATATATTTTTTAATTTAAAATATATTAAGATAAGAAATAGATTTTTTTTTATTTTTATATTAACATGAAAAAATTATATATAAAAAAAGTATCTGAGAAATTAATTTCATATTTTTCAAAATAATCTTAGAAACATTTTTAAAACATGTCAACCACTCTAATTATAATAAAAGGATTTTTTGGAAGAGAAAAAACGTGGGGATTAAGACATGGACGGGAGGGGGGGGGGGTGTGAGAATGTGATTCTTATCCGCTAAGGAGAAAATAATAATATTTTTTAAAAAGAAAAAGGCAAATAAAATGAGAGGTGACTTTGACCAAAGACAGGCTGGAGAGCATTTACGTCCGATGGATTTATTTTAAAATTGATTTAAAATGAGAAGGGAGTGAAAAGGACGCACGGAAGTGGTGAGCTGGCAGAAAACGACAAGAGTTGAGAAGCAGAATCAGGGGACGAACGGTGCTAAAATCTTGTCAGTCCAGCCTGTCATGGGAGCCCCACTCGCCATAACCCTCTTCTCTAACGGCCTTCTCCCCCACCACTGCCACGTGCCAGTCACGCTCCTTTCCTTGCTGAACTGCCAAAACCGACCTGCTAAAAAAAATAAGAGGCACCGTGCCGACAAAAGGTTTTGATGTTCTTAAGCAAGCATGGCAACAAGATAGATTCATAATAACCAATGTTATCTCACACGTGGCTAATAGTATGCATTCAATGAATTTGATATTTTAGTTTTTAATACTGGAATTCATCATTTAAAAAAATTATTAAATTCATTTAAATACATCATGTTAATATAGAGATACACCTTATAAATAAAAACCAAGTACACAGGAGTTCGAAATTGAATAATCCTTTTAGCTTGTAGAGAAGTGA
>Ga0325400_1001751_pt1 | contig 18240 bp, 11 predicted proteins | sample PopdelMetagenome_2_FD_205662 | JGI IMG/M metagenome (GOLD analysis project Ga0325400, IMG submission 205662) | Populus deltoides microbial communities from Bellville, Georgia, United States - Xylem-PdKOR-R1 | ecosystem: Host-associated > Plants > Phyllosphere > Stem > Wood/Secondary xylem... | reverse complement strand
TGCACCAGTTGCAGGAGTGATTGTAGACCGTAAAAAACGCCCGCGTCGTCGTGGCCGGTGATGGTGATCGCACCCGCCGAAATAACCAATCGGTAGCCTTCCGGCTGGCGGATTTTCAGCGAGTCAATGCCGAGCCGAATCCCGCCCGATCCCCCCTTTTTATTTCCGGGCAGCCGATACCCCGTAAGGCCGGTAATGGCCTGCTGGGCGAACGAAACAGTAGACGACGAGACGCCCTCCGCGGCCTGCAGGGTTGTTTTGGCGGAGAGGCCGAATGTTCCTTTTGCCGGTTGGAAAGATACCGGTTGGGGAATAATACCGGGGGATACAGACAAAGTTGGCTGGGCCAACAGAGTAGCCCAGCCAATCCCCAAACCAAAGAAAATAATTAGACTCTTAACTAATTTTCTGCCGATCATGCGTTAGCATCTTATTTATCCAGCCAGATGGGTGTCAGGAAGTTATCGGCTCCCTGGCGGCCAACGGCTTCGTAGTAGTTCTCCGCGTTCAGGTTTTCCTCCGTGGCCGGATACAGCATCCGACGGAAGATCTTACCGCCCGTGATATTACCCACGTAATTGTTGGGAACCAAAGCGGGGTAGCCCGTCCGGCGCCAGTTCAGGAATACCTCCTGCGAGTTGGGGAACACCGACACCCAGAACTGCGTGTAAATCTGCTCCATCTGCTGCTCGAACGAACCGGCTTTCAAGGCCATCGCCTTCACGTAGGTATCCATCGCGGTTTGCGAAATCGCCCCGTCGGCGCCGTACAGCGACCACTGGCGCAGACCCGCCCGGGTGCCTTTTTCGTAGAGGGCCGCGGCCGTTTCGGTCGTATACCAGCCCCGCAGCGCGGCTTCGGCCAGGTAGAACTCCGTCTCGGCATTGGTCAGAATCAGCATCGGCGCGTTCAGTTTCAGAATCGTGTTCTGGTTGGGCTCCGAGTAGGTCACGAAGTCAGATGGTTTGGTGTTGGGAATGTTCGCCTTCATGCCTTTCTGAATGCTCACGTCCGTGCTCGGTTTGCCGTTGACGTAAACCACCGAAAGCACGGGTAACCGCGGGTCCGCCGTTGCTTTCAGGTAATTGATGAACGTCTCGTGGTACTTGCCCCCTTCCGGATTGCTGTTGCCGTCGGCTTTCAGGTAGTCACTGTTCAGCATCCAGTACGACAACGGATTCTGGTTAACGATCTGACCGGACGCCAGGTACGTGATTTTGGCAATGTCCGCATCGTCCTGAATCACCCCACCGGCGATGGCTTTTTTCACCCACGTTTCGGCGCTGGCCACGTCAGGCTTCGTCATCCGCATACCCATCCGCAGCATCAGCGAGTACCCAAATTTTTTCCATTTCGTCAGGTCACCGCCGTACACCAGATCAGCCGCCCCGAACGTACCCTTCGACGCATCGAAGCTACCCAGTGCGCTTTCCAGCTGGGCCAGCATGTCGGCGTAAACAGCCTGCTGCGGATCGTAAACGGGTTTAAAAACGCTGTTCACGTAGCCCTGAGCCGCCTGCTTATACGGGATGTCGCCGTACAGATCCGTGACCTTCGAGTAACAGTAGACCCGCCAGATTTTGGCAATGGCGAGTTTGTTGCTCTGCGCCGGGTCCTTCTCCAGCGACCGGACTACTTCCTCGATTTCGTTGATCTCGTTGACGTAGGCGTTGCTGAACACGGTGTAAGGGGCCGTTCCCTGGTTGAAGATGTATTTAGAACCCCAACTGGCTACGTCGTTGTAGCTGGTCGTGTACTGCATAGTTCCCTGCAGACCCGTGATCATGTTCCCAACGGCGTCGTACTGCGCTTTAGTGAACACAAAGTCGGCGTTGATGGTACTGGACGCGTCGGGGTTGACATTGAGGTCCTCAAACCCCTTATCGCAGCTTTGCAGTACGAGGCAGGTTAAAAGACCGATACCGAATTTATAAAGTGTATTTTTCATGAATGGCGTTATTAGAATTTCACAATCAGGTTCAGACCGTAGCTGCGCGTACGGGGTAAGCCCAGTGATTCAAAACCCTGGTTGGAGCTGTTGGTGAAGCTCTGCTCGGGGTCGAAGTTGTCCGTCCGCTTGTAGAGCGTCAGGATGTTACGGGATACCAGCGAGAGGCTGGCCGACTGTACTTTGGCGAACCGCAGGTACTGGGCCGGAATCGCGTAGCTCAGGATGGCCTGACGCAGTTTGACAAAGCTACCGTCGTGCAAAAACAGCTCGGTGTAGTTCTTGTCGTTGTCGTAGTACGTCCGCAGGTTTTCCTTGGCAATCGTGTTGGTATAAGCATCCCCCGAACGCGTCACCCCGGTTACCGTCAGGCCGTTTTCGCGACCATCCAGCGTGCGTTTCAGCTTACCCATCCGGTTGGCGTACACCTCCATGACGGAGAACACTTTGTTGCCGAACTTGCCGTCCAGCAGGAACGAGAACGAGAAGTTTTTGTACCGGAATTCGTTGGTTAAACCCATCGTCAACGGCGGTACACCCCGGCCCAGTTCGTGCAGGTCCGATTTCACCGCGTAGCCCGTCGTGGGGTCGTACACGATATTGCCAGCCGCATCCCGGACGCGGGTAGTTCCGACGATCGTCCCGTACGAGCGGCCCTGGATCGAGTTGATATACGCCCAGTTACCCACCGAAGTAGCCATCTGCAGCGAGTTGATACCGTCCGCCAGCTTGATGACTTTGCTGTCGTTGTAGGCCATGTTGTAGCTTACATTCCAGCCGAAATCACGGCCTTTTACCGGGGCCACCGTCACGAGGGCTTCGATCCCCTTGTTGCTCAGTTTACCGACGTTCATGTAGACCGAGGTATACCCCGAAGTCGGCGTGATGCTCGTCTGCACGATGTCATTGGTCGTGGCGCGGTTGTAATACGTCAGGTCCAAGCCCAGGCGACGATTCAGGAATTGCAGGTCAACCCCCACTTCGTAGGTCGTCGAGGTCAGCGGTTTCAGGTTGGCGTTGGTAATGGCGCTGCTGGAAACGTTCTGCAGCGGCTGGCCCGAGCTGGGCACCATTGAGTACGACAGGTTGATGGCGTACGGATCGGGTGTTGCGCCACCGACCTGCGCCCACGAAGCACGCACTTTGGCGAAATCAATCACGCGGGGCAGGTTAACCGCCTGCGACAGCACGAAGCTACCCCCAATGGATGGGTAGAAAATGGTGTTGTTTTTCGGGCTCAGCGTCGAGAACCAATCCTGCCGACCGGTCATGGTCAGGAACGCAATGCCTTTGTAATCCAGATCCAATGAACCAAATACGGAGTTCGTACCGATGCGCTGGTTGGTCGGCGTGGTGGTCAGGTTGGCCAGGTTTGTCGAGCTGTAGAAGAACGGAATCGTGAACGAGTTACCAAACAGGTTCAACTGGTTGTAATTGTATTTCCGGGAGTTGGCACCCAGCAGGGCCGACAGGCCGAAGTCCTTCGCGATGGTTACGTTGTAGTTGGCCGTCAGCATGGCGTTGGTTTCGCTCACGTCGGTTTTCATCTGCGTGAACTGACCATTGGGCACGTACAGCGTTCCGGTGGGCAGAATGTACCGGAAGTTATAGTTGTAAAAATCCTGGCTAACAGTTCCTTTCACCGACAGGTTCTCCAGAATTTTGTACCGCAGTCCGACCTGACCGATAAACCGGTTTTTGCTGTCGTCTTCCTTATACTTGTTGATCACAAAATAGCTGTTGGAAGCAATTGGGGCGTCGTTCCAGGCGATCTCGGTGCCGTTCGCGTCGTAACCCGGCTTCAGCCAGCGAATGTCGGAGGTGTTCCCAATCATGTAGGGCGTCCAGTTCGGGTTGCCCAGGGCATCCCCCGCGCCGGTTTTGTTATGACCTGTTTCCAGCGTGTACTGGGCCAGGGCTTCCACCGTGATCCGGGGGCCAAAGGCGCCGTTGATGTTTAGGTTACCGGTCTTCCGCTTGTAAGTTGTACCGGGCAGAATCGACTGGGCGTTCAGGTCAGACAGGGAGAAGCGGTAGGTGATGTTCTCGTTACCGCCGTTGAAGGCAATTGTGTTGGTAAACGTCTTGCCTACCTGGTAGAAATTCTGGAGATTCTTCTTCTGGGCCACGTACGGGTGCGTCTTGCCATCAGCCCCCACGAAGTCCGAACCGTCGATTTTCTGACCCCACGAACGCCGTCCCCAGGCAATCCCTTCGGCCTGCGTAGTTGGCTTGCGGGCCATGTCACCCTGACCGTATTCGTACTGCCAGTCGGGAATTACGGCGATATCTTCCGCCGTGAACGTCGAGTTGAAATCAACGCCGATGCCTTTCTGGGCGCGGCCTTTTTTGGTTGTAATCAGAATAACCCCGTTGGCCGCCCGCGAGCCGTAGAGGGCCGCGGCTGTTCCGCCTTTCAGGACCGAAATCGACTCAATGTCATCGGGGTTAATGCCCGCCATTCCGTCGCCCCGGTCGACGTTCCCCTGACCGCCGTTGGTGGTGGCGCTACCGCCCGGCGTGGTGTTGTCGATCGGCATCCCGTTGATCACGTAGAGCGGCTGGTTGGCGCCGGTTAAGGAACCGTTTCCGCGGATGATGATGCGGCTGGAACCACCCGGACCCGTCGAGAGACCCGTGGCGTTCACCCCGGCAATCTTACCCGAGAGGGCGTTGGCGACGTTATTTTCGCGGGCCTGCGTGAATTCGGAGCCTTTCACCTCCGTCACCGAATAAGCCAGCGCTTTCTTTTCCTTCGCGATCCCCAAAGCCGTTACAACGACTTCGTTCAACTGCGTGGCGTCTTCTTTCAGCTGGACATCCACGGTGGTCCGTCCGTTAACGGCGACTTCCTGGGCGGTGTAGCCAATGAACGAAAAAACCAGCGTGGCTCCCTTGCCGGAAAGCGCAATTCTGTATTTACCCTCACTGTCGGTAACAGTCCCGTTCGTCGTTCCTTTTTCAAGAATGGTAACGCCCGGCATACCCTGGTTGTCACTGCCGCTGTTGACCCGCCCGGTGATGGTCTGCGCCAAAACCGGAGCGCTCAGCAACCAGAGCGCCGTTAGTAACCTGCCGAAGCCATTTGGCCAACAAGGTAGTCTGTGTTTCATAATAAAGCCGCGTAGTTAAGATTGGAATTTAAAGAAGAGAGGCACTCAAAGTTTGCACTTTTTGCAATCGATCTAGCAAACTTTGCACAAAGAAGCAGTAGCGACTGGATAAAAGCAAATATTATTTTAAAATAAATGCATATTACCTCTAGATCGTATGCAAATCATGCTTTTTTAGGCCAGATGTATAATTGTATTTATTATTATCGCAAAAATTGCAATATTAGAGCCCTGATTATAGCCTTAGCCGCTAATGCAGCGACGAATGGTAAGCCTTTTGCTGTTTGTCCGGATTATTAGCCAATCGATATAGCCCCTACTTATGTCAGTCATTTTCCTGAAAGACGAACGCAAAGACCTGATAATAAAGGAGATAAACCTTCACACCCGAATCAATCTGGCGGATTTGGCGACTACCCTAAACGTGTCGGAGGACACCATCCGGCGGGACATCAATGATTTGGCGGAAGAAGGGAAACTGATTAAGATTCGGGGCGGGGCCATGTCGAAAGCCTACCACCACTCGTCGAAGGTGCAGGAAACGTACGCCCACCAGAGCAAAAAAGCGATTGCCGAAAAAGCGGTGACGCTCCTGGAAGATGGCATGCTCATTCTGATGGGTGGCGGAACGACGATTCGTGAGTTTATCAAAGCGATTCCGCCCGACCTGAAAGCCACCTTCATCACCGTCAATCCGCTGACGGCCGTTGAACTGCTGGATAAACCGAATCTGGAAATTATCATGATCGGCGGGCAGATTTCGCGCTACAGCCAGATGAGCGTCGGCGGTGAGGTTTACCAGCGGTTGTCCGAATTGCGGGTGGACCTTTGCATCATGGGCACCAACGCCATTGACGCCAAGGAAGGCCTGACAGATTCGGACTGGGAAACGGTGCAGGCCAAAAAAGCGATGGTGAAAGCCGCCAAGCAAGTGGCGATTCTGGCCATTTCCGAAAAAATGAACAGCGTGATGCGGATGAAGATTGCCGACCTGACCCAGATCGATTACCTCATCACGGAACTACCCGTTACCGCCCCCCAGCTCCTGCCCTACCGCACCGCCAAAACCACCGTGCTCTAAAGCTTAACGAGTCGCAGCGGAATCAGCGATTTATCACTTGGGGCATCGCAGATCTTCTAAGCTCTAGCGGGCAACCGGTAATAGCGCTACTGCTGCTACTACTATACCAACGGCCCCGGCGGGGCGTCCTCCGGAACTTGAGGACGCCCCGCCGGGGCCGTTGGTAAAAGCGGGACTTTTCCCAAACAACTACGCTTTCCAGGCGGGCATTTCTTCCGGCTTGGAGAGCGTCCCGGCGGCAATGCCCATGGCCGCCATCGCCAGGAATGTATTGCGGGCTTTGGCGTTATGGGCAAACCCAAACAACCAGGGCGCACTTAACGAAAATAAGCCAACGGCGACATCCAGCATCAGGTGTGTTTTATAAGGCATCACTTTAAAGGCGCCCCACTCGGCGCGCGTCAGCAGACTAGACGCCAGAATGGCCCCGCTGGCTACGCGGCATAAGGTTGTGGCCGTTTTTTCGTCTTCGAAGCCGACCAGCGACGGCGCGGCCGCGACCATTGGAATGTAGGAATAATCGGTGAACCCGTGTTCGACCCGCGTGATAGGTTGATTCATGATTTGATTCAGCGTGTTGAGTATGCTAACTAGTTTACACCAATGACAACCGCCCTACCCCCGCCGATGTGTTTTATTTAGGCCTAAAACTGATTATCTGGGCACCTGAGTTTTAATTTGCGTTTAATCTACTTTTAAGGTAGACTTAATACGAAAATACTATTTTTATAGTGCAAAAAGTTAAATACCTACCACTATGAAACGAATGCTTGCTTTGGTCACGCTCCTTCTGATGGGATGGCTGGGCCAGACTGCTTACGCACAGGTAAGCAGCGATTATGATCACGCCATTAATTTTAGCCAATATCATACCTTTGCCTGGGTGGCTCCCGACATTAACGTAGGCAAGAACCCGATCTATAACAACCCGCTCTTGCACCAGAACATCGAAGCCACGTTCGGCAGCGAGCTGGTAAAACGGGGACTGAACGAACAGACCAGTGACCCGGACCTGCTGGTTAGCTTCCATACCTATACGGAGAAGAAAACCCGTCCGTCCTGGAATTACGGCAGCCCAATGTATTATCCTTATGCGTTCGGCTGGGGTCGGGGCTTTTTTCCCTACGGTGGTTTCATGCCCTACGGTGGTTACAGTAACGGCGGTTACGCGCAGGTTCCTTATACGCAGGGAACGCTGGTTGTTGACGTAACCGACGCGCATAGCCACCAGCTGGTTTGGCGCGGAGTAATTCAGGGCGCCGTTGATCAGGCTTCTCGCCTGGAAAAGCAGGTTGCCAAAGGAATTCACAAGGTCATGCGTGACTTCCCGGTTCGCGCCTGATTTAGCCGCTCCCAAAACAGGAAAGCCCGGCCACTGGTGGCCGGGCTTTCCTGTTTTGGGAGCGGCTCTTTATTCGACGCCCTTCACGTTCATCTGGAGGGTGTAAACAGCCTCGGACGCCGTAATAAACAGGGTTTTGCGGTCTTTCCCGCCGAAACAGACGTTACCCACCCACTGGGAAGGCACCGGGATATTACCCATCTTTTTTCCCGTCGGATCATACACGGTAACGCCCTTGCCCGATAGATACAGATTACCCTGGCTGTCGAGGGTCATGCCATCGGAGCCCTGCGAAAGCAGCAGCTGGCGGTTGCCCAGCGTTCCGTCGGCGTTGATGGCATACTTATACGTTTTGTTGTCGCCAATGTCGGCCACGTAGAGATGGCGGCCATCGGGCGTTCCGACAATTCCATTGGGCTGCTTCAGGTTCCCATCCACTTCAACCGCTTCTTTGGCTCCTTTTGCCAGATAATACACTTTCTGGCCGTCGATGTCGGGTTTGGTCCGGGTCCAGTAATCGCGCTGGTAATACGGGTCGGTAAAGTAAATACCCCCCTTGGGATCAATCCACAGATCATTCGGGCCGTTGAGCCGGTGGCCTTTGAAATCAGTCAGCAGAACGGTTACCTTTTTATCCGGACTGATGGACCATAGCTCGTCTTTCAGGTCGGCGCAGGCAATCAGGTTGCCGGCCCTGTCGAAGTACAACCCATTGGAACGGCCTGTTTTGTCCATGAAAACGGACAGCTTTCCGGCCGTATCGTACTTCCAGATTTTGTCGTTGGGCTGGTCCGTGAAGTAGATATTCCCCTGCCGGTCAACGGCGGGTCCTTCCGTAAATTTAAATTGATTCGAGATTTGCTGCAGTTGCGCCCCCGGGGCAACGACAGTTACCGAATCGGCTCCGGCAGAATGGTTGTGACTAAACGTAGGCAACGAAAGGGTTAGGAGAGCCGCTAAAAGGCCCGGCGTTCGATACAATTTCATGAATTCGCTTTTTTTGATAAAAGGCAGTACGGCCCTTTTTGTTTACCAACCCGGCGGAAAACGTTACTCGCCCGGCTCAACCAGCAGTTTGGCTTCCCCGCCCAGTTCGATCTGATCGCCGGCGGCCAGCGTATAGCCCATCCCCGGCATGTCCGCCCGCTCGATGGTTCCGTTGGCCCGCAGAATCTTAATCTTATTCCCGTTGGCCGGTAGTCCGCCCGGATCGGCAAAAAGCCGGAAAGCACGGTGGGCCGCGTCGTAGCGAATGGTAGCGTGCTGGCGACTGACGGCCAGGTTCGCGTCGCCGGCCTGCGGGTCAAATGCCGGATCGTTGGCGTCCAGGAAAATAATGTCGTTGGTTCGTACCCGGCCCGATGCCGTCTGGACCGTCCGGCCCCGACCCACGCAATACTCCGGCTTACTGGCGGGGTCGAGCCGGTACGATTCTTCAGCCAATTGTCCGATCAGGGCCCGGACCCGCATAAGTGCCAGACCCTTGCTGACGGGCGTCGGGGCCGACCGGTGCAGCACCGTTAAGGCCAGATCCCCCTGCCGGTACGTTGAATCGGCGGGTAATTTATCCCGCACAATCTGGGCTTCAAAGGGCCAGTTGGCGGGCATTCGAATGTACTGGTTTGCGAGGTGCCGGTCCAGTTCGCTTTGGAACTGGCCGGGCTGATTGGCGTACAGGGCGACCCGCGCCAGTTCTTCCTCCTCTGCGCTGTGGCAGAGCACCCAAAGGTGCAGGCCGATGGGCGCTCCTTCCTTTTCGTTGGCGTAAGGCGTTAGTTTCTCCACAATAAACCGGTAAATGGCTTCCCGCTTCTGGGGTGCCCGGGGCAGCTTGGTCGTCGAAGTAGCAGGCGCCGGGGCCGGACCAGCGGGGGGCGTCTGATCGGGCGGAGCGGCCCCCAGCCCAAACAGCTGTTTCAGGTTTTCGAGTAAAGTCATTGTTTTCTAAATTCACCCATACAATTCAACAACAAAATGGCGGGCTATTGGGTGGACAACCGGACCATTTCCTGGCCACAGTCCAACCCGATGAACGGAGTGATTAGTGAACCTTCAGGGTTTCGGGCTGATTAACGACGGTCAGCTGAAAAACGTCATGCCGGGCGTAATGGCCCACGCAGTCGAAGTCCAGTTTGCTTTTTACCAGCACCGAAAAGTCCAGGTCGGCCGTCAATAAGCCTTCCTCGTTCCAGAGCGGTCCGGCCAGCACTTCGCCCATCGGCGAGATAATAACGCTTCCGCCCGGGCTCATGATATCCGACTCGTTCTGTAATTCCTCCGCGTACCGGTCCGGGTAATCACTTTTCCGCACAAACTGGTTACTGGCGAGCACAAAACAGCGGCCTTCCAGCGCAATATGCTGCATCGTCGATTGCCACGACTCCCGGGCGTCGGCCGTGGGGGCCAGATAAATCTCAACGCCTTTCTGGTAGAGGGCCGTACGCGCCAGCGGCATGTAGTTTTCCCAGCAGATCAGGCCACCGATGCGGCCCAGTTCCGTGTCGTAGCTTACCAGCGAGCGCCCGTCGCTCTCGCCCCAGATGTACCGTTCGAGCCCCGTTGGCTTTAATTTTCGGTGTTTGCCCAGCACGCTGCCGTCTCTACCGAAATACAACAGTGTGCAATGCAGCGACCCGCCAATCGGATCTTTTTCGGTGATTCCCAGCGCCACCATCACCCCCGCCTTTCTGACAGCTTCCCCAATTCGGGCAATGCCCGGCGATTCCACTTCGATGCTGCTGGTCCAGTAGTCCAGCCACAGGGAGCGGCCTTTATCCGTCCGGCGGCCCACGACGGCGTCAAACGTCAGGCCCCGCGGATAACAGGGAATAAAGGATTCGGGAAAAAGCAGCAATTGACAACCCGCCTGAGCGCCTTTCTGAATCCAGTCGATCACCCGATCAACGCTCTTCTCCTGATCAAACAGGGCGGGTGTAGCCTGCACGACACCTACTCTTACAATCTTCATGCGTATGGAAAGCGGCCCTTTCATTAGTTTGCCCACGGGCCTTCTAAAGCAGCCATGAAGGAACGCAAAAATAGGTCTCCGCGCAAATCCGGGCGCTCTACGGCCATCGGAACCGGCGCCGGTAAGAAGTCAGTAAGCGATTGGAATTTGTAGTGTAACCAGCTGAAACAGAAAAAGAGGCCGGGCCAAAAAAAGCAGGAGGGCCTGAGTAGGTGCAATGACCCTATTGGGTGGTGAAAGACATTTTTGCGCGTTAGCCAATCAGCTGCGCCAATCGTTCCACGATAAAGCGGTGGCAAACCTGCGCCTGGATAAGTTCAAGCTGTTTACTATGAATCAATGCCCGGTAGCGGTTAACAAGGTAATCTCTGCGGTCTCCCGGCTGCAGAATTTGTTCGGTTCGTTCGAGAAGCTCATTCAGCTGATCGATCGCTTCTCTATGGATAGCCAGCCGATTCTCGGACAGGCGCACCCGCCATTCCGTAAGTTGAATAAGCTCGTCATTGATGGGCAACGGCGTGTCTTCCGGCTTCAGGATAGCCTTCCACTCTTCTTCCAGCACGGTCATTGCCGTTAGGAAAGGCGCTCCGTCAAAGGCCTGTATGGGTAATTGTTTTTTCTCGTTTTTGTCGACAACGTACGCATCCAGCAAGGTATCTCCTTCGGCCACGATACTGCTCAAAAACTCGAACACCATTTCTAACTGATCGAACTGACAGGTAAAGTCCCGGTGCTGAGCCTGCCGGTCTATCGCTTTCATGAAAAGTATCATCACTCAACTCATTTATCTGTGCAATAACCCATCGGCATTACGATGAATCTGCCACGCTAAGAAAATATTCCTTCCGGCTATTTGCGTAGTCTGGTAACAAAAATCAGACCACGCTACCTGTATCCAGCACAAGACTTCCAACACAAAGTAAATACAAAACGCAACACTTAGGGGACCATTTGATTAAAATGTCCCTAAATAACCATGCGTTTTCAAAATCGGTGCCAAGGCGCTGTTAGCCAGATCAACAGCGCTGGCCGAAGAGCGTGCTCCCTCGATGCGTACGCAGACAACCGTATGCGAGCGGCCATCTGGCGTTGGGGCAAAAAACACGTACCAGCCGTCGTTGATTTTCCGGCCCATCCGGATGCGTTCCGGCGTTCCGGTTTTGCCCGCTACCCGGCTAACGCTGATTTTGGAGCGACCCCGCGCGTTGGATTGCTCAATCATAAACTGCCGCAGCTGATCGGCGTAGACGGGTCTCTGCGCCAGTGGTACGCCCGGCTGCACCGTCACCGGCTGACCGCTCTGGCGAAGCACGTACCGCGACGGCTGCATCAACCCCTCGTTGGCAATGGCGCCGGCCATCCGGGCCATTGATAAGGGCGTCGCCGTCAGCTGCCCCTGCCCCCAGGCCAGGCCCGAAAACTCACTGCGGTAGCGTCTGGGGTACTTGTCGCTCGCGTAAAGTGAGCGCCGGATCACAAACGACGAGTCCCGCCAGTGTTGCAGGATGCTTTCCTGATCGGCGGCCGTGCGGGTATTGCTGAACGAATAACCCCCTACGTAATCGACGTTCATGCCCGTTGTCAGGTACAGATTAGCCATCTGGTTATCCAGTTTGAAGTCGTTGGCGATCCGGATAAAATACACGTTACTGGAACGAACGATTGCTTTTTCCATATCCACCTGCTCGTTGCACGGCTCGCTTTCGGCCACGCCCCGGCGGATGATCTCGCGGCACGTGATCCAGTAGCTTCGGCCGGCCGCCGACGGGCCCAGTTTGTTAAAGGCCGCCATCGCCGTCAGGATCTTCGCCGTTGAACCGGGCGCCGTGGGGTAGGTCATGGCCAGATCGCGCTCGGCCACCGGATGGCCCAGTCTCAGCTGCTCACGCTGGGATAACAGCAATTCTTCGGGGCGTTTCAGGTTGGGCAGCGGGTTCATGGCCGACGCCAGTACGTCGCCCGTTGCCGCGTCGAGTACGGCCACCGAAATGCGCTGCCGCCGGTACGTCGACCGGCCCAGCGCCTTTTGCAGGGCCATTTGCAGCGATGCATCCACGCTCAGTTGCAGATCCCGGTTGCGGGCTTTGCGCTCGGTCACCAGCCGACTGTCCAGACCACTGCGCAGGACCGGAGCCAGTTCGCGGTAATCGTACAGGGGCAGGGTCAGCTGGCGGCTCACGGCGGGCGTAAACCGGTCGGCGCGGTACTCACTTGCCAGCAGCGAATTCTGCCTCGGATGGTTGTCGAAACCCCGCAGCGTACTCAGGTGACTGGCCTCGGCGAAGTACCCGTTCTGCTGCGCCCAGAATAAGCGCGTATTGGCGTCGCCCACCCAGTAAAACAGGTGTTCGCCGAAAGGATAATAGCGCCGGAGTCGTCGCTGGCTCAGCCGGGTCAGCTCCTCGCCATCGAGTCCGGCTTCCTCCAGCTGGGCTAAATGGCTCCGGACGGCCTCGGGCGAACTGGTGGCCAGCACCTGCCCCGTCCGGTCGTAGATGGTTCCGGCGGCCAGGGCTTCGGTCAGCCGGTCGATGCGGGGGTTGTAACTGTACACGGGCAGTCCGTTGCGGCTGATCACGCGGGCCGGACGCACGATAAAATCCGACCAGCGCAGCAAGGCCACGTCGGCCGCTTTACCAATCAAAAGCAGGGTTCCGATCAGGAAACCCGCAATGCCGGTCGCCAGCACGGGGTCGTAATGTTCGCCCAGGTAGGCGTGTTGCCGCTCGTCGCCGGGTCGGCCGGCAATGGCAAAGACCACCCCCATCGCGGTCAGGTTGATGATCATGGATACTTTTCCGTAGCTCAGGAAAGGCACCGTAACCCCCGTCAGCGGTAACAGGCCCAGCGAGCCGCCCGCAATGAGCAGAAACTGCACGCCCGTCGCCAGCGCGATGCCCGCGCAGAGGTAAAAGCTAAACGGCTGACCGCCCCGCCGGGCGTGGAGCATCGTCCGGTGCAGCAGGATAAAGATCAACAGACAAACCGACAGCAGGCCCAGCCAGCCCAGTTCTACGCTCAGACTCGGCAGAATCATGTCGGTATGCGCGGCCGGCATCACGTTGGCGAATCCTTTTCCGACGCCCTGTCCCGACAAACCGCCCGTAGACAGCGTCCAGAAGCTGTGGGCCAGGTGATCGCCCCCGTACACATCGTTGTTCCAGGGACTGAGCCACATCGCTTTGCGGTCGGCCAGCCGGTCGCCCACCAGCGGAATCTGGTCGCCAAACGCAAAAGCGGCCATCACCAGCAGGAGCAGCATCGGCCCCTCGGTCAGCAGAGCGAGCCAGCCCAGCGCCGTGTTCGACCGGGCGCCGTCCCGCCAGATCAGCAGGCCAGCCGCCCCGATAAACGCCAGCAGCGTAGCCCAGAGACTCGGCAGCATCCAGAGCGCCAACCCATATACCAGACCCGTTATCAGCGTGATGCCCAGCGTCCGGCGGGCAATCGTATAAAACAGCAGGAACGTAAAGCCAATCACCAGCGCAGGGCCCATATCGCCCAGCAGCAGGTAAAGGCCCATCAGCACGCCCGTACCGGCGAACGCGCCCACGCTCACCCGCCAGCGCCAGCGCAGGTCAGGCAGCGTGCGAAGCTGCTCTTCGTTGGCCGCGAAAAAGCCCGCCAGAAAAAGCAGCAGTAAGTATTTGATCAGCTCGCTGGGTTGAAACAGCAGCGGCCCCAGTTGCAGGTTCACCCGCACGCCACTGCCTTCGGGGCCCTGCCCGAACGCCAGGGTCAGCAGGGCAAAACCCAGCGCCACGGCCAGCCAGGTCCAGCCCGTCAGCCGGAAAGTAGCCCGGCTGCGGTACGTCGCCAGCGGATCAAACCACCAGCGCGTGTAGAACCGGCCAATGTTTTGCTGGGAGAGAATCGCCATTCCCAGCAGCCCTAACCCTACGCCCTGAATGGCTTCCCCGCCGAAGAACGTATCCTGCAACGGGTTCTGAATAGCCAGCAGCGTCAGCACCGACAAGCCCGTGAGCAACAGCAGAACGGGCAGCAGCAGCGGATCGGGCCGGAATTTCCGAATTGACCAAAATACATGGACCGCCCAGAAAGCCACCAGCAGCAAGCCGATCGCTCGCCCGTAAGCCACCCGGAATTCTTCGGGCGTTCGCACCGTAAAGGCGCGGTCATCCTTCAACTGGCCGTAGGCCACCGAACCAATCATCCGGAGCGTGTGCGGCCGCGCCCTGAATTCGTAATCCACCGAACCCGTCAGCCGGGCTGTTCCCCGCCGGGTACCAAATTCAAAACCCGGTTTGAGCGGAATAACGCTGTAGCCGCCCCCCGATAGCAGGCCGGCGAACGAGAATCGTCCTTCGGCATCGGTGCGGGCGTAGGTAAGGCCCTCGGGGGCCGGCGCGTCTTCGTTGGCGCTGGGCAGGTGGTGTCTTAACTGAACCAGCACACCCGCCAGTGGCCGATGGTCGGGCGTTTCGTCCAGAACCTGGCCCGAAACGCTTACCCCGCCCGTTCCCACCGTGGACCCGTACGACTGAGGGTGGCGCAATTCGCGGATGTACAAAACCGAATCAAACCCCATCTGCTGGCGCGACAACTGCAGGCGGCTTTGAAAATCGGCCCCACCCACCGGACTGCGCCAGGCCGCCGGTACGGTGATGGAAAACTGACGTTTGTTGATGGCACCCACGTTGTCCAGCGATTCGTCGAGCCGGTTCAGTTTGGCGGGCAGCGAATCGACAACCAGGGCCACATCGCGCGCGTCCGTGAAGTAATTGCCTTCCGTCAGCAACTTTCGAAGCTGGGCGGCCTTCAGGCCTTTTTGCAGATTAAGGGCCGCGCCGGAAGCGTACGCCTGCTGGGCGCGGTCGAGAAGGGGTTGAAGATTGGTGTAAAGTCGGGTGAACAGCACCAGCAGCAGAACGGTTGCACCCAGCAGGTACAGCCGTTCGTGCTGCGGAGGATTGGATTTATTCATTCTACCAGGATTATCGGGTACTATCCGGCTTCGCCGTAGCGGCCGAATCGGTGGGACTAACCGTTGAGTCTTTTTTCACCTCAACCGGCGTTGCCTGCTTGTTTACTTCGGCAGGTAGAAAAATGGTATCGTGGGTGGCGGTGGTATCCCCGCCCGTATAAGATGACTCCTCGGCGGGTCGGGTATAGACGCTATCGGGCGACAGAATCTGTTCGTTAGGCACCTGCGTTTCCTCCTTGTCGCTATCGGACCCGTTGTTCCGGTTCAGCATCAGCATGGTCAGCGTGATCAGGAGCAGCACTACGGCCACCGCCGTCAGAATGATCTGTAAATTCATCTTCCGGTCCGATGACAAACCCGAATCCTCCGGTTCGTACAGGTCGTCCGTCCGGGGCGCTTCGTAAGGCGTTGGCGGGGTGGGTCCGGCGGCATAAACAGGCCCTGCCAGCGTAGCGGGTCGGTCGGGGGCCAACGGCGGCAGCGCTGCCGACTCGGGCGACAACGGCATCCGGGCCGCTTTCAAGCCTTCGACCTTAGCCTGTTCGAGCATCAGTTCCAGTTCATCGACGTTACGAACGCGTTCCTCGCCTTTTTTGGCCAGTAGTTTCTGCACCAGATTGTCCAGCGTGGGCGGTAGGTACCGGTTTTCGGGTAAAGCCAGCGGAGGTGGAGTGGCCGTCAGCACCTGTCTCATGAACGTTGCCAGACCAGCGCCTTCACCCAGCGCAAACGGCACATGGCCGGCCAGACATTCGTACAGCACCGCCCCCAGGGCGTAATAATCGGCGGCAACATCCACATTACGCGGGTCGTCAAACTGTTCGGGCGCGGCATATTCGTAGGTCAGCAGCGACTGCCCCGTGCGCGTCCGGGAGGTTTCATCTTCCAGAATTTTGGCAATCCCGAAATCGGTCAGCAGAAAGTGCAGCTCACCGCTGATCAGGCGTCGGTACAGGATGTTCTCGGGTTTGATATCCCGGTGAATAATGCCCCGCGAATGAATGGCCCGGAAAGCCTCGGCGATCTGAAGACCCAGCCGGATGGTGGCGGGTACATCCAGACTGCCTTTATCCTTCAGGAGCCCCCGCAAATCACCGCCTTCAACAAATTCCATCACCACGTAAGGCATGGTCGCATCCAGGTGCACTTCGCGCACCTTGACCACGTTCGGGTGGTTGATTTCGGTCATAATTTCCGATTCCTGCTGAAATCGGCGCAGAGTATCGGGGTGGGTATTGAGCGCAAACTGCTTGATGGCCACCAGATCCCCGGTGGCTTCGTGTCGGGCTTTGACGACGCGGGCATTCCCACGGCCCAATTCACCCAGTAGCTCGTAGCCCGGAAATTGAGTGTTAATGCTAACGGTCGGCATGAGTAGTAAGGGGTTGAATGGTATCTTTTGGTATTTCCGGCGATTCATAGCCAGCGACGCGGGCGCTCACCTGGGTTCCCCGGCGGCTATCCGGTGCCTGCTGGGTCCGGGACGAATGCGGCTCCACGCCGTAAAAATAAAGGTTCTCCGTTTTGTACAGGTCCCCGTTCTCTTTAACGTAACTAACGCGCACCTGAATATGCCGGAACGTCAGAGCGGTTGGATTATCTACCCGAACCTGCAACGACCGGATGCCTCCAAAAACGCTCGCTTTAAAGTTAACCACCGTGGCTTTTAGCGTTTTAACGGCCAGTAAGGCCTCCTGCCGTTTCTGCTCCTGTAAACGCAGTTCTTCGGCCTGCCGTTCGGCAGCGGTGTCCAAAACCGTTCCCGATTCCGCTGCGGTACTGGTGCCTACACTCAGGGGCTCGGGGCCTTCGCTGCCGGCGGTTTCGGCACTTTCCTGCGGCAGCGTCCAGACGTAATAGGCGCCCCCGATTGCCCCCAGCAACAGGATGACGACCAGAATGCCGGTAAAACTCCGTCTTTTGGGCGCGGCTGGCGGTCGGCTCGGGCGGTCTGCCACTGGCTGATCGGCGGTTCGTCTGGCTTCAGCAGGTGAAAATGCGGCCAACGGCGGTCGATCGGCGGTCTGACGGACCGGACTGTTCTGGGCCACTGGGGCGTTCTCTCGCTGTTCCTGTTCAAAGAGCAACTGCTCCAGTTCGGCCTGTTTGAGCGCCACTTTTACCCCGTCGGGGCTATGGATGCGTTCAGCCGGTTTCTTAATCAGCATTTTGCCCAGTAAACTTGTCAGGGCCGACGGCAGGGGCTCCCCGGTCACTCTATCAATCGGGGGCGGTGGGGTCGCCAGAACCGTGTTCATGAACGTAACCATGCCCACGCCCTCCTGCATGGGAAACGGCACCCGGCCACTGAGGCATTCGTACAGCACCACGCCCAGCGAATAATAGTCCGTGGAAGCTTCCACCCCACGGGGATTTTCGAACTGCTCCGGCGACGCGTATTCGCAGGTCATCAGCGACTGGCCCGTTACCGTCGTCGGCTGTTCGCCCAGGCGGGCAATGCCGAAGTCGGTTAGCAGAAAGTGCAGTTCGCCACTGGGTAGCTGGCGGTACAGAATGTTTTCGGGCTTGATATCCCGGTGGATAATACCCCGGGCGTGAATTACCTTCAAAGCCTCGACGACCTGCAGGCCCAGCCGGATGGTGGTGGCCACTGATAGGTGTTTCTGTTGATCAATCAACTGACGAACGCTCCCCCCCTCGATCAGTTCCATGACGATATACGGCAGCTCGGCATCCAGCTGAACGTCGCGAATCTGGACAATGTTCGGATGGGCAATGTCCGCCATGATCTGGGATTCCCGCTTAAACCGGCGCAGCGTATCGGCATCGGTGTTGAGCGCAAAGTGTTTGATTGCCACCAGTTCGCCGGTTTCCGTGTTACG
>Ga0325400_1001750_pt1 | contig 18240 bp, 14 predicted proteins | sample PopdelMetagenome_2_FD_205662 | JGI IMG/M metagenome (GOLD analysis project Ga0325400, IMG submission 205662) | Populus deltoides microbial communities from Bellville, Georgia, United States - Xylem-PdKOR-R1 | ecosystem: Host-associated > Plants > Phyllosphere > Stem > Wood/Secondary xylem... | reverse complement strand
CATTAAGTAGGCAAGTTGCCCTGCTAATCACTTTTCGTAGCGAGATTATGGGTTTTGGGTGTACAAATGAGCTATAGGGTGAAAATGTTGCTTTTCAAAAGATATGGTATAAGTGTTCTAATGGTTGGGTTGATGGAGATTTCCGTATACATGATGGTTATTTACTGAAAGGTAATTGATTGTGTATCTCTCGCACATCCCTAGGCGAGAAATTGATTCGAGACTTGCATGGCGGATTAAAGGGTCATGAAGGAAGAGATAAAAGAGTGTCAGCTTTGGAAGATAAGTATTGTTGGCCTCAGCTCAAGCATGATGCCAACAATTTTTTTCAACATTCTTTTACTTGTCAAACAGCTAAGGGGCAATCACTAAAAATTGGCTTATACATGTCTCTACCTATACCTGAACATCTCTGGAAAGATATTTCCATGGATTTTTTGTTAGGTCTTCTACAAACTCAGTGAGGAATGGATTCTATTTTTGTTGTTGTAGATAGATATTCAAAGATGACATACTTTATACCTAGTAAGAAAACTATGGATGTGATCAGTGTGGCTGGGCTACTTTTCAGGGAGATAGTGAGGTTGCATGGTGTTCCAAAATCCATCACGTGTTATAGAGATACCAAGTTCCTTAGTCATTTTTGGCTAACTTTGTGGAAGATGTTAACTACTCTTTGAAGTTTAATAGTGTTGCTCATTCACAAATTGATGGCCAAACGAAATCTCTAAACAGAAATTCAGGCAATCTGATTCGCAGCATTTATGGAGACAAGCCTATACAGTGGGATGTTGCATTGACTCAGGCAGAATTTGCTTACAACAGTTCCAAGCATAGTGTTACTGGCAAGACACCATTTGAAATTGTGTACATGAAGCCTCCAAATCATGTACTCGATCTACATTCATTGCCTAAAGCTACTAGGTTTAGCAAGTCAACAAAGAATTTGGCTGAATAGGTGCAAATTGTGCATCAAGAGATCAGGAGAAAACGGGAAGAAACAACTACTAGAAATAAGCATGCATCAGACAAGCATAGGTGGGTTAAATTGTTTCAAGAAGGAGACACAGTCATGGTTTTCTTGCGTAAGGAGAGGTTTTCAGTAGGCACCTATAATAAACTAAAGATGAGGAAGTATGGTTCATACAAGGTGCTGAAAAACATCAATGGCAATGCTTATGTTATTAGTTTTTCTGATAGCGTGGGCATATCAAAAACCTTCAATGTTGCTGATCTTTACGACTATTTTCCAGATATTGAACTCAACTCGAGGACAAGTTTTTCTAAAGTGGGGGTCTCCTGACGCAATGTATAGCGAAGATAAAACTAGGGTTCTCAAGCTCTAAGGTTACAGACCAAATTATAGAAAAAATTCTATGGTATTTTTATTGATTCTAAATAATAGTATTGATCTCCATAAAATAAACTAGGCATCCATATTTATATTAGTACTAAAATCCTTTATAAAAAATGATTCCTAATTAAAATTTACCTAATTAATAGAATTCATCTAGTATTAGAATTCCTAAACAATAAAATACTAATTAAATTAAAAGTCTTAAGTTAAGTATGAAACAAATAATTAAAATCTAAAATTAACTAGGAAATTAATTAAAACAGGAAAAAGTAACTTCATGCTTCAATTTGGACCATAAATTCTTGGGATAATTGTTCTACATCAAAATTGTTCAGAAAGAATCCTCGAATGAACCAAATAAATTAAAAATCACAACATTACCATGCTTCTCTTGACCAAACAAGTATTAGACAACTAACATCAACCCTTGTGGTGGAATCACATTTAGGGTGGTCATGCAATATCCAGTAGATGCAAAGTACCACCATAAAGAAATAGAAAAAAAAGGGTAAATTAAAACAGTATATCTCTTTTAGTAAGATCCAGGGTAATGTTTTCAAAAATAAATACCGATTAGAACTAATTTATTAATCATGTTTTCACTTATGTCCCTAATATGCTCAATCTAAGAGCTAAAAAGCTATCATTGAAAATCGATCCCATATTTTCAATTAGAAAGAATTATTTAACATTTAACAAGCCATTAAGCTGGTGTAGAAAAAGGCTGTGAAAATAGCCTTGTAGATACTAAACCCCAACAATACTTTATCCAAAACATAAGTAAGAACTGATTTAATAATGTCGTAACTGATACTTACCTTCATTGCACCATTAGTTGCAATAGCGCTCAGTGAAATCCCGGTTAGGAAAGTACACAAACCACAAAATGCTACCAGCACCAGAGATTCGCCTATGCCAGCCATGCCAACAATCCTGCAATTTTTACAAAAACATAAAGCAATCAAAAACTATTGTATGAGAAAGCAGTGGCATGAAATTAAATGTGCATCATCAACATCCAGTCAGTCTGAATGGAGAGAGGGGGAGGATGTAATCAACATCATTTAGTACAACTAGATTCAGATTAAATCATAGGAAGGAAGTAGGACCAGCAATTTGTTTTGAATATCACAGCTGTTCCTAATTTTCATTTGGTTATATAAACCCCATTCAGAATACCCTTTGATGTATGATTTCTGGCACAAGTCAATGTAAAGCCAAAACTTTTCCCCATCTTACCTCTACAAGCATCTAGCCAACTTCAAAACTGATTATTCTAGATTTACATTTTATACATAGTTGTGAACTTAAGTCTCTTAACACATTTTTTTCCTTCCCACTAACAAAAATGTAACTGACAGATTATCTATTTAAAAATCGTTGACAGAGTTTTTGAAAAAATTAACAAACTTGAAGGCTTTAAAAAAACACTAACTATATCAAAGGCCAGCAAGCCATTAATAAACCAAACCTGAATGTCAATTTATTTTCCTTTACCTCAAGCTTGATTACAACCCACCATGTCCATATAAAATTAAAACCTTCAAGAATTTAAATACAACATAACTTCTAAATGTCCATGTTATAGGTAACTTGAATTTTACAATCAGCTCCAGGTTCACGAGAGGACATCATAGTCCTTTATTCAATTGACAGTTAGACCACAACTTATAAAGAAGAAGGAAAATGTGGGTATATCCAAGAATGAGAACTCAGAGCTCTCAATTTGTTATCACTTTTAAATAGCGTTATTAGCATGTCCAATAAACGGGTAGTTCAAGAGAAAAAAACGAGACATTAGTTGAATGATTTATTGATATTAAAAGACAATTCAACCATATTTCTTAAAGAAACTTGTATGATGAATACATATAAGAGAGAGAGAGAGAGAGAGAGAGAAAGATGTGATTAAATGCAGCACTTTGTGAAATTAAAAGGTATTCGACTGGATAGATTTCTCCTTCGAATTTCAAAACTTCATTGCTATCAATTAAAAGCAAGAAACAAGGTGGATGTACATATCTGCACAGACCCTATAATCACTCACATTAAAACAAAATGCAGGTGCGGATAAAGGGAAGCTAAAAGGAAGCATCACGCGAGATAGTTACCAAGAAAACCGAATATAGTAGATAATTCCAAGTATGTTTTGCAAGCATGGGACGAAAACACCCATCAACGTTCCCAGTTTAAGATCATTATGCTGCATTGATGTATCAATAAAGAAATAAAGCATAAATAGTGGATGAAAACTAGTAGTGAGAAATTGCTAAAAAGAAAGGAGCAGTAGCAAATACCCCTGGGCGATCTCGATCAAAGGTGACAGGAGCATCCTCACCATCCCCCCTGGGACTAGAAGGTGCGGCAACCTGCTCCCCTGTCATACTGGAAAAGCAAGTCATTCAACAATAATGTAGATAGATGTTCAACAATAAAGGAATGAACGAGGTAAGGTACCTCTTAAGACCAAGAATGTTGACGAGGGAATCAAAACCAAACAATTCCAATCTGTGCTCTCTTTCTGAACCATTTGTATTATCATTCAAACGATCGGAATTCGTGTTTGTTTTTTCTTGGGAAGAAGATCCGGGAGGAACGGAGGACATCTCAAGGACGGCGGGATCGTGAGCCACCACAGGCCTGTATTTGCGACCACTCTGCTTCGTGTGGAATTCGTCTTCTGACCCACCACCTTCAATATCTCCGTTGTCCATTTCGTTTTGGCTTTCCAAGATCTAATCTTAGTCTGCAAGTATATGTGTAGGTATTATACACTATCTACAGCTACTACAGATCCAATTCCAAACTGAAATGGTAGATCTCTCCAAAAATGCATACGATTGATACAGAACAGTTCTAGAGAGAGAAAAGAAATAAAGAAACGTAATTGAAAAGTAATTAGAAGAAGATTGTGCTCTCCATGGACTTTGGTCTACATATCAAAATAAGGGAAGACAGATTCAGACCCCAGAAGCCAATTGTTTTTGTTATGTTTGGAAGTGTTTCCTCGTCTACTTATTTTGAAAAACAAAATTTATATCATATTATAATTTTAATATATTAATATATATTTAAAAAAAAGACACCCACAACACAATACAAACTAAAAAAATATTATTTGAAATATTAAAAATGATATAATTCGGTTTGACAGGAATAAAGTTTCGTTCCACAAGTGAAATAAATAAATAAATGTATTTTATTATCAATATCAGATAAGAAATGAAAAAAAAAATAGAATGTGATTTTATTTATATAAAAAAATAATATATATCATTTTATACTCTTTTTAGTTGTAATTAAATTATTGTTATCCTGTCAGTCAAATTAAATTTTTTTAATGTTAAAAAAAATATTTAATCATTATCAATATATTCATGAGGTGGAAATTATTTTATAAAAAAACAAAAAAAATATAAAACTCTATTTTTAATAGATTAAATATTGAATGTTGAGATTGAGTTTTAAAAAAAATAAATTTATAAGACTTTGATAAGTCTATAAAAAAAATAGAAAAATAATTATGAAATTCAATTCATAAATAACTTAATATTAAAAAATAAAATTAAAAAATTAGGATGAAGTTAAAAAGAATAGTTGAAAAAGGATCCAAAAATGAATATAATCCACCTAGATCAATTTATCAGGTTTCTGACGTAAGTCATAAAATCGAGATAATTTCATAGAAAGTAAAAAGAAAAAAAATATAAAATCTAATTAAAAAACATTTCATTAAAAAGGCACAAAAAAAATAAATGGGGTCAATCAATGTCAACCTGTCAAACCCACAACCTAAATCATGAGATTAAAATAATATCTTAAAAAGAAAATAAAAAAAAATACAAAGCAACACTAAAAAATCCGTTAAAGGTTCTAGTTAGTCATATGACAAGACTTAGAGCTAAAAGGTACAAAAAGGTTTTCAATAAATCTCTTTATTATACGTGAGCTACGATGGACTTCAAAAATATATTAAATAATAAAGCATAAGCCTTGATTAATTTAATAGATTTCAATAAGATATTAAATAATGGACTTCAAAAAGATTTGCTAGATGTTCTAGTTGGTTTAATAACAAGACTTATGGCTAATAGGTTTAAAGAGGCTTTCAATAGATTTCTTTAAGATGCGCACGCTAAAATGAACTTCAAGAACACATTAAATAATGAAGCACTAGACTTGATTAATTTAATTCATGTTAAAGAAGAGCTTGTAGTTGGGGCATTCAAACATTACAAAAGGATTGAAATAAAAATATTCAAATCTGTCACTTTTCACCTTTCATTATTGTTTTGATCATAATTGGATCCGTTGAAAAAATGTAAATGCAATTCTAATTGCATTGGAAAGTAAGCATTCATTACTTTCCAGTAACATATGGAACGTTTTCTAATTCATTAATACGAAAGAGAACTAAACATTTAAAGTTGAACTTTAATTATGCCAATAGATTATAAAAATAACTTTAGTCTTATTTAAATTAGTTAGACTATTGTTTTATTTATATTTTAGTTATTATTAGGCTTTTTAAATATATTAGAGCCCTTATTTAAATTTAGGTTACTTGGTGTTACATGTAACAGTCTCAACTGTAAACTCAAAATATAAGATTCCTCAATAATATTATTTAAACTCCATTCTCTAATTTTTCTTCTTCATTTAGCCAAAAACTCTTCAATAATATCATTTAAACTTCATTCTCTAATTTTTCTTCTTCATTTACCCAAAAACAACCTAGGGAAGGAAGTGAAGATTTTTTTCTTTTCTCTTTGAAAAATTCTTACTTCATTCATAAAACAACACTTATAAACCTTCATCTTCCCATATTTTCCAAACAATTGTATTTAACCTCAATTCCCTCAAATTTTTCCTCTTTTGGCCAAATATTCAATTAAAATGAGGAAAAATAATTTTTGTTTCTTTTACTTAAAATTAAACACTTATCCAATCATAATTCATGCTTTCTAACATGGTTCAAACATAATTTGCATCATTCCTATAAATTATAACATAAATTCACAATTTCACATAATCATAATTTTGCATAATCCTTCATCAAACATAAAATTAAAGGAATTAATCATTTGGAGCATGTTATTTACCTCACTTTGATAAGGATTTAAGGAAAGAATACAAGAAAAATCAAGTTTTCTTCTTCTCCATTTTCAAACCCTAGCTTGAAATCCTTCCTTTAATGCATTCACCACCTTAAAATTAACCCCCTCTTTATATTTAATTAAGTTACTCACTCTAATTACTCACTTTAATTAGTGAAATTAATGAGCATTTAAGTAGAAAAATCACACAATTTTTCCCCCTCTCTTTGTTTGAAGCTCACGGCTAAAAGAGAAAACAAATGGAGCTTTATAATCTAACTTTTACTTATTTACACATTGGCCCTCATTTCTTTTCATTTCTATTTTTGTCACTCAACTCTTCTTTTTACTTAATTCTCACCTTAACATCTTATATTTTATTCTATTGTATCCAATTACAATACTTGGAATCCTTTTATTTAATCTATTCGGTACTTTATTTATTTTACTCAGATTATAATTTAGCGGGTTTTCATATTCTCCTCCCCTAAAAAGAAATTTTGTCCTTAAAATTGAACCTCGTACCTGAATCTAGAAATAATTTGGGATGTATCTGTCTCATTTGAGATTCTCTTTCCCAAGTCACCTCCTTGATTTGGGAATTCCTCCACAATATCTTGACAATTGGAATCTTTTTATTTCTCAATTCCATCACACTGTAATCTAAGACTTTCACCGGCTTCATTTCCAATGTTAAATTCTCATCAATTTCCAGAGGAATTTGAGGCAAGACCCGAGATGGGTCCACTTCAGCATTTCTTAACATAGAGACATGAAACACATCATGGATTTTGCCCAAATGTGGAGGTAGAGCCAATCTATAAGCCATGGGGCCAATCCTTTTGGTGACCTCAAAAGGCCCAACGTACCTTGGCGCCAATTTTCCTTTCAAGCCAAATCTTAACACATGTTTCCACAGGGCGACTTTCAAAAATACTTTGTCATCAATTTCAAACTCTAGGGGTTTTGTCCTACTATCCGCATAACTAGAAGCCTATCCTGAGCCGCTTTCATTCTATTTTTTTATGATCTTTATCTTCTCAGAGGTATTCTGTACCAGCTCTAGTCCAATTAGTTATTTATCCCCTACTTCTTCCCAGCATACTGGCATCCGACATTTTCTACCGTATAAAGGCTTCATAGGGAGCTAGGTGACGCTTTAGCTTGAGCACTCACAAGCATGGCCCAAGGCCAGCCTTGGGCCTGGCAGGGTAGGACCCAAAATAAAATTGGGTCCTGGCCACTGGTAGACCAAGCATCACGTGGCGCTTCGACAACACCACCCCAAGCCCGCAACACAACACTGCTTGGCGCTTGGTCTGCTTCCTTTTGGGTGCAGCCCAAACGCCACGTGACGCTTAGTCTGCTTCCTTTTGGGTGCAGCCCAAGTGCCACTTGACGCTTGGGCTGCCTATACTTTTAGTGTAATTACAAATATTAATATTAAAAATATTATTATTAGTTTTCTTATTATTTAGTATAATTAATTTTTAGAGTATTAATAGTAAAAATATTATTGTTTGTTTTGTTGATATTATTATTTTTAGTATAATTAATATTAAAAGAATTATTATATTTTTTCTTAATATATTTTTTTTCATATAATTAATAGTATTGGTGTTGAAAATATTATTATTTTTTAGTCTAATTAATAGTGTTGATCTCAAAACTATTATTATTTGTTCTCTTAATATTATTTTTTGGTATAATTAATATTAAAATTATTATTATACTTTTTCTTAATATATATTTTTAGTATAATTAATGGTATTAATATAAAAAATATTATTATTTTTGGAGTTATAAATAATATTATTTTTATAATAATTAATAATATTTATACTAAAAATATTATGATTTGTATTATAAATATTATTACTTTCAGTAAAATTTATAAGAATATATTTTATTATAATTAATATTATTAATAAAATAATTGATGAATTTAGAAGAAAATATTATATCATTTACTAATTTTACCAAATCCAGGTTTTAGATTGACTGATTTAATTCGAGAATTCTTGACTTTTATGCTTTCTCATGTTTTGAAAAATAGTAGATCATAAATGACTACCAAAAAATATGTCAAAAATGGTGACTAGCTTAGGGCCACCAACTATCGATGCTTAAATGCTTGGCTACTGAATTTGTCTCCATTAGGGCACGAACTAATCCGTTTCTTAAACATTTGGCTAAGTCAAGGCACTTGGTCAGGATTTAAAATTGGCCGCAGGAGAACCTAAATAAGCTTGGGATCTAGCTTGACATAATCCAAATAGGCTCGGGTCATCTTCCTAAGATCTTTGCAGGCTGGAGTTGGTTGGAACTGGACTGGAACTACTAGAACAAAGGAGAATAATAGCAACGAGTGAGATGCACGCGTGGACAGGTGAGCTGGACTGTGGAGCGTGCATTTATCTATTTTTATTTTATGTTTTTTCCATTGGCCAGCTTGACTACTTTTAATATAATTTTCACCTCCTAATGCATATCTAGAATCATAAATTTTTCGATACTTGTGGGAAATTAGCTTCAGATGCAAGTTTTTTAACTTTTGTTTTTGGGGAGCAATCGGATATGATTTCTTTAAGCACCGATAAACGAAATCACGTTGTTTAGGATGGAGGGTTGAACAGTTTCTGGAACCTCTTCCATGAATTCAGGCTCAACATCTGACGGTCTAGTCAAGGTGGGCATACAATGAGCAGCGGCATTGCTATTTCTTCAGACATGCACACGAGAGAAGCTCTGAAACTGATCGGTAACATCCTCTGTAATGACATACAGGTAGCTGTCATCTACCATTTTGGTTCCAAGGATTGTGGCATGCAATCTGTCTTCAAGAATAACATTATGAAAGACTAGAATCGACTGCAGCTGTCCTACCAGACTGTGACTTCTTTGATGACCCCCAAACCTCCACCCCGTTGCTATGAATCCATATTTTAAGTACTTTTTTTTTTTTGTTTTGCAAAGAAAGCAGGATCTAATCTAGAAAAAACTTCAAACCATGCAGCACAAACGTTTTCTGACCTAAGTTCTCTCATGTTTTTTCCTTTTCTCGTCACTTTTCCTGCGCAACATTTCTTCCGCTTTACAATATTATAACTTTATTTCCCCTTAAAACTGGGCATACCTTTGCTCAATTTTATAAATTGCTGCACTGCTAGTAGATCCGCGCCCCAAACCCAAGCCACAGGATTTGATGGTATCATGACATCCTGATAGTCAGATGATATACACCCCCTCCTCCCCACATCCCAGAAAAATAAAAAAATATAATCGAACCAACAGCTGTCTCTGTGAGCATGAGAAAGTAAGGTTAGTTGATCGGATGTGAATGGAGAATGAGAGAGAGAGTGGGAGAACATGATACTGAAACAACAAGGACTGCTGCGACCGTCTCCATTACAAAGCAAATCTAAGACAAAGTGAAAGACGCAGAAGGGTAAGCACATGAGAGATACACAAACAAGGATGTGAAATTTTAGTTTCTAAGCCACAATCCAAAGTACAATTAATACGATTAAAGATTATAATGGGAAAAGAAAAAGGCAATCGAGAAAATGTAAGATGGTGGTCTACTCTTCTTACCCATCTGAAGAAGAATTTTTCTTGTGCTTTGCATGCCTGTCCTTGGCCTTGTCAATCTTGGCACTTACGTTATTCTGATTGCTAACAGACCCTTCTTGAGCACTACACATCTGAGACTTCATCTTAAATCCAAGTTTTTTAGACACATTTCCCCAAGTGCTAGAACCCTTGGTGCCACTCAATTTCTCAATCTCATGTCTCATGCTTGAACACTCCTTCTCAAGCTCAGAAACCCGCATTCTCATGTTATCCATTCCCACCTTCAAAACTTGATTCTCTCTGACAGCTGTTGTCCAGCCACACTCAGTGGACCCAGCAAGGCCACTTCTCAACTGTCTTGATCCATCAAGATTATCAGAAACCAGAAAGCAGCCAGCAATGGAAGTCCTCAGCTGAAGCTGCTCGAAGAAGAGGACTTGGACTATTATTCTTAGGGGAAGCCTCTCATTCTGTGCAGCATGAGTACAAGCTTCCAGGGAGAGCTTTTGGCAATCGATCAACCTGCAGAGCTGTTCTCTGTCAGACTCTGCCAACCATGGGTGTGACTGCAAGTTTGACCAAAAAAACAAAAATCAATGAGCTTAAATGGGCAAGTAAATATTTTTAATCATTTTTTCTTTTTCTTTAATTAAGATTTGTCCCCAATAATTTCTTCCTTCATCATTTTTTTCATTATCTTGAAATCTCAAAACCCATTTACCAAAATTCCCTCTTAACTTGAATATTGCAATGAAATGTTTAAGTTGTTGAGTGGTGTTTAGAATTTTATGATATAAACCCCCATTTAAATTATGAAAGGGTAGCAAAATTTTCAATCAAAAACCCTGAAAACGAGAAGTTTTAAGATATTTCTATTGTTACATCAAGTAAGGGAAAAGAGAATAAAGGAAATATTTAAAAGGAAACGAAAGGCTAGAACTGTCAAGAAAAAAAGGCTGAAGGTTGTTGGTAGCATTCCAGAGAATCTATTGTGTCTAATGCACATGAAAATTTGGAGTGGAGAGTTAAAGAGAGCCACCTAAGGAAAGTAGGAAATTATTGTCTGCTAGAGTGAAAAGATGCTGACTTTAATTAATACTTTTTCAAGTAAAAAAAAAAAAAAAAAACAATGGTGGTAGGATGTTTGAGGTGGAATAGAATATAACAAAAAAAAAAAAGGAAAAGGAAAAGAAAATATGACATGGCTATAGCACAACAAGCTCTAGAAAAAAAAACGCAAAGGGAATAACAGATTCTACTTGGTCTTTGTTAAGTCACTTCCTGGCTTAATATGCGAGACATACAGTTTAATTTTGTTTTATGTTAAAATGAACCAATAGAAAGTTGCAAGAAATGATATAAGCTACCCATTTTCAAGATTTGTGCGATACTGAGGTGTTCAGTACCTTCAGATAAATGTCTATTGCACGGTAAAGACCATCATCTAAGGGCCTCGCATACTCAGGAACAGCAGCAGCAAGAGCTTGAAACTTGGGGAGCTTCAAATTAACATCAGGGGCAACCTCTACAAGGTACCCATCAATCAGCTTGGCTACCGTTGTGATTGGTGTCAATGATGGTGATCCAATCAACTGCCTGTCATCAACTGAACATGGAGAAGATCCACCTGTAATTTGGTCCATGGCAAGGAAGTGCTCAAGAATCCGCTGCACACAGTCAAAATTGTAAAGGGTGTCCATGGAATGAGAGAAATTGGGCATCAAAAGATCTTCAAGTGTTGCTTGATCAAGTTGCATCCCAATTCTCTTTTCCAAGTTTGCCAAACAGGAGGGGTTTGCTTTTAGAATCATGGCTGTCCGGAGAAGACCAAACAAAAACTTGGTTGGAACTAGACCCTTTTGCACTGGAAGTAATTCATCAATCTCTTCCAGTAAAACCTTCTGCTCTTCTGGCGGAGCCCCCAAAGTCACAGGCATCAAACGGGAGGTAGATTCATTGGTACCTTGATGCCGATTCAGCCCAGGTAGGTACTTTTTTGCATAGAGGGCAATGGATCCAGCAAGAATCTCCAGTCTGATTCCGTGAGATTCCATGGTGGAAATCAACCTCTTATACAGTGGTAAACTTAAAGTCGATACATCCTCATACCACCAATCTGAACTTGAATGTTTTGGTCTAGCTCCTGTGCTTATCCCATTCCACATGACACTTCCGCCAGGGCTCTGCATGGGTCCATGCTCCATCATTGGCCATCCAAAGAGATTTGGGTCAGTACAAGCCTTTGTGGTTAGTGACTCAATGCACCTCTTGGTAACATGATGTTCTTCAGCACAGGAAATATCATCACATGTTTGCAGTGCCTTTAGAGAGTCTTTCCAATTACGAAGGACAACTTGATTTAAAAATGTCTCGGTCTGTGTACTTAGATTTCCCTCCCCATATTCCTCAGTCATTTCAAGTTGTTCAGAAGCATAACGCAGATACACAACATTTGAGGCTGTAAGTTCAAGTTTCACACCATAGCAGAACTTGGCCACGAGCTCAAATGTTTTGGCACCACCAGGAATTTTAGGGAGACCTATGACACATTTTTTATCTCCTTCTGACACTTCTGCAATCAACCTTTCCATAACTCCACTTCTAGAGAGCAAAGGAAACTGCATTAAGTAGTAATATCAAGGTGTAAGAATTGATAAATGGTGAAGAGCTTTTTAAAATAAACACTACTAACAAAAGCTGGATTTGGTAAGAGTGACAAAACTATAGAGAAGGACAATATTCTAATTTCAATTGACATGGAAAGCAGAATATAGGCTTATGTAGAATTGGTGCTAGTCATTTTTTCCCCATAAATTGTCCATCATATGTAGGTTTTTTTAAAAAAAAACAATATGCTATTTTCTAACAGGTAAAGCAACTTATACATGATCAATAAAATTTCGTTCAGAATATCCAAGTAGAGCTTGTATAAACTAGAGAAGGTAAATAGTAGAACACTACCTTGTGAAGATGGAAGGACATCTCCTCAACTTCAACAACAATATCACTGGGAAGCCCAGTTGTGCAGAACCTATATTCATTCCATATCAGACTGAAGGTTAATGAGGGATATCATACGAAATATGCGAGTCAGTTGCACAAAATAGAGATATCAGTACGTCAATGGTTAGTGAAAAAGAACAAGGATATGGTCTCTTTTTACAGAAAAACAGGAGTCTCTCCTCATAAATGAAATGATACCACAACACAGATTTAAATGTATATTTTGGGTTCCTCTGCTTCTTTTCACATTCATGGCAACATGCAATATATTACAAAACAATCCTATGTGATCAATGCTTTATAATGTCATGCTTGGAGAGCAGACATTGTCAACAAAGGCAGTGCCATACACCACAGCCCCATAACACTAGAGCCAGAATGATATAACTCGGTGGTTTTGGCTAATATACTTTGGCAGGTATAGCATTCATTTTTAAGCTGCCTGAAGAAGATCCCAAACATTTGTTCATCTTCCATATAGCAAATAAATGCAGTTCATTGTGACAACTGACAATTTCATAAGCACAAGCAAAATGCTGTAAGGTTATTCTTGTAATTACCATCCCTAATGACCCTGTACAATTAAGATTACCGTTAGAAACATTTCTTCCAACATTTAAATTCCAACATGTTTTAGCAGGAGGCATTGGTACACAATGTCTTGTAATTCCGTTAATAATAATAGATACCAAAAGGAGCAAGCAAGCATTCCATGTACAGGAGTGGAATCCATCATTAATATGATATGCCTACAATTTCTCTCCCAAGGTTGTTAAACCTATAATTAAGGTGCAGTAGGTTTAAATCCCAACTGCAACCTACATATCCATTAGCTAAAGTACTTAATGGGTCACGTATTTTGTGCATAATGCATTACATGAACGTGCACGTAGAAAGAAAACCCACATCAGAAAAGTGGGATCTACCAATAGTTTTTATTATAATGAGCAAGGTGCAGGTTAGGATGCGAACATGCATCTGATAAACTAATTATCTCTTCAAATAGTCAAGTTAAACAACTAATAAGGAAGCTGACACTGTGTGGATGGGCTCAAGGAGTGTTGTTCCTTTCTCCTTTATTATCTATATTCAGTATATGGCTATGGTTTTCTCCTCTTTCTTGTGAATGTATGAAATTTCTTTTGGAGAAACTGGGTGATGAGCAGATGAAGATATTGCTTATGTTGGCCTGGTCTCTATGGAAATCTCGGAATGGTTTGATATTCGAACATAAAGCTCGAACCCCTCCTATGGTGATTCAGGTTGCCTCCAAGCTGATGATGGATTATAAATTGGATAATGCTAGTCCTGCTGGAGGAATTATCGGTCAGAGGCATGTTGAATTAGTACGTTGGAAATGACCAACCCTGGATGTCCTCGAAATTAAAACAGATACAGCAGTTTGTTCGGAAGGAGCTGGTTTAGGAGTTATCACCAGGAATAGCAACGGAGGTTTTATGCAAACAGTCATGAATTTTGCGAGAATGGCCGGTGCTTCTGATATTGCAGAGGCCCTAGCTTCATGATATGGCCTTCTGGAGCTGGACAGCCAGTTGTTTGTTAGAGCTATTAATATGGAAAGTCAGCTTTTGAATTATCTGGGGTTTATAACAGCAGACATCAAGGACTTATCCTCCTCCTTTTTTTCATTTCTTGTAAAAGGGATCCCGATATGGGCGCGCAGGTGCCGTGGTATGTTAGCAGTAGCTCATGGTAGTGAACAGGTGTTGAATGAGGAGTATCCTCCTGATATTTCTACTATTGCATGCACTGATCTTGAGTTTTCTTCTCCATAAAAGCTTAAGTTTGATTCTCAAAGAAAAAAAAAAGATGCTGACACTGAAGGAAGCTATCATAGAGAAACTGGAATTGACCACCAGGGATTTAGACACGAGAGCAAGAATGTTGGTACTCTGTTAGCAGGTCCATCAACCTCAATCAACTATGTGCTACTTCAACAAACCAATGGCTAAAAATCAAAGACAATTACCTTACCTCAACGCACCCAAGTCGAATGAGTTTAGTGGTAACAACAGCGCATACATTGACTGGATAAAACTCAAAGCAACTTAACCATACAAATCTCAACTAAAAATTTTATTACAAGGAAAAAAAAGAGAGGCAAGGCACAAAGGAAAGCAAATTGGTAGATCTTAGCATGTATAGATGTCGTTGAGCTAATGCGGAATTTACATCGACGATAAAAGGAGAAAATAACGAGCTGGGCAAGACATGAAGATCGTAGAAGAAACTAAACTAAAAGATGAGGGAGTGTTACATACCAGGCTTGCCCTTGTCTCTGAAAGGCATCACTTTTGGATCCCAGTTTCATGCAAGCCATTGCTTCACAAGGGAAGCAAACAAATCTTCCAAAAACACAATCTCCCAATGCAGGTTAGCTTATTCAAGACTTAAATCCTATAATATATATCACTCTGAAAGCTCTACAACACCTCCAACACCCCCCCCCCCCCCAAAAGAAAAAGAAAAAAAAAAGGAGAGAGAGAGAGAGAGAGTGTGTTCTTTTAGCGCAGTGACAGAAACCCACCCAGTAGGCAATAGTAGACCACTCTCAAACCGAAGCCCCCATAAAAAATAAAAATAAAAACCCTCTTGAATTCCTTCAGCCAGACCGCAAATGCAGCTACTTGTCTGAAATGCCAGCCAAATCTACAGGAACATTGAGCAAACTAACATTGAATAGAATGTCTTGCCCAGACCCTGAACCCATCAAAAAACCACTCCAATAACATACACCTGCCACCAAACAAAACTCAAATCTTAAATCCTAAATCCCAATCCAAACCCACGCAGTTTCCCTTAATCAGACACTATAATATCTTTAGGTCAGAAAAAAGAAACAGACAGCAGTTTTAGGCCAACCCTTCCAATTTGCTGTGTTAACGAGAGAATATTTTGGGAATGCGGCACAGCTTGTTTTTTTAAAGTGTTTCTGTTTAAAAATATATTAAAATAATATATTTTTTATTTTTTAAAATTTATTTTTTAATGTCACCAAACTAATCCAAAAATTTTAAATAAAACTAAAACAAAACATACTGCCATGCCAATCAAGTTCTTGGTTTCTATACCCAGCAAATAATAACAAGAGATTCCAACGAACAAAAACAAGAACTAATGTGCTGATGAGCCGGTGGGTGCGCTGATGATGAGTCCTCATTAATTAATCTAGTATATTCAAAGTCATCCTGATATATCCAGAATTAAATAAATAACAAGAAATTATCACGACGCTACCAATACATGTTCTCTTCCACCTGTGGGCCATATAGCTTAAAACACACTCATTGCACTTCTAGAACTGGCTGGTTATATGTCTGTTTAGCATTATAATATGATTTGAAGAAGAATTATAAACTATAACTTTCAACGATAGAATTCATATAAAACTGGGGTGCCTGTCTTAAGAACTATAATTAAAACAAAACAAGAATTCAACCATGTTTTATTATACTCCTTAACAGTAAGGATCAGAATATTTATTTCTTTATGAAATAGAAAAGAGTGTGGTAGTGTTTATTAAGTATTCTTTAACAGGTGTTCTGAAGACATCATCATCATTAGCACAGGGAAGATACAAGACTGCCGACTACATCAACTTATTGCAGGTTGACCATATTGGTTCGGTGGGCGATTTTATGTTTAGTTTAACGACAACGGACATTTCAGGTTACAGCTATCTGCTTCGTCCAGCTAGGCCATGTGCATGCGTTTCTTCTTTCCATGCAATAATTAAAAAAGAAAGAAAGAAGAAGAAGCAATGCTAGCGCTCAATAAACACATTAAATGAATGAACAATGTCCCTCGCAAATAGACGAATCATTTGCATGCGTGTGATTGTCAGTGGAGACAGATTCCTGCCTTGTGCATGTAGATTCTAGAATTTAATAAGAATTAATTTTTTACTTAATAAAAAAATACACAAAAAATAATAATTGAATAAAATTAAAAAATAAAAATTAAGTAGAGATACATGATAAAATACACTTAGAAATTTAAAGGTAACAGCCTCATAAATCAAAAGTATGAAATTCTTAATTTAGTTTAATAGGTTTCTCAACAAATTATAAACGTAGAGAAAATAATTATTTTTAATTTTTTTTAAGAGTTCTAGATATACCATTAGAAAATTTAAAGGTATTTAGGGTTTATATAAAGATCACTTAAGAATTATTTAAAAAAACAAGTACTCAAATATATACAACTCTTACAAATGACATTACCTGATATAATAAGATGAAGGGTGATGCAACCATATTATTCAATAGTTTCACCCACATTTAATTAATTAGTGTTTTGCCTATGTTTTATATATAAAATGCCTTGATATTCTTTGTTTTATGTTTTGAAGGCACTTTTGGATGAAAGATGCAAAAAGAAATAAATTGGAGATAATTGACAGATTTGACCTTCAGTCGATGTTTTGTGCAGAGCGTGAGCTCTAGAGGTTGAAATGAAGTGATTCTAGTGGAATTAAAAAGCTAACATCCATACCTTTTTGGACATCTAAGGCAAGAAAATAAAATAAGCAAGAGCATGGAAATCGCAGCCTTCAATGTCAAATCTCGCAATCTGCCAGTGTTGACCTTCGGCTATTCCAACTTGAATATCTGGAGCTACAGAAGTCCAATTGATGCAAACTTAATTTTTTTGGATTCATGACTCAAAGTTCTATAAACTCTCCAAATTTCAGCCAAAAACGATGTCATATGAAGGAGATATGATTTTTCAAAGATGACATCTGAATTCTGCCAGCAAATAGGTTTTGTGAAGAAACGAGTCCAAATTACGTTCCGAAGCATCTAAACCGATATCCAAGTTTTTATTTCAGCAATTTAGCTCCTCTAAGTCAAAGCTTGAAGATTTCATGCAAGGCTATTTCTTTTTTTTTAGGAAAATAGTTATTGAAGTACTTAAATGTAAACAGTCTACTTAATGGAGGACTATTTTGTAAAATAAAGACCTAGGGTTTCCTAAGATATAAAAAGAATGAGAGAAGAGAAGGGGGGCATCCAGCCAAGAAGAGAAAAATGCCCCCTTCCTCTAAGAAACCCTAAATTATGCATTCTTTCTTCTTTTTGATTAGTTGTTCAACAAACATGCAAGGCTAAACACTTTTTCTTGGTTGCAAGGACACGGAAACCTTCGGATTTCAAGAACTGTGAGATTTATTTTACCTTTTCTTTTCAG